>Ga0308165_1000186_pt1 | contig 152182 bp, 141 predicted proteins | sample PhyWR2_FD_201032 | JGI IMG/M metagenome (GOLD analysis project Ga0308165, IMG submission 201032) | Phyllosphere microbial communities from UC Gill Tract Community Farm, Albany, California, United States - DLSLW.R2 | ecosystem: Host-associated > Plants > Phyllosphere > Unclassified | place...
AGCGCCGGGATTTCCCAGAGTGTCGTGTCCATCCAGCGGCCATGGAAATTCAGCTCATATTGCCCGTCGCGCTTGAAAAGCTCGTATTCCGGCAATTGATAGCTGGAAAGCCAGGAGAGAAACTCCGGCTCGAAAATCTGCGAGCGGCCGTAAAACGTATTACCCGCAAGCCAGATATTTTCCTTTTTGGAGAGACGCAGGGTGCGCGCATGATCGAGCTGCTCGCGCAGTTCCATCTCGTCGATCTCTTCCGCCAGCCGCACAGTCTTGGTGCGGTTGATCAGGGAAAACGTCGCGTCGACTTCCGGATAGAGTTTCCAGATCATCTGCAACATCAACAGCTTGTAGAAATCTGTATCAATCAGGCTGCGGACGATCGGGTCTAGCTTCCAGGTATGATTGTGGACACGGGTGGCTATATCGGTCTTCGTCATACTTGCATTCCCCAATATCGGCCAAAGGTCAAAAAATAGCCGATGTCACTCCGCACCCCGGCAGGTATCAACCTGTCACGCGGAAGATTTATCTGAAAAAGCGAAGACAAGTCCAGTGCGCCGACAGCGGCAAATGGTTCCTCTCATTCCTGATGGCCGATTTTCCGCAAACGCAGCTGGGCAAAACCGCTTCAGAAGGTCGGATCGACAGGGTTGATACCGGGATACCAGTCCTTGGAGATGGGATTTTTACCACCGAAACTGGAAATGCCGTTTTCATCGGTGCAGCGATACCCCTGAACAGGAAGCCCACGGCTGCCGAAAACATCCCGGTAGGGACCTCGGGAGTATCCCGTCACGCCGAGTTCGCTATGGCAGTTATAACGGACCTTGGGCTGCAGCGTTCGCGGGTCCTTGACGCCGGGCAGGTTTGCATAAGCATCCGGCGCAGGGGCAAAACCATTCTGGAAAACGGTCTGCGCCTCGGCCGATGTGTTCAGCAAGGCCGCCGTGAGGATCGCTGCCAGTCGTGTCGCCGTTCGTGTCTTCATCCGTACCAATCCCGTACCATCATCCAACCGATGTAGGCCGTCGGGGGCTCTCGCACAAAGGGCCGGGCGGGCACAATGTCGTGAAAGCCGCCGTCTCAGCCTTCCAGGCGGCGGAAAGCCGTCGGCTTTTCATAAAGCCAGCCGATGCGCTCGATGGCCGCATCAAGATTTTCGCGGGCGACATTCATCGTGTGGCCATTGGCATGCAGCAACGTTTCCTCGTTTTCCATGAGGCCGACATGGCCCTTCCAAAAGACGAAATCGCCGCGTCGCAACTCATCACGCTCGATTTCCACGCCCAACGACTTTACCTGCATATCCGTGTCGCGCAGAACCCGGCGGCCGGTCATCGCCATGGAAAGCTGTACGAGGCCGGAACAATCGATACCGAAGCCGGAGCGCCCGCCCCAGAGATAGGGTGTTTCGATAAAACGCAGAGCGACCGCCACATAGTCTTCTTCAAGCGCCGCATCCACGGCCCGGCAATGGGCGGCAATGATGCCCTCGCCTTTTTCGGTCATCAGGTAGCGGGTGCCGCGCGTCTCCGCCTCACCGACAATGCGGATCAGGCTGCCCATGGACAGCGCCGCGACCGGCGGTTTGCGCAACTCGGCCGAAGGATAAAGGAATGTGCGCGGCGCGATGATCTGATGCGTGGCGGCGGCAACATCGCCGATCGCCGTTTCCGGCACATAACCGGCATAGCCATCCACATCCGCCTGCACCCAGGCCCAGCCATTTGCCCTGTCGAAAACGCGCACCGTTTCGCCGCAGAGCAGCTCGGTGTCTATACCGGTGGCGAGATCGGGGGTCGGCCGCAGGCCAATGACCGGTGCGGTGACCTGTGCGGGCGAACCGCTGACGAAACGTTCGGCCTCTACCACACCCTGCAGTTTCGCATCGGCGAGATCGGGGCGGAAGACATTCAGGCGGCGGTCGAGCATCATGGGTTTCACATCCAGAGGTTAGATCTTGCGCGCCTGATCAATAATCAGATCGCCGAATTTTTCCAGATAAAGCGCACCGGCCACGGTGCGTTTTATCACGACATTGCGCCTGTCCCGCTCATCCCGAACCCGGTCGACCAATCCCAGCGCGCCTAGACTGTCGAGTGCGCGGGTGATGACCGGTTTGGTGACCCCCAGCATGGCGGCGAGACCCCGAACGGTATGCGGCGGCGGCACGAGATAAATCTGCAGCAGGATGGCCGTCTGACGCAAGGTCAAATCCGGCTGATCGTCAATGACCTGCGCCGTGGATACACGGTGCCAGAGGCCCAAGGCCTCCGTGGGTGACAATTGTGCAGGCAAGCAGGTGACCCTTCCCGTCGTTGTTCCACTGTTTTCATCCAACGCAATGGAAAACTCAAGAACCAACCGCACAAACAAAACCGCCGCGCGGCGCAGACCTTTAGAGATCGCGCGGCGCGGCGGCGTTATAGACCGGTTTTCCGGGCTTTTACGTCCCCTCTGGACTTGCCAGATGATATGCAGGAAGCGTGCCAGTTTTATTGCAACGCACAAAATTCAGGTAAAACAATAACTTGGAACAAACATCCGCTTTTATGGGCAAATTTCCCTCAAGGAGAAAATAGCGACAAAAACAGGCAACAGGAGATATGATGCTTAAAAACTGCCTTCCGCCACAACGGCGGAAGGCGGGGATCGTTGTGGATCAGATTTCCGCACCGCGCGCCGCATCTGCGGTATCGGCACTTTGTTGCCGGTTATGCCGGATCGACGACCAGAGCGAGATGCCGATCAGGGTCGCGCCACCAAGACCGGTGATGACCTCCGGTATATGGAACATGGTCTGCACATACATGATGACCGACAGGATCAGGATCGCGTAAAAAGCGCCGTGTTCCAGATAGCGGTATTCGGCCAGCGTTCCCTTCTCCACCAGCATGATCGTCATCGAGCGCACATACATGGCGCCGATGCCGAGGCCGATGGCGATGATGAAGAGGTTCTGCGTCAGTGCGAAAGCACCGATCACGCCATCAAAGGAGAAGCTGGCATCCAGCACTTCGAGATAAAGAAACGCACCGAAACCGCCTTTGGCCGCGCCTTCCAGCATTTCCTGGCTGCGATCGAGAATACCACCGACAACTTCCACCAGCAGGAAGGTCAAAAGACCCCAGATCGCCGAATGGAAGAAGGTGTTGGCAGCGACCGGACCGAGTTCCGGGTTGTCACTGGCACCGATGATACGAGAAAACACCAGCATGACGATAAGAACGAAGGCAATCTCGATGCCCTTGACGGAAGAATAGGTCGCAGCCTTTTCCTCGATCCAGCGCACCCAATGGACATCCTTTTCATGGTCGAAGAAGAAGTTGAGACCAACCATCATCAGGAAGGTGCCGCCGAAAGCCGCAATCGGCAGATGGGCGTCACGCATGATTTCCGCATAACGCTCCGGCTGCGTGGCCGCCATCACAAGCGCCGTCCAGGGGCCGACATTGGCGGCAACGACGACGATGAGCAACGGGAAGACAATTCGCATGCCGAAAACGGCAATGAGAATACCCCAGGTCAGGAAGCGATGTTGCCAGACCGGTGTCATGTCCTTAAGCTTGTTGGCATTAACGATGGCATTGTCGAAGGACAGCGAGATTTCCAGCACGGCAAGTACCGCGCAGATGAAGAAGATCGTCGCTGTACCGCTGATCGTGCCGGTCATTTCCCAGCCGAGGTAACCGCCGAGGATCAGACCAACGACGGTGACGATAAATGCCCATTTGAAGTAAGAAAGCGTGGTTTTCTGCGCGGCGCTCATGTCCGGTCTCCTGCGATGACGAGCAGGTTCACGGACCGACGCAGGGCGTCAGGCCGCACGCAAAAAGCACGCGCGCGAAGCACATTCAGGTTTTTCATAGTTTTTAATCCGCCGGCCAATTTGCAGGCGGTACCGACATCACGAGAGCGCCGTAAAACTCTCGCCAGAGGGGCCCGGCACCTTTGTTTCCTCTGCCCATACGAGACAAATTATCGCAGGGCCCTCTCTTACTTCCTGAAGATCACGCCTTCGTCAAGTCCCGTGATTGTGACCAAGACTAACTAGAAAGATCAAACCTGCTCCGCAGCCAGTCTGTCGGCCGCGTCGCGGCGTCGCTTGAGTGTATTTTCGCGGAAAAAAATATAAAGTCCGGAAAGAACAATCAGGCCTGCACCGACAACGATACTGGTCTGCGGCACATCGTTGAAGAACAGCCAGCCGAAGATCACCGCCCAGAGCAGCAGGGTATATTGCAGCGGCGCGACGGTGGCGGCGTCGGCAAGCTTCAAGGCCCGGTTGACCAGCACATGCGCCGCCATGGCGACCACGCCGAGCAGGCTCAGAAACGCCAGATCGAAGCTGGACTGGACCGGCAGCCAGCCGGATGGGGTCATGAATACCGCAACGATGCCCGCAAGCCCTGCGCCGATGATCTGCCAGAAAGCCAGCACGGTATCCGGCGTATTGCGCAGCTGGCGGCCGGACAACATCATGAAGGCAAAGGCAGCGCTGCCGAGAATGGAAAAGAGTGCTGCGGATGTGAGGCTTGCCGAGCTGGGTTTGAGCGCAATGAGAACGCCGACAAAACCGATGGCGATGGCCGTCCAGCGACGCCAGCCGACCTTTTCTCCGAGCAGAAACGGCGCCAGAGCGGCTACATAAATGGGGGCCGCCAGCCAGTAGGTCATGACATCCGCCAGAGGCAGGCTCGCCACTGCGAAATAGAAACAGAAAAGTTCGGCAGTCGAGAAGAACACACGCGCGACCTGCAGGCCGGGCCGCTCGACATTCACGAGGCCGGAAAGGCCGGCTCTCCAGACGATCGGAACGAGAATGACAAGTGCTGCCGCACTTCTGATCAGGATGACCTGACCCTGGCTATAGGTTGATACCAGCCATTTGCCCATGGCGTCGTTCAATGCAAAAAGCAGCATTCCAAGCAGCATGACGGCCACGCCGAGGCCAGTCGGCGAAAGCTTTCTTATCATAGTCGACATGTCAGATTCCGATTTCTCCCAATGGCTGCATTGGTCGTCCAGCCAGCAGCCCTTTGTCAAGCCCGGAACGACCTGCCATCAGCAATTAATAGTACTAATAGATCAACAGGCGGATGTCAGATGAAGATTCGCCGCTCTTCCGCGACCAGTTCCTGGAGAAAATCGACGACAGTGCGGACACGGACCAGTTGGCGGGCGGATTCGTGATAGGCCGTCCAGTAGGAGCGGCTGATACCGAGATGTGGCATGATCCTCAAAAGTTCGGGATATTGCCCGGCGATGTAATTGTGCAGGATGCCTATCCCTGCGCCGGACCGCACCGCCTCTGTCTGGCCGGTGGCGCTGGAGATTTCAAAGGCCGCGTCCCAGTCACGCATGATCTCGCCAGTATAATTGAGCGAGGGTGAAAAGATCAAATCCTCCACATATCCGATCCGCCGGTGACGCTTCAGCGCCTCGACATCATCAGGCGTTCCGTGGTTGGCCAGATAATCCGTAGAGGCATAGAGGCCCAGCGAATAATCTGTCAGTTTCGAAAACATCAACCTGCCCTGCTCCGGCCGCTCGATGGTGATGGCGATATCGGCCTCGCGCTGCGACAAAGAGAAGGACCGCGGCACCGGCACGAGCTGGATTTTCAGGTCGGGATAACGGGCCGTCAGCCGGCCGAGCCTTGGCGCGAGGAAGGATACGCCGAGGCCATCTGGCGCGCCGATGCGTACCGTTCCCGCCACCGCCGTATCGACGCGGCCGAGATTTGCCTGGGCATTCAGCATTTCGGTTTCCATGCGCTCGGCGGCACCCAAAAACCGCTGACCCTCCTCGGTCATTTCGCAGCCATTCGTCCGACGGATAAACAACTGGGTCTTCAGCGCCTGCTCCAGCAGCGTCAATCGCCGCGAAAGCGTCGCATGGTTGAGTCCAAGCCGTTTTGATGCGGCGAGTATCTGCCCGGAACGGGCAACGGCAAGGAATATGCGGACGTCATCCCAATTCATGTCTTGCTGCGCATCATTACGGGTTCAACCTCGATCAAAGTAAGTGATGTCACCATTCCCACCACACCCTCCTTGTATTTCAGGAAGTGCGGCGTCTGCAGATGAGCCTCGTATGCCGCCTGGTTCGCATAAACTTCGAGGATGCGAAGCTTTTCCGGGCTGCCTTTGATCGCCACAGCGTTTAACGCAAGCACGCCATTTTCGAGACGGACCGAAGCCTCGATTTCCTCTGCAAGCAATCTGCGATAGGCTTCCAGATGGGTCGGATCGATCTCTATTTCAGCCATCCTCACGACGGGTTCATCGCTCGCCAATTTTTTGACTTTCTTTTTGGTCGGCGAACTCGCCGCTATCGGACATCAGGAAACGCCTCAAAACACTTATCGTACTTTAATTTACGCACAACAGTTTCTTATCCGAGTTCATTGCTTTGTACAAATTCAAGTGCAATGCTGCACCCATCAAAAAATCGCGGAGGATTACCCATGAAGGAAATCGGTCATTTCATTAATGGCAAGCATGTGCCGGGCGCCAGCGGCCGCACATCGAATGTCTATAACCCGGCAACCGGCGAAGTGCAGGCAACTGTCGCGCTTGCAAGCGACGCCGAGCTGCGCGCCGCCGTGGAAAGCGCCAAGGCGGCACAGCCGAAGTGGGCCGCCACCAACCCGCAGCGCCGCGCCCGCGTTTTCTTCAAGTTCGTCGAACTTCTGAACCGCGACCTCAACGAGCTTGCGGTTCTTCTCTCCAGCGAGCACGGCAAGACCGTCGAGGATTCCAAGGGTGATATCATCCGCGGCCTCGAAGTCTGCGAATTCGTCTGCGGCATTCCGCATCTGCAGAAGGGTGAGTTCACCGAAGGCGCCGGCCCTGCCATCGACATGTATTCGATCCGCCAGCCGGTCGGCATCGGCGCGGGTATCACCCCGTTCAACTTCCCCGGCATGATCCCGATGTGGATGTTCGCGCCGGCGATCGCCTGTGGCAATGCCTTCATCCTCAAGCCTTCCGAGCGCGATCCGTCGCTGCCAATCCGGCTTGCCGAACTGATGATCGAAGCCGGCCTTCCGGCTGGCATACTCAACGTCGTCAACGGCGACAAGGGTGCTGTCGACGCTATCCTTACCGACCCGGATATCGGCGCGGTCTCCTTCGTCGGCTCGACGCCGATCGCCCGCTATGTTTACGGCACCGCCGCCATGAACGGCAAGCGCGCGCAATGCTTCGGCGGCGCGAAGAACCACATGATCATCATGCCGGATGCCGATCTCGATCAGGCCGTGAACGCATTGATGGGCGCTGGTTACGGTTCGGCCGGCGAGCGCTGCATGGCCGTTTCCGTTGCGGTTCCGGTCGGTGAAGATACGGCCAATCGTCTTGTCGAAAAGCTCATTCCGCAGATCGAAAGCCTCAGAATCGGCCCCTACACAGACGACAAGGCCGATATGGGCCCGCTCGTCACCAAGGAAGCCCAGACGCGCGTCAGGGGCCTGATCGACAGCGGTGTCGAGCAGGGTGCGAAGCTGCTGGTCGACGGCCGTGATTTCAAACTTCAGGGTTATGAGGACGGCTATTTCGTCGGCGGGTGCCTGTTCGACCACGTCACCCCTGACATGGACATCTACAAGACGGAAATCTTCGGACCGGTTCTGTCCGTCGTCCGCGCCAAGAACTACGAAGATGCGCTCGAACTGCCGATGAAGCACGAATATGGCAATGGTGTCGCGATCTACACCCGTGACGGCGACGCTGCCCGCGACTTCGCAAGCCGCATTAATATCGGCATGATCGGCATCAACGTTCCGATCCCGGTTCCGCTCGCCTATCACTCCTTCGGCGGCTGGAAGGCCTCGAGCTTCGGCGATCTCAACCAGCACGGCACGGATTCGATCAAGTTCTGGACGAAAACCAAAACGATCACCTCGCGCTGGCCGTCCGGCATCAAGTCCGGTGCCGAATTCGTCATGCCGACGATGAAATAAGCCGGAAAGCCGGTAGACAGGATAAAAAAGCCCCGCTGTTGTTGCAGCGGGGCTTTTTTCTAGCGCTCGGAAGAGCGATTAAGAAGTACGCGTGACGGTCAGTTGGTCGGGCCGTCGTTGAAACCCACTTCGTCCACCAGCTCTGAAGCCTGTTTGCGATGAGCGGCAATGTCCGTCAGCGGCAGCTTGTCAGGATTGATGGGGCCGAACCCTTTAACGACGTCGGACGGCTCCGCACCCGACAGTACCGGATATTCGAAGACCTGCTTGGCGTAGATTTCCTGTGCCTCCCGCGAGGCCAGGAATTCCATCAGCTTCAGCGCATTGTCCCTGTTGGGCGCATATTTTGTCAGGGCCATGCCGGAAATATTCACATGCGTGCCGCGATCGCCAGCATTGGGGAAGATTACCCGCACCGAACCCGCCCATATTTTTTCGTCCGGTTCCTGATCATTGGTCAGCATCAAGCCGACATAATAGGTATTGCCGAGCGCGATATCGCATTCGCCGGAAAAGATCGATTTCGCCTGGCTGCGGTCGGTTCCATCAGGCTTGCGGGCGAGATTATTCTTCAGGCCCGTCAGCCATGTGCGTGTATAATCGACGCCGTGATGGGCGATCATCGAGGCAATCAGCGCGATATTGTAGGAGTGCTGACCATCGCGGATGCAGATCTTGCCCTTCCATTTCGGGTCGGCAAGCTCTTCATAGGTAATATCCTTCTGGGTCACCCGCTCCTTCGAAGCATAGACAACCCGGCCGCGGGTCGTGAGGCCAAACCATTCGCCCTCCGGATCACGCAGATTGGCGGGAATATCCTTTTCGATGACAGGATCAGCCAGAACCGGCTGCGTGACCTTGCCCTCTTTCGCCTCGACGAGACGGGCGATATCGACCGTCAGCAGCACATCCGCAGGTGAGTTGACGCCCTCTGCCTGGATGCGTTCCACCAGCCCCTTGTCGAGAAAGAGGACGTTCGTCTCGATCCCGGTTTCCTTGGTGAAGGCATCGAGCAGCGGCTGGATCAGTTCAGGTTGGCGATAGGAATAGACGTTAACCTCCCCCTCTGCCAGAGCGGCGGGCGCGAGGGAAAGGATCGTCAGCCCTGAAAAAACGGCAGCGGAAAAGCGTGATTTCAAGCTTGCCATTATGAATGCCTCCATTACATTCCGATTCTTGACTTGTTTGTTCATGAATCATGAGGGCGGTCAACAAGGCTGTTCGAGAAATATCTGATGGATGCCAGTTTTTTCAGTTCTGGAATTGTTCTAAACTGAAAAAGAGACTATATAACTCCACATTGAGAGTTAGGAGACCAGCATGCGTTTGACCAAACAGACCAACTATGCCGTTCGCATGTTGATGTACTGCGCTGCGAATGAAGGCAAGTTGAGCCGCATTCCGGAGATCGCCAGGGCCTACGGCGTATCTGAGCTGTTCCTTTTCAAGATCCTGCAGCCGCTTAACAAGGCGGGCCTCGTGGAAACCGTGCGTGGCCGCAATGGCGGCGTGCGCCTTGGCAAACCTGCCGAAAAAATCAGCCTGTTTGACGTCGTGCGTGTAACCGAAGACAGCTTCGCCATGGCTGAGTGCTTTGAGGACGGCGCCGTGGAATGTCCGCTCGTGGACAGCTGCGGCCTGAACTCGGCACTGCGCAAGGCGCTGAATGCCTTCTTTGATGTACTGGCGGAATATTCGATCGATGATCTCGTCAAGGCGCGCCCGCAGATCAACTTCCTGCTCGGGATCGATACGGAAATGCCGAAGATTGCCGCACTTCCGGCAGCCTGATCGTTCCATGATCTATCCGGCAATTGCCAAGCCCGTGGCCACAGGTCACGGGCTTTTCTTTTATCGAATGTGCAAGAAATATAATATTTTTAGTCCCGCGTGTTGACGTCGCGGAAGGAAGCGGCGCATTTGGTCGCGAGCTTTTTCAAGCAACCAACCAGCGTCGCAATGATCATCAAGCCTGAATTCCATACATTTGCGCTTACCGCCCTTGTCGGCAGCATGGGCGCACTGCTTGCCAGCCTGCTGCATATTCCCGCCCCCTTTCTTTCGGGACCGGCGCTCGCGGTAACCATCACCGGACTGGCGGGTGTCAAGCTCGGAATTCCTGCCTTCATCCGCAACGCCTGTTTCGTCGTCGTCGGCATTTCCATGGGAACGAGTGTCACGCCCTCGGTCATCGATGCCGCAAAGACATGGCCATTGAGCTTCGTCGTCGTGCTCGTCGCCGTCGTGATCATGCTCTACGTCGCTTACTGGATCCTGCATTACGGTTTCGGTTACGACCGGACAACGGCGATGCTCGGCGCTTCCCCCGGCCATCTCAGCTACATCATCAGCCTCGGCGCCGAGACGAAAAGCGACCTTGCGACCGTCAGCATTGTGCAGAGCGTGCGCGTGCTGGCGCTAACGCTTTCCGTGCCGCTGATCGTCGAATATTTCGATCTGGTCAGCACGGAACCCTTGATCACAAACCCGCCAATGGGCTTTTTTACGCTGGCGCTCACCATCGCCGCCTCGCTTCTGACCGGATGGCTTTTCCTGCGCTGGAAATTTCCCGCCGCCCTGTTGCTTGGTGGCGTTGCGATCTCCATCGGCACACATATTACCGGCCTCACCGAAGGTGGCGTGCCCAGCTGGCTCAGCCTGCCGGTCTATGTGCTGATCGGCTGCCTCATCGGCACGCGCTTTTCGAATGTCTCGCTGATGGAAGTGCGCAAGGGCTTTCTGGCCGGCTTCGTGGTCACCATTGCCGTGATGGTGATTGCCGGCACCATTGCCTGGCTGATTTCACGCGTGACAGGTGTTCCGCTCAATGCCGTCATGATCGCCTATGCGCCGGGCGGCCTCGAAACCATGGCGGCCATGGCGGTGATGATGCATGCCGATACCGCCTATGTCGGTTCGCATCATGTCATCCGGCTTCTCTTCCTGTCCGTGCTGATGCCGCTCGTCATGGGAAAAGGTGCGCGCAAACGGGACGGCGACACCTGACGAACACTGGCCATCCGTGCCGACAGGAGCCATCGACGCAAAAATGCGGATGGTGTGCAACCTTTTTTTCTTCCGGCCGTTGATACTTCACCGCAATTGCGGCGGCGATTTTTCGCCTGTTCGGCAGGCTGACCCACCGGAGGACTATTCATGAACCGCTTGATGACGTTGACGGGCGCCGGACTTGCGCTTGCCTTTTCTGTTTCCATCGCTCAGGCGCAGGTGGTGGTGTCATCGAAGATCGACACCGAGGGCGGCGTTCTCGGCAACATCATTCTCGCCGTTCTCAACCAGAACAAGATCGAGACGACGGATCGCATCCAGCTCGGCGCTACCCCTGTCGTCAGAAAAGCAATCACCGCGGGCGAGATCGACATCTATCCGGAATATACCGGCAATGCCGCCTTCTTTTTCTCCAAGGCGGATGACCCGCTCTGGAAGGATGCCGCCAAAGGCTATGAAGAGGCAAAAACGCTCGACTATGACGCCAACAAGATTGTCTGGCTTGCGCCGTCGCCTGCCAACAACACCTGGGCGATTGCGCTGCGCAAGGATGTCGCCGACAAGAACAATCTGAAGACGCTTTCCGACTTTGGCAAATATGTCGCCGGTGGTGGCACGGTGGTTCTCGCCGCGTCCTCCGAATTCGTCAATTCCGCCGCTGCCCTGCCCGCCTTTCAGACGACCTATGGTTTCACCATGAAGCCGGATCAGCTGATCACGCTTTCCGGTGGTGACACCGCGGCGACGATCGCCGCCGCCGCGAACCAGACGAACAATGCCAATGCCGCCATGGTCTATGGCACGGATGGCGGCATTGCCCCTTCCGGCCTTGTGGTTCTGGAAGACGACAAGCATGTGCAGCCGGTCTATCAGCCCGCGCCGATCATTCGTGAAGAGGTTCTGAAAAAGCACCCCAATATCGAGGAGCTGCTGAAGCCCGTGTTCGAAAAGCTTGATCTCGCAACCCTGCAGGATCTGAATGCCCGCGTGCAGGTGGGCGGCGAGCAGGCGAAGACGGTGGCGATGGACTTCCTGACAAAGAACGGTTTCGCCAAGTAGGGGCTCATGGCGCGGGAAGAGGATCATGCGAACGGAAGCGCTCCCATGATCCGATCCCAACCCAGGGTACAGGGGAGCAGGATTTGACGAAATGGCCTGACAAGGTGGGCGTGCTGATTTCGTGCCTGCTTCTTTATGCACTTTTTGCATCGCCATTCATGACGTTTCGCGCCAACAGGATCGTTCAGGGGGAAACACGAACGATCTTTGAGGCCCTTCCATCAGCGGCCGCGACGCTCCTTGCGGCCATCATTCTTCTTGCGGCCTTCTTCGCCTTTTTCCGCTTTCCCGCGTGGTTGAAACTCGCAGCGGCGCTGGCCGGTCTCGCGGCGCTCGCAGTTTTCGTCGGACAGGCGGCCTCCTTTCTCACGCCGGAAGGGAATAGTTTTGCCCGGGTTTCGCCGTCCAGTGGTTTCTGGTTCCTCTTTGTCGGGCTCGCTTTGCTCGCCACGGATTGTATCGCGCGTCTGGAGCCCAAACCCGCCATCCGGATCTTGCTGTTGCTCCTGGCGATAGCGGCGCTTTCTGCGATATTGGCAAGCGGCCTCTGGAACGATCTCTCCATCATCAAGGAATATACCGGCCGAGCCGACATATTCTGGATCGAGGCGGTGCGGCATGTGGAGCTCGCCATCGGGTCGCTGATCGCCGCGACCGTCGCGGGCATTCCGCTGGGCATTCTCTGTTACAAGGTCGAGCGGCTGCGGGCAGGCGTCCTGAACAGTCTCAACATCGTCCAGACCATTCCCTCCATCGCGCTGTTCGGGCTTCTGATCGCGCCGCTCGGATGGATTGCGGCCACCGTTCCGGGCGCGGCGAGGATCGGCATTGCCGGCATCGGCATGGCGCCGGCCTTCGTGGCGCTGTTTCTCTATTCGCTGCTGCCGGTCGTTTCCAACACGGTGGTCGGTCTTGCCGGCGTTTCCCACGCGGTCCGGGAAGCGGCGCGTGGGCTTGGCATGACACCGGTCCAGCGTTTACTGCGGGTGGAATTTCCGCTCGCCATGCCGGTCATCCTCACCGGCATCCGCATCGTGCTGGTGCAGAATATCGGGCTCGCGACAATCGCCGCCCTGATCGGCGGCGGTGGTTTTGGCGTTTTCGTGTTTCAGGGCATCGGGCAGACGGCCATGGACCTCGTGCTGCTCGGCACCGTGCCGACCGTTCTCCTCGGCTTTGCCGCCGCGATCACACTCGACGCCCTCGTAGACAGCAATCTATTCAGCGCAGGCGGAAGGCAGAAGCCATGATCGAAATCGACACCATCACGAAAAGATATGGCGATACGACCGTTGTCGACCAGGTCTCGCTGATCGTCGCGCCGCGTACCGTCACCGTCATCGTCGGCACATCAGGGTCGGGGAAAACCACCCTGCTGCGCATGATCAACCGGCTTGTGGAACCGACCTCCGGCACGATCCGCATCGACCGCGAAGACATCAGCGCCATTCCTGGTTTCAAACTGCGCCGCCAGATCGGCTACGCCATCCAGGGGCATGGGCTGTTTCCGCATCGAACCGTGGCGGAAAATATCGCGACCGTGCCGCAGCTGATCGGTTGGGATCGCCAGCGCATCAAGGCCAAGATCGATGCGCTCATGCATCTGTTCCAGCTTGATCCCGCGCTTTATGCGGATCGTTTTCCGCATGAGCTTTCCGGCGGCCAGCAGCAGCGTGTCGGCGTGGCCCGTGCACTGGCCGCGGAACCGAACATTCTCCTGATGGACGAACCCTTCGGCGCGCTGGACCCGGTGATCCGCGCCAAGGCCCAGAACGACCTTCTCGATATCCAGAAGAAACTCGGTGTTACCATCGTCCTCGTCACGCACGACATGGACGAGGCTTTCCATCTGGCGGATCGCATTGCCGTGATGGACAAGGGCCGCATCGTGCAGGATTGCCCGCCGGCCGAGCTGGTGCTGAAACCGGCGACGGATTTCGTCCGCACCATGATTGGCGAAAACGAACGCGCGTTGAAACTGCTTTCGGTTCTGACCGTCGCCGACATCGTGGAGCCGGGAAGTGCAGAAGGTGCGCCGCTCACCGAAGGCACCAGCCAGCGCGATGCCCTGTCGGCCATGTTATGGGCGGGTCGCGATGTCTTGCCTGTCATAAAGGACGATGGGCAACCCATCGGCCGGGTGCGGCGTGATGTTCTCCTTCAGCGTGCCACTGGCGCCCCATGAAAAACGCCTTCTCTTTTCTCTCTCTAGGGCTTCTGGTGCTGGCGCTGATCATTTTTCTTGCCGCGCCGCAAATCTTCGCACCGATCTTCCGCCCTCTCGTGCAGGCCAATGCGCCGGCCATCTACACGCAGGCCAATCTCTTTTCCCTGACGCTGTCGCATCTGACCATCGTTGCGATCGCGACCGGCCTCGCCACGCTCACGGCAGGGGCGCTTGCGGTTCTCGTCACCCGGCCTTTCGGGGCGGATTTCCTGCCGCTGTCGCGCAGCATCGTCAATATCGGCCAGACCTTTCCGCCGGTGGCGGTGTTGGCGCTGGCCGTGCCGATGATCGGCTTTGGCGAGAAACCCACGCTCATCGCCCTGTTTCTCTATGCACTTCTGCCGGTGTTCGAAAATACGCTGACCGGGCTGACAACCCTGCCCGCCACGGTGATGGATGCCGCCAGAGGCAGCGGTATGACCGGCTGGCAACGGCTCACCAAAGTGGAGCTGCCGCTTGCCCTTCCGGCCATTCTCGCCGGCGTCAGGCTGTCGGCGGTCATCAGCCTTTCCACCGCGACCATTGGATCCACGGTTGCCGCCCGCACGCTCGGCGAAGTGATCATCGCCGGCCTGCAATCCAACAATCTCGCTTTCATTCTCCAGGGCGGTTTAATCGTTGCTGCACTGGCGATCCTGATCCACGCTGGCTTTTCCGCACTGGAAAAATCCGCAGCCCGCAAAACCGGGCACTGACATGCGGAGCCGCCCAAATTTAAGGTTCCCGCCATCCGCCGCGCATGGTAGGGGCTGACCGTCGAAATAGAAACATCAGAGGTTCGGGTGACACAGGCAATCGTCGTGATGGGAGTGAGCGGCTCCGGCAAGTCCACGGTCGCGGAAGCGGTAGCTGAGAAACTGGGCGTTGCCTTTATAGAGGGCGACAAGCTGCACCCCAAATCCAATGTCGACAAGATGTCTGAGGGCATTCCGCTGACTGACGACGACCGCTGGCCATGGCTCGATCTGATCGGTGCGGAACTGCGCAAGGGCAGCGAAGGCAAGGGCATCGTGGTTTCCTGCTCCGCCCTCAAGAAAATCTATCGCGACCGTCTTCGTAAGGCGACCGGTGGCCCACTCGCCTTCGTTTACCTCGATGGCAGCCTGGAGCTTCTCAGCAAGCGCATGGGTGAACGTAAGGGCCATTTCATGCCGCTGTCGCTGCTTCAAACCCAGCTTGCCACGCTGGAAGTGCCGACCGGCGAACCAGGGGTCGTAACCGTCAACATCGACACCACCCCCGAAGAGATCACCGCAAACGCACTTGCCGGCCTGAAGTCGGTAACGTTCTAGAGCACGTCCAGTCACGGTGGACGCGCTCTATCTCTTTGTTTTATCGCATTATCCAGACGTAAAACCGCTACGCAGTTTTACTGGAAATGCTCTAGAGGCCGAGCTTGTCCCTCAAACCGTACCACCACGCACCAAGCATGGTCAGCGGCACGCGGAACGTCTTGCCGCCGGGGAACGGGTAGTTCGGCAGGGAACTCCAGATATCGAAACGTTCGGCGTGGCCGGCAACGGCCTCGCCCAATATCTTGCCGAGCAGATGGGTGGTCGTCACACCATGGCCGCTGTCGCCGTGTGAGAAGTAGATATTATCCGAGAGCTTGCCCATATGCGGGATGCGCGTGAGCGTCAGTGCGAAGTTGCCACTCCAGGCAAATTCGATCCTGGTCTTTTCCAGCTGCGGAAAGGTCTTCAGCATGTTCGGCCGGATCACACCCGTCAGATCGGCCGGGTCACTGCCGCCATACCCTATACCGCCGCCATAAAGCAGGCGGTTATCCGAGGTGCGGCGGTAATAATCAAGAATGTAATTCGCATCCTCGACGCAATAATTGGCGGGCAGAAGGGTCTCGATAAGGTCGGCATCGAGCGGCTCAGTCGCCATGACCTGGCTTGAGACCGGCATCATCCGCTCGCCGATTTCCGGCAGCAAAGTGCCGAGATAGGCATTACCGCAGACGAGAACGTATTTCGCCTTCACGCTGCCCATTGCCGTGCGCACGATGGGATTGGCGCCCTGCTCCACCGCGATGACGCGCGAATTCTCGAATATGCGGGCTCCCAGGCTTTCAGCCGCCGCCGCTTCGCCCTGCACCAGATTAAGCGGGTGGATATGACCACCGAAGCGGTCGATCATGCCGCCGGCATAACGGTTCGTCTTCACATAGTGGCCGACATCCGCCTCGGAGACCATTTCGAGACCGCCATGGCCGTGTTTTTCCCAATGGGCTTTATGCGCTTCCATTTCGCGGATCTGCTTCGGCGTAAAGGCGGCGAAGAAGCCGCCGTCGACCAGATCGCAGTCGATGCCGTATCTGGCGACACGGCTGCGGATGATCGTCCCGCCCTCCAGCGACATTTCTCCGAGCTTCACCGCCTTTTCGTGGCCGTAACGTCGGGCGATGGTTTCGAGATCACGGCTATAGCCGTTGACGATCTGGCCGCCATTGCGGCCGGAAGCGCCGAAGCCGACCCTAACGCCTTCCAGAACGATGACGGCATAACCGCGTTCACTGAGTTCCAGCGCGGCTGAAATGCCGGTGAAACCGCCGCCGATGATGCAGACATCGGCCTCCAGCGCGCCCTCAAGCGTCGGTCGCACGGATTTGACATTGGCGGAGGCCGCATACCACGACGATGTGTGGCCGGGATTGGGAATGTTCGTTACCTCAGCCATCTCACACCGTCCTGATATAGGCGTCATATTCGACGTCGGTTACACGCAGGGAAAATTCGGAAAGCTCCTGCTGCTTGCAGGCGGAAAACAGCGTGCGGTACTTCTGGCCGAGCGTCGCATAGGCAAAGCTCGAACGCGTGAAGCGCTGCAATGCATAGTCCCAGTTGGTGGGAAGCGGTTCGTGATTGATCGCGTGGCTGTCACCGGCAATCGCGCCGCCGGGCTGGCGCTTCTCCTTCATGCCGGCGATAGCGGCGCTGAGGATCATCGCGAGGACCAGGTAGGGATTGGTGTCGGCGCCGGCGACGCGGTGTTCGATGCGGGTTGCCGCCTTGCTGGCCACGATGACGCGGACCGCCGCCGAGCGGTTGTCGATACCCCACGAAGCGTAGGTCGGCGCGTGTTCGCTTGGGGTGAGGCGGCGATAGGAATTGGCATGGGGAGCGAAGATCGCCATGCTCTCCCCCATGTTTTCCAACAGGCCGCCGACCGAGTGCATCAGCGCATCCGACGGACCGTTTTCCCCGGCGTAGATATTCCTGCCGTCCCTGTCGAGAACGGAAAAATGCACATGCATGCCGTTGCCGGCCTGCAGCCCATAGGGCTTGGCCATGAAGGTGGCGTCGAGTTCGTGCCGTCGCGCCACACCTTTGACGATGCGTTTCAGGAAAACGGCGAAATCGGCGGCCTGCAGGGCATCCGGCACGTGGTTGAGGTTGATCTCATATTGCCCGGGGCCATTTTCCCGCAGCGTCGTATCTGCAAGCACACCCTGGGCGCGGCAGGCTGTCGCGATATCATGGAAGACATCCTCGAAATCCTGCAATTCGGAAATCGATAGAACCTGCGTCTGGCCGGTGTGCCAGCGACCTTCGCGGCTGTGCGGCGGGCGCACCGGGTCAAGCGCCGAGCGGACGGGATCGATGAGGTAGAATTCCAGTTCGGTCGCCACGACCGGCGTGAGGCCAGCCTTTTTATAGGCGTTCAGAACCTGCGACAGAACATGGCGCGGATCACCATAAAATCCGGTCCCATCCGCGTTTTTCATCGCCAGCAGAACCTGCGCCGTCGGCCGGCCAAGCCATGTTACCCGTGACAGCGTACCGGGAACGGGGAAACAAAAACCATCAGGATCACCCGTGCCTTCGGCGAGACCTGCGGCGTGCACATCCCGGCCCCAGATATCCAGCGCATAAACGGATCGCGGGATCGCCATTCCCTTTTCAAGCACGTCAATTGCTCTCTCACGCGGAATCCATTTACCGCGCGGAACGCCGTTCGCATCTATGACGAAAGCTTCGAGAATTTCGATATCGGGATTATCAGCGAAAAATTTCTTTGCGTTTTCAATATCATACATTATGCACCAGCAAGCCGTTTCCATCTCGTTTCATGCGCAGCGAGTTTCGCTAACGAAAGTCGTCCTGCTGCTGATAGATGAGAAACCTCGCCACCATGATGACGTTTGCCCCTTTTCCCCTTTGTATATGATCATGTTACGTGGGCTGTCACAGGAAGGCCAGCGGATTCGGCTATCAGGGATTGAACCTTTCCGGACGATAGGCATCGATAGCGATAACAGGCGCTTCTCCCAGCATGGTTTCCGCCAGAACACGGCCGGTGATCGGCCCAAGCGTCAGTCCGTGATGGGCGTGGCCGAAGGCAAACCACAAGGTTCTGTGGCGCGGCGCCTTGCCGATGATCGGCATCATGTCAGGCGTGCAGGGGCGTGCGCCCATCCACGGTTCCGCATCCAGCCGGCCGCCAAGGGGAAAGACTGTGCGGGCAACCCGTTCCGCCCGCTCGATCTGTACGGGGGATTTCGGCGCATCGCGTTCGGCAAATTCGGCACCGGTTGTCAGGCGGATGCCCTTTCGCATCGGCGCCAGGAAATAACCACGCTCGGCATCGATCAGCCAGTTGTTGAGCTTTGCGCCCGACTGTGGCGCATAATGCATGTGATAGCCGCGCTTCACGCCGAGCGGGAAGCGATAACCCAGCCCTTCCGTCACCGTATCCGCCCAGGGACCAAGTGCCACGACGGCATGTTCGGCCTCCACCGCGCCGGTTTCAGTGCGCACTGTCCAGCCGCTTGTCGTCTGGCTGAGGGTGGAGGCATCGCCCCGGACAAAGGTTCCACCGAGGCTTTCGAACAGTTTGACATAAGCAAGCGTCAGCGCGTGCGGATCGCGTACTGACCAGGGATCATTCCATTTCAGGCCGCCGACGAAATCATGGCTGAGATGCGGTTCTGCCGTTGCCAGCGCTTCAGCGTCAAGTTTCGTATGGGAAATGCCGTGCTCGCGCGAAAGACGCTCAGCAAAGGCATAGTCAGCATCCCGCCTTTCGGCGGTTCTATAGGCCTCCATCCAGCCATTTTTGACGATCAGATCGACGGCCTTCGCTTCATCGATGAGGATATTGTGCTCGGACACGGAGTGCTCGATCAGCGGTGCATAGGCGCGGGCAATCGCGGCATGCCTGATGGCTGCGGAATTATACCAGTAGCGACCAAGGAAAGGCGCAATCTTCGGCAGGGCCGAGAGGCGATAACGGACATCGATCCTGTTGTTCAGCGAATAGCGCAGCAGTAGCGCAAGGTCCTGCGGGAAGCCGTAGGGCACCACGCCCTCTCTCTGGATCAGGCCGGCATTGCCGAAAGAGGTCTCTTCGCCCGGTCCGCGCCGGTCCACCAGCACCACCGATTTGCCCCTGCGGGCCAGTTGCAAAGCGACAGAGACCCCGATGATCCCCGCTCCCAAAACGACCACATCCGCTGCCATCGCAATCAATCCGTTTCCGTATCACGTCCACCGCAACATGGGTCGGCGTTTTCCGCAAAGCAACAGAAAAATCATTGCCTTAATGGAAAATGTGATGCGGCCTACTGGCTGACCGCTTTCGTTTTCACCGCCTCGATGTTGAAGGCCGCTGCCAGCAGTGCTTTGGTGTAGTCCTGCTGCGGATTGGCGAAAATCTCTGCCGCCGGACCGCTCTCCACCACCTTGCCGTGACGCATGACGATCAGGTCGTTGGCGAGCGCCTTCACCACCTTCAGATCATGGCTGATGAAGAGGTAGGCCAGTTCATGTTTCGCCTGAAGATCGCGCAGCAGGTCGACCACCTGCGCCTGCACGCTCATATCGAGAGCGGATGTAGGCTCGTCCAGCATGACGAAACGGGGTTTAAGCACCATGGCGCGGGCAATCGCGATGCGCTGGCGCTGGCCGCCGGAAAACTCATGCGGATACCGCCAGCGGGTGGCAGGATCGAGGCCCACCTCTTCCAGTGCCGTGGCAACCCGCGTATCGCGCTCGTCGGCGGAGAGAGACCGCTCATGAACCTTCAGGCCTTCGGCGATGATTTCGCCGACCGACATGCGCGGGCTGAGCGAACCATAGGGATCCTGAAAAACCACCTGCAGCCGGTTCCTAAGCGGCTTCATCAACTCATAGGAATAGCTGTCGATCGACTGGCCGATGAAGCTGATGCGACCCTTCGAGGCAATCAGCCGCGAGAGAGCGAGACCAAGCGTCGTCTTGCCGGAGCCGGATTCGCCCACTACGCCCACGGTCTGGCCGGCGCGCAGGGTAATGTCGATACCATCAACCGCCTTCACATGGTCGATCACCCGGCGCATCAGTCCCGCCTTGATGGGGAACCAGACCTTGATGTCGTCACCCTGCATGACCACCGGTTTGCTGGCATCGGAATGCGGCGGCTCACCCTTCGGTTCGGCTGCCAGCAGATGGCGGGTATAGGCGTGCTGCGGATCGGTAAATACCTGCTCCACCGTGCCGGTTTCAACGATCTTGCCCTTGGTCATGACGCAGACGCGATCGGCAAACTTGCGGACGATGCCGAGATCGTGGGTGATGAACAGCATGGACATTCCGTGCTGCGTTTTCAGATCACCGAGCAGCTCCAGTATCTGCGCCTGCACCGTCACATCGAGCGCAGTGGTCGGCTCGTCGGCGATCAGCAATTTCGGCCGGTTGGCGAGCGCCATGGCGATCATCACGCGCTGCCGCTGGCCGCCGGATAGTTCATGCGGATAGGCCTTCAGGCGTTTTTCCGGCTCGCGGATGCCGACCTGTAATAACAGTTCCAGCGTGCGTCCGCGTGCTTCAGCCCCGGTGATGGCCTGATGCAGTTCCAGTATCTCGCCGATCTGCCGCTCGATGGTGTGGAGCGGGTTGAGGGAGGTCATCGGCTCCTGGAAGATCATGGTGATGTCGTTGCCGCGCACGGCGCGAAGCGCCCGTTCCGGCAGCGTCAGCATGTCCTTGCCGTCGAACAGGATTTTACCCGAGGGGTGGCTCGCCGCCGGATAGGGCAGCAATTTGAGAATGGAATTCGCCGTCACCGACTTGCCGGAACCGGATTCTCCGACGAGGGCGACGACTTCGCCCGGCATCAAGTCGAAGGAGACGTGATCGACAGCGACACTGGTCGCGCCACCCTGATGGAAGGCGACGGAGAGATCACGGACGGAGAGGAGCGGCTGGATATTTGTTTCCTTCATGGCGATCACCGGAACGTCTTGCGTGGATCGAAGGCGTCGCGCACCGCTTCACCCACGAAGATCAATAGCGAAAGCATGATGGACATGGTGAAGAAGGCGGTGAGGCCGAGCCAGGGCGCCTGAAGGTTGTTCTTGCCCTGCGCGATCATTTCACCCAGCGACGGCGATCCCGGCGGCATGCCGAAGCCGAGGAAATCGAGCGAGGTGAGCGTCGTGATCGAACCGGAGAGGATGAACGGCAGGAAGGTCAGCGTCGCCACCATGGCATTGGGCAGAAGATGCCGGAACATGATCGTCCAGTTGCCGACGCCAAGCGCACGGGCAGCACGGACATATTCGAAATTTCTGGCACGCAGGAATTCGGCGCGGACAATGCCGACGAAGCCGACCCATGAAAACAACAGCATGATGCCGAGCAGCACGAAGAAGCCCGGCGGCAGGATGGCCGCGATGATCAGCAGGATATAAAGCACCGGCATGGACGACCAGATTTCGATGAAACGCTGCAGAAGCAGGTCCGTCCAGCCGCCGAAATACCCCTGAATGGCGCCAGCCGTGACGCCGACAAGGGCCGATGCGATAGTCAGTGTCAGGCCGAACAGCACGGAAATGCGGAAACCGTAGATCATGCGTGCCGTAACATCGCGCGCCTGATTGTCGGTTCCAAGCCAGTTGAGATTGCCAAGCGTACAGCCGGGATCGGCATTGCCTTGCGGGTAAGCCGAGCAGCGTTCCTTTTCATCCATCAGCCAGAAGGGTGCCGTGGGCGCCGAATGCGGAATGTTGGAATTGACCGTCTGGTAGGAATAACGGATCGGCGGCCAGATCATCCAGCCATTGGCGTTGATCTCGTCCTGAATGAAGGAGGATTTGTAATCGGTCTGGGCAAGAAAACCGCCAAATTTTTCTTCCGGATAATCGACCATGACCGGCACAAGAATCTCGCCCTTGTAGGAGGCGAGGATCGGCTTGTCATTGGCGATGAATTCCGCGATCAGGCTCAGGAAAAACAGGATCAGGAACAGCCAGAAGGACCAATATCCGCGGCGGTTCGCCTTGAAATTCTGCCAGCGGCGCTTGGTCGTCGGCGAAAACCATGGGCGCTTCGGCTTGACCAGCATCTCGGCCCCGGCGGGGTGGACAAGCGACATCACACGTCCCTCCGCTCGAAATCGATGCGCGGATCGATCCAGGTGTAGATCAGGTCAGAAAGCAGGCCGACGACGAGGCCCATCAGCGAGAAGATAAATAGTGTCCCGAAGACGATCGGATAATCCCGGTTGACGACCGAGAGATAACCAAGGCGGCCGAGACCATCCAGCGAGAAGATATTTTCGATCAGCAGCGAACCAGTGAAGAATGCCGAAATGAAGGCGCCCGGAAAACCGGCGATCACGATCAGCATCGCGTTGCGGAAGACATGGCCGTAGAGAACCCTGCGTTCGGAGAGACCCTTGGCGCGGGCGGTGACGACATATTGCTTCTTGATCTCATCGATGAAGGAATTCTTGGTGAGGAGCGTCGTCGTCGCGAAGGCCGAGAGCGACAGCGCGATCAACGGCAAGGTCAGGTGCCAGAAATAGTCGATGATCTTCTGCCACCAGTTCAGTTGGTCGAAATTATCCGACACCAGACCGCGCAGCGGAAACCAGTCGAAAAACGAACCGCCGGCGAAAAGCACGATGAGCAGGATACCGAACAGGAAGCTCGGCACCGCATATCCGATGATGATGATGCCCGATGTCCAGACATCGAAGGTCGAGCCATCGGAGACGGCCTTCTTGATGCCGAGTGGAATGGAAATCACATAGGAAATGATCAGGATCCAGAAGCCGAGCGAGGCCGAGACCGGCAGCTTGTCGATGATGAGATCGATCACCGACGAATTGCGGAAGAAGCTGTCGCCGAAATCGAAGCGGATGTAATTCCACATCATTTCAAGAAAACGGGTGAGCGGTGGCTTGTCGAAGCCGAACTGTTTTTCGAGCTTCTTGATCAGCTCTGGATCAAGACCCTGGGCGCCGCGATATTTCGAGCCGCTTTCATCGAAACCACCGGACTGGCCCGTGAGATCGCCGCCGCCCGAGAGCCGGTCGGAGGCGCTGTCGCCCTGCCCGGTCAGCTGCGCCACGACCTGTTCCACCGGCCCGCCCGGCGCGAACTGGATGACGAGAAACGAAATGCCCATGATGCCGACGATCGTCGGGATCATCAGTGCCAGACGTCTGAGAATATAGGCACCCATCAGCCTCTGCTCCCGGCCGTTACGTCAGCGGTTTTCGTTTCAGTCAAACCCGGTCCTTTCGTGAAAGCGCCTTGCGTGCGCTCCAAGCGATTCGTCTCGCCCTATGTGAATCAAGCCTTCGCCACGAAAGCAAGGCCGGCCTCAGTTCCCGGCCTTGCCGGACCACCACGCATCCGGAAAACCGACGCCATATTCGGGCAGGTTTTCAGGGCGGATGAGGGTGTTCCAGTAAGCGATGAACATCTCGCCACGGTAAAATTGCGGAATGACATAGCTGTTTGCCAGAAGCACCCGGTCGAGCGCGCGGGCGGCGGCCACCTGCTCATCCCGGTTGGGCGCAAATATGACCTTCCGGACCAGGGCATCGACCGCGGGGTTCTTGATGCCGGCGAGATTGTTGGAACCCTGCCGGTCGGCCGCAGTCGAACCCCAGAAATCCGCCTGTTCGTTGCCGGGATTGGCCGACGTCGCCCAGAGCTTGATCGTGACGTCGAAATCGAAGCTGCGGGTACGGTTGGTATATTGCGAGGCATCGACGGTGCGGATGGTGGCGTTGATGCCTATCTTCTTCAGATTCTGGACGTAGGGAAGAATGGTTCTTTCCATGCCGGAGGAATCGATCAGAAACTCCATATCCAGCTGCTGGCCGGTTGCCGCATTGACCATGCGGTTGCCGCGCAACTCGTAACCGGCCTCCTTCATCAGCTTCACCGCTTCGCGCAGATTGTCGCGCTGCTTGGTGGGATCGCCGGCCACCGGGTTGCGATATTCCGTCGTGAAGACCTCCGGGGGGACCTGATCCTTCAGCTCCTGAAGAATTTCCAGTTCGCGGCCTGTCGGCAGGCCGGAGGAAGCCAGTTCGCTGCCCATGAAGAAGCTGTTGATACGCTGGAACTGGCCGTAGGCCAGCGTGCGGTTCAGTTCCTCGAAATCGAAGGCATAGTTCAGGGCCTTGCGCAGTTTCGGGTTCTGGAACTTCTCGCGCCGCATGTTCGGCACGAAGGCCTGCATGATGCCGACCGAGCGATAGATATTCGGCAGTTCCTCTTTTTTAACGCGGCCTTCCTTCACAGCAGGAAAATCATAACCCGTGACCCAGCGGCTGGAGGAGGCTTCCTGCCGGAAATCGACGGTGCCGGACTTGAAAGCCTGGAACTCCACGTCCTGATCGGCAAAGAAAGTGTAGGCGATGGTTTTGAAATTGTTCATCCCCACATTCACATTGACGTCCTTGCCCCAATAATCGTCGCGGCGCTCATAGGTGACGGACGAGCCGGGAGAGACGGCCGCAATCTTGTAAGGGCCGGAACCCATGACCGGCTCCAGCGTACCGCGGGATATGTCACGCGGCTTGCCATCAGGACCGGTGCCCTCCCACCAGTGCTTGGGAACGATAAGCAATTGCCCAACGATCTGCGGCAATTCGCGATTGTCCTTTTCATCGAAGGTGAAGGTAATGTCCCTTTCGCCGCTCACCTCCGCCTTGGTGACATGGGTGTAATAGGTCGAGAGTTGCGGGCTAAGGTCCTTCGCTTTTTCGAAGCTGAAGACGACATCATCAGGCGTTACCGGTTTGCCATCAGCCCATTTAGCGTCCTGCCGCAGCCGGAACGTCGCCTTCGTAATATCGTCGGGATAACTCACGCCCTCGGCCAGCAAACCATAGGAGGCCGAGAGTTCCTCTTCAGTCGATTTCATCAGCGTATCGTAAACCAGCGAAAGGCCCGTTGCCTTCTCACCCTTGGCGAGCAGTGGGTTCAGCGTGTCGAAAGTGCCTGATGTCGACAGGCGCAATGTGCCGCCCTTCGGGGCCTTGGTATTCACATAGTCGAAATGGTCGAAGCCATCAGGGTGTTTCAGCTCCCCGACCGTCGAAATCCCCTTTCGCCAGACATCCGCCGACTGGGCGGAAGCCGCCGCGGGTATCAGCAGGGCGGATGCGGCGAGAGCGATAAGGATACGGGATTTCAGTGGTGCCAATATCATCGGGTCGATGTCCCTGTTTTTGTGCTTGCTGGAGAGAGCATAAAAGAAACATTGGCAAAAAACAGATGTGCTGACTCACAAGCTCTTTATCGGCGTCTTTATCCCCGCTTTGCGAGGGCCACGCGAAACATGGTTTCAACAAAATCCCGTTCCAGTTTATTCTCGGGGCAAGAGAATCACCTGATCGGACGGGCACGGCTATATGACGGCGGGATCATCGAGAATTTTCAAAGCGGCCATGCTGGCGATGTCGGTCGTTTCGGCGCTGCAATTGCAGATCGAGACCGCGTTGGCCGAAGACCGGCCCGCGAAAGAGGTGTTTGGTCACATGGCCCTGCCTTCGGCGGCGGCCTCTCAACCGATTGGCTCCTATGCCAAGGGCTGCCAGTCCGGCGCCATCGCCATGCCGACCGACGGTCCCGGCTGGCAGGCCATGCGCCTTTCGCGCAACCGGCGCTGGGGCCAGCCGCAGCTGATTTCCTTCCTCGAGCGATTTTCGCAGGATGCGCAGAAGATCGGCTGGCCGGGATTGCTGCTTGGCGATATTTCCCAGCCGCGCGGCGGCCCGATGCTGACCGGCCATGCCTCGCACCAGATCGGCCTCGATGTCGACGTCTGGTGGCGGCCGATGCCCTCCCCCCGGCTGACCGTGGAGCAGCGCGAAACGGTGCCTTTCATCTCGATGCTGGACAAGAGCAAGTTCCTGACGGTCGACGACCGCAAATGGTCACCGCTCAATGCCCGTCTGGTGATGATGGCGGCAAGTTACCCGCAGGTGGAGCGTGTCTTCGTCAACCCGGCCATCAAGCAGAAGCTCTGCCAGACATGGACCGGTGATCGCACCTTCATGGGCAAGATCAGGCCGATCTACGGCCATGACGAACATTTCCACATCCGTCTCGAATGCCCGCCCGGCGCGCCCAACTGCAAACCGCAGGCGGAGGTCGGCAAAGGCGACGGCTGCGACAAGTCGCTTGCCTGGTGGTTCACCAAGGAACCATGGGCGCCGCCGAAAAAGGACCCCAATGCCAAGCCGGTGAAACCGCGCAAGGTCATGGTCTCGGATTTGCCGGCGGCCTGCGCTGCTGTTGCGGCAGCTCCTTCCGCCAATCCCGAGGGGATTGCGGCTCAGGCCTATTCCTCCTCCCCTGCCCAGGCCGTGCGTCAGCAGAATGTGGAACAGGTCATTCAAAACGCCCCGGCGATCCAGCCACCGTCCGATATTCCGCTTCCGACCCAACGTCCGACATTGAACTGAAACAGAAATGAGGCATTGAACAGCTTCCCTTTTCAAATGGCGGCAAGCTGTTATAGAAGGCTTCAAATCGATTTAATTCTTTGAGGACAGGCTGGGACCATGGAAGGGCAACGCTGTATCGCGCTCATCGCTCACGACGAGAAAAAGGACGATATGGCGGATTTCGCCCGCCACCATCAGAAGGTGCTTGCCAGTTTCAGGATCGTAGCCACCGGCACCACCGGCGGGCGTGTGCAGGAAGCCTGCCCGGGGCTTGAGGTCATCCGCCTCAAAAGCGGTCCTCTTGGCGGCGACCAGCAGATCGGCGCGATGATCGCCACCGGCGAAGTGGACATGCTGATCTTCTTTACCGATCCGTTGACGGCCATGCCACATGATGTCGATGTGAAGGCGCTGACGCGTCTTGCCACGGTCTACGACATTCCCATGGCGCTCAACCGCGCCACCGCAGAAAACCTGATCGACTTCAATTCCGCCGACTGACCCGAACCCACCACTATGGAACAGGCAATGCCGAAGACGTCCGATACCGAATATCTGTCCTTTCCGATCCTTCTTGGCGACATCGGCGGCACCAATGCCCGCTTTTCCATCCTGATCGATTCCTTTGCTGAACCGGTGCACCTCACCACGGTGAAGACGGCGGAATATCCTGGTATCGATGACGCGATCCAGCAGGCGGTTCTGGACAAGACCTCTCTTCAGCCGGTCTCGACCATTCTTGCAATTGCCGGCCCGATCGAAGGCGACGAGATTCCGTTGACCAACTGCCACTGGGTCGTCAAGCCGAAGGACATGCTGGCCAAGCTCGGCCTGAAGGACGTCATCGTCATCAACGACTTTGAGGCGCAGGCTCTGGCGATTGCGGCTCTTGACGACGACAACCGGGAGCCTATCGGCTCCGGCAAAAAGGACATGCTGGCGTCGCGCGTCGTTCTTGGACCGGGCACGGGGCTTGGCGTCGCCGGGCTGGTCTATGCCCGCCATATGTGGTTTCCGGTGCCTGGCGAAGGCGGGCATATCGATATTGGCCCGAGAAGCGCGCGCGACTATGCGGTTTTCCCCCATATCGAAACCATCGAGGGCCGCGTCGCCGGCGAACAGATCCTGTGCGGACGCGGGCTGGTCAATCTTTATCGCGCCGTCTGCAAGGCCGACGGCATCGAGCCTGTCTTCTCCGATCCGGCTGATATTACCTCGCAGGGGCTTTCGGGCCAGAACGCGCAGGCAAAAGAAACGCTGTCGCTGTTCAGCACCTATCTCGGCCGCGTGGCGGGCGACCTTGCGCTGATCTTCATGGCCAAGGGCGGCGTTTATCTGGCCGGCGGTATTTCGCAGAAGATCATCCCTGCGCTGAAGAGCCCGGAATTCCGGGCGGCGTTCGAAGACAAGGCGCCGCACAGTGCCCTGATGCGGACCATTCCGACATTCGTCGTCACCCATCCCCAGGCGGCCCTTTCCGGCCTCGCCACCTATGCGAGAACGCCTGCCGATTTCGGTCTGGCGCTGGACGGGCGGCGCTGGAGAGCTTGATCGCTCTCCCCTCAAAGGGGCTACTCTTCCCATGTGATGCTTGCGAAGCGGGCGGGCGATCTTTAACGTCGCGGCTGCAAACATCAATCGACCGATACCGGCGGGTTCCGATCCGCCTGACATGAAAAGTGAGTGAAAACATGGGCAGCAGCGGCATGAAACTGGTGGTGGTCGGCGCAGCGGGCCGTATGGGACAGGCACTGATCCGTCTCATTCACCAGACACCCGGCGTTCAGCTGCATGCCGCAGTGGCGCGTGAAGGTTCGGCTTTTGTTGGCCGCGATGCCGGCGAGATCGCCGGTCTTGGCCCCATCGGCATCGAAATCACCAGCGATCCCTTACAGGCATTTCTGCATGCCGAAGGGGTGATCGATTTCACCTCACCGGCAACCAGCATCACCTTTGCCGGCCTTGCCGCGCAGGCCCGTATTGTGCACGTCGTCGGCACGACTGGTTGCTCGCCGCAAGACGAGGAAAAGTTCAAGGCGGCGTCGCGCCATGCCCGCATCGTCAAGTCAGGCAATATGAGCCTCGGCGTCAACCTGCTCAGCGTTCTCACCCAGCAGGCGGCGCAGGCGCTGGATGCGCAGAACTGGGATATCGAAATTCTGGAAATGCACCACAAGCACAAGGTCGATGCGCCCTCGGGCACCGCGCTGTTGCTGGGCGAAGCCGCCGCCGCCGGCCGCAAGGTCGATCTCACCGCCGCCTCCGTGCGCGTGCGTGACGGACACACGGGCGCACGTGAGGCCGGTACCATCGGTTTTGCCACGCTGCGTGGCGGCTCGGTCATCGGTGAACATTCGGTGATCTTCGCCGGCGAAGGCGAGCGCGTCGAGCTTTCCCATTATGCCGGCGACCGCTCCATCTTCGCACGCGGCGCGATCACGGCAGCAGTCTGGGCCTTCGACAAGAAGCCCGGTTTCTATTCCATGCTGGATGTGCTCGGCCTTTCGCAGGCGGAATAAAACCGTACCCTAATTCTCCACCGTGAATTCGACCGTATCGGCAGAAAATCGGCTGACGGCATATTGCACCGGCACGCCATCCATATCGGCATTCAATGCCTGCGTGACAAGCAGAATGGCCCCGGGCGATAGTTCGAGATCGGCCAAATCCTGCGTATCCGCGTGGATAGCAGAAATGACGGTGGAAATGCGCACGTAGTCCGCCACGCCAAGCGCTTTGAAAGCGGCCGTAATCGAGCCGCTTTTCCGATAGGCCTCGCCTATTCCGGCGAAACGATCCGCCGGGAACCATGTGGTCGAACGCGACACGGGGCGGGTGTCCGCCTTGCGCAAGGTTTCCAGACGAACGAGCGGCGCACCTGATGGCAATTGCAGCCGGGCTGCGAGATCGGCACTTGCCGGTTCGGTCGTGTGGGAAAGAAGCAGCGCCTCCATTTCCTTCACCTGATCGCCAATGCCAGCCGTGAAGCGCGTGCGCAGCGAAATCGGAAAGCTCAAACGCTCCTTGCGGGCGATCATCGTGCCCCGTCCCTGCATCGGCTCAAGAATGCCTTCGCTCCCCAGTGCGGCGATCGCACTCCGGACGGTATGGCGGTTGACGCCGAATTTTTCGGCCAGCGTCATCTCCGGCGGCAACATGCCGGTTTCGTCGTGATCACCGGCCGCGATCTCGCCTCTGATGCGGTCGGCGATCTGCCGCCAGAGCGCCACGCCGTTCTTTCTTTTCATCGCTGCTACAGGGCTCATGTCACACGCTTGTCATTCATCGACGTTAATTGTAACTTATATTGTATAGTTGTCTATATCAATAGACATTTGAGGTCAAGCGATGAATAACGAAGCTGCGAATATAGACAGTGAAAGGAAACGGGTGGCGGCGCTTCTTGCCCGCGCCACCGTTCAGGAACTGGAAACGGTCTGGAGCCGTCAGGATGCCAGCCCGCAGACGGAAAACGTGCGGGGCCCGGAAACCGGTCTCGTCATGGTGAAGGGCCGTATTGGCGGCGGCGGTGCGCCTTTTAATCTCGGCGAAACCACCGTCACCCGCGCGACCGTCAAGCTGGCCTCGGGAACCGTCGGCCATGCGCATGTTCTCGGCACCGGCCGCAAGAAGGCCTGGTATGCCGCCGTTTTCGACGCGCTGTGGCAGGAAAGCCCGACCCGGGACTTTATCGAGACCGAGCTTCTTTCACCGGTCGAAAAGAGACTGAGCGAAGAGAAGCAACGGAAAACCAAAGAAACCGCAGCCACGCGGGTCGATTTCTTCACCATGGTTCGAGGAGAAGATTGATGGGTGTGAAAGCCGAAGCATTGACGGGCGGTTTTTCCAGTGCCGTCTTCGATTCCCAGCGTATTTTCAAGAAGCTGATGGACGGCATGGCCCGTCCGGGCACACCGCAGACGATCGAAACGGCGGTCGCCCCGCCGCTGCCGCTTGCCGCCGCCACCGGTGCGGTTCTGCTGGCGCTCTGCGACCACGATACACCGGTCTGGCTGAGCGGCACATTGCGCAAAAACGCAGTGCCGGGCTGGATCGGATTTCATACCGGCGCACCTGCGACGGAAGAAAAAGCGGCTGCGCATTTCGCCGTCATCGAGGCGGGCAGCGCCATCGCGTCCTTCGGCCTTTTCGCCCAGGGCAGCCAGGAATATCCCGACCGCTCCACGACACTCATCATCGAATTGTCCGATCTGGACGGCGGGCGGGAATTGCTGCTCTCCGGCCCCGGCATCCGCCACGTCAACATCATCAGCCCTTCCGGCCTGCCGGATATTTTCCCAATGCTTTGGGCGGAGAACAACGCCATCTTCCCGCGCGGCGTCGATGTCATCCTGACGGCCGGCGATAAATTCGTCTGCCTGCCGCGCACGACGCGCATCAAACCCGTGGAGGCATAAGATGTATGTTGCTGTCAAAGGCGGGGAAACCGCCATCGCCAACGCCCACCGACTACTGGCCGACCAGCGGCGCGGAGACCGCGACCTGCCCGCCATGAGCGTGGCGCAGATCGTTTCGCAGCTGTCGCTCGCCGTAGACCGCGTAATGGCGGAAGCCTCGCTCTACGACCAGTCGCTTGCGGCCCTTGCCGTCAAGCAGGCACGCGGCGACATGATCGAAGCCATCTTCCTGCTGCGCGCCTATCGCACCACGCTGCCGCGCTTCGGTTATTCGGTTCCGGTGGATACCGCTGACATGGCGGTGCAGCGGCGTGTTTCCGCGACCTATAAGGATCTGCCCGGCGGGCAATTACTGGGTCCGACCTTCGACTACACCCACCGGCTGCTTGATCCCTCCCTTCTCGAAGACGAGGCCGTCGAAACAGCTACCCAGCGGGAAGGTGACCCGGAATATGTCATGCGCGTTTCCGATATCCTCGCCCAGGAGGGGCTGATCGAAAGCGACGGAGACATGCCGGACGATCATATTGCCGGCGACCTGACGCGGGAACCGATGGAGTTTCCCATGCCGCGCGACCTGCGTCTGCAATCGCTGGCGCGCGGCGACGAAGGTTTCCTTCTGGCGCTCGCCTATTCGACACAACGCGGTTACGGCCGCACCCACCCCTTCGTCGGCGAAATCCGCATCGGTGAGGTGGAAGTCGAGCTTGATGTGCCGGAACTCGGCTTTTCCGTCTCGCTCGGCGATATCAAGGTCACCGAATGCCAGATGGTCAACCAGTTCAAGGGTTCGGCCAAGGCACCGCCGCAATTTACGCGTGGTTACGGCCTGGTCTTCGGCCAGAGCGAACGCAAGGCGATGGCGATGTCGCTGGTCGATCGGGCGTTGCGCGCCGGCGAATTCGGAGAAGATGTCGTAGCCCCCGCGCAGGACGAGGAATTCGTCATCTCACATGCCGACAATGTGCAGGCGACAGGTTTCGTCGAGCATCTGAAACTGCCGCATTACGTGGATTTTCAGGCCGAACTCGGTCTGGTGCGCAAGATGCGCGCCGATTTCGAGGCGATCAACGCCAATGGCGCGGAATGGATGAGCGATGCGGCTGAATAGCTCAGCGGCTGTGCTGCTCGCCAAACCAGTAGGCGCAAAAGACGGTCGATGCTGCAAAGACAGCAAAGAACACGGCTGCAAGAATTCCAATCTCCATGAGCTTGTACTCCTTTTTTCACAAGGCTAACGCGCAATGCTTAAAGAAGTTTCATTTGACGACGGGCTGGCTGCCTACAACTTCGCCTATCTGGACGAACAGACCAAGCGGATGATCCGCCGGGCGATCCTGAAAGCCATCGCCATTCCCGGTTACCAGGTTCCCTTCGCTTCCCGTGAAATGCCCATGCCCTATGGCTGGGGCACCGGTGGCGTGCAGTTGACCGCCTCCATCCTCGGCCCTGATGATGTGCTGAAGGTCATCGACCAGGGCGCCGACGACACGACAAATGCGGTTTCCATCCGCGCCTTTTTCCAGAAGGTAGCTGATGTGGCCGTCACCACCCGTACGAAGGACGCGACGATCATCCAGACGCGTCACCGCATTCCGGAAGAGGAACTACATTCGGGTCAGGTACTGGTCTATCAGGTTCCCATCCCCGAGCCCCTACGCTTCCTCGAGCCGCGCGAGACCGAAACCCGTGTCATGCACGCACTGGAGGAGTATGGCCTGATGCACGTCAAGCTTTACGAGGACATCGCCCGCAACGGCCGCATCTCCACCACCTATGCCTATCCGGTGAAGGTGGCCGGGCGCTACGTGATGGACCCGTCGCCGACACCGAAATTCGACAATCCGAAAATGAATATGTCGGACGCCCTGCAACTGTTCGGCGCCGGGCGCGAAAAGCGAATTTACGCCGTGCCGCCCTATACCGATGTCGTCAGCCTCGACTTCGAAGATCACCCCTTCGAAATCCAGCGCTTCGACAAGCCCTGCGCCCTGTGCGGCGGGGAGAATATCTATCTCGACGAAGTGGTACTGGATGACAAGGGCGGGCGCATGTTCGTCTGCTCCGATACCGACCATTGCGAAGACCGCCGTGCTAATGGCCACAAGGGCCATCTGCTGGCGGATGTGAAGGAGGCCGCAGAATGAGCGACGCACCGCTTCTGAAAGTCCGGGACGTTTCCAAATATTACGGCGACCGCGCCGGTTGCCGCAACGTCTCCTTCGAGCTTTATCCGGGCGAGGTGCTGGCGATCGTCGGTGAATCCGGTTCTGGCAAAACCACGCTGCTCAATTGCATTTCCACCCGGCTGATGCCAACGGCGGGCAGCGTGGAATATCGCATGCGCGATGGCTCGGTGCGCGACCTCTATCATATGGGCGAGGCCGAACGGCGTTTTCTGATGCGCACCGACTGGGGTTTCGTGCACCAGAACCCGGCGGATGGACTGCGCATGGCGGTGTCTGCCGGCGCCAATGTCGGCGAGCGGCTGATGGCCGTGGGTAACCGGCATTACGGTAATATCAGGCAATCGGCGAGCGAATGGCTGGAGCGGGTGGAAATCGGCACCGACCGTATCGACGACCAGCCGCGCGCCTTTTCCGGCGGCATGCGCCAGCGCCTGCAGATTGCCCGCAACCTGGTCACTTCCCCCCGCCTCGTCTTCATGGATGAACCGACCGGAGGCCTCGATGTTTCGGTGCAGGCACGCCTGCTCGATCTCGTGCGCGGTCTCGTCAACGATCTCGGCCTTGCGGTCGTCGTCGTCACCCATGATTTGGCGGTGGCGCGACTGTTATCCCATCGCATGATGGTGATGAAGGGCGGCGACGTCATCGAACACGGCCTCACCGACCGGGTGCTGGACGACCCGCGCGAGCCCTACACGCAATTGCTTGTTTCCTCCATCTTGCAGGTTTGACGCTATGACGACGCCTCTTATCGTTTCGGAAGTCTTCAAAAGCTTCACCATGCATCTTCGCGACGGCATCGAATTGCCTGTCGTCCGTGATGTCAATTTCTCCGTTTCCGGCGGCGAATGCGTCGTGCTCGGCGGCCCGTCGGGGATCGGCAAAAGCTCGATCCTGAAAATGCTCTATGGCAATTACGCCATAGATAGCGGGCAGATCCTCATCCGCCATCAAGGTGAGGTCATCGATATGGGCAATGCCTCGCCGCGCACGATCCTCGATATCCGCCACCGCACCATCGGTTATGTCAGCCAGTTCCTGCGCACGGTGCCGCGTGTCGCGGCCATCGACGTCGTTGCCGAGCCGCTTCTGGCGCGCAAGGTTGCCGCTGAAGATGCGCGTGAGCAGGCGGCCATGCTGCTTTCGAAACTCAACCTGCCACGGGAATTGTGGTCGCTGCCACCAGCAACCTTTTCGGGCGGCGAGCAGCAGCGCGTCAATATCGCCCGCGGTTTCATCACCGATCACGCGATCCTGCTCCTCGACGAGCCGACCGCCTCGCTCGACGCCACCAACCGGCGTGTGGTGGTGGACATGATCAGGGAGAAAAAAGAAAAGGGCACCGCGCTGCTCGGCATCTTCCACGACGAGGAGGTGCGCGAAGCCGTGGCTGACCGCATTCTCGACGTTTCGCAATTCTCTCCGCGGAAGGCAGCGGCATGAGTGTCAAGGTCGGTCTCGAACCCGTCATCCACGAAAGTGCCCGTGTCACCAATTCCTCCATCGGCCGCTATACCGAAATTTCGGAGCGCTGCCGCATTGAGGAGGTCGAGATGGGCGACTACTCCTATGTGATGCAGGATGGCGCAATCTGGTGCGCCACCATCGGCAAATTCGTCAACATCGCCGCTTCCGTCCGCATCAACGCCACCAATCATCCGATGTCACGGGCCACGTTGCACCATTTCACCTATCGCGCCCACAACTACTGGGACGACGCCGAAGACGAGACGGATTTCTTTGCCGCGCGCCGCGCCAAACGGGTGGTGATCGGCCACGATGTCTGGATCGGCCATGGTGCGACCATCCTGCCCGGCGTCACGGTGGGGAACGGTGCAGTCATCGGGGCCGGGGCGGTCGTTTCCAAAGATGTTGCGCCCTACACCATCGTGGGCGGCGTGCCCGCCCGGCTGATCCGCGAGCGTTTTCCCGCGGAGCTTGGCAAGCGCATGGATGATCTGAATTGGTGGGATTGGGACCATGCGAGGCTGCGCAGCGCGCTGGAGGATTTCCGCGCACTCGACGCCGAGGATTTCGTGGCGAAATATGGCGGATGAACTCCGCTTTCTGACGAAGGTTTGTCGGCGAACCCCCCGGGTGTCGTATTTGTGAATTATGTAATATTTTCTTCATCAAACTGACACTCCCGCTTCACGCACCGCTGTTACGTCGAACCCCGTCAAAAGAAGATTGGACGGGGAAATGAGCTTTCACCTGAAGCAAGTCACGCGCCGTTTCGGCAAGCACACTGCGGTCGATTCCGTTGATGTCGAGATACCGCAGGGTCAGATGGTCGGTGTGATCGGACGCTCGGGCGCCGGCAAATCGACGCTGTTGCGCATGATCAACCGCCTCGTCGATCCGTCTTCGGGTTCCATTCATTTCAACGATACGGAAGTCTCGTCGCTGAAGGGTGCGGCGCTGCGCGCCTGGCAGCGCGACTGCGCCATGATCTTCCAGCAGTTCAATCTGGTGCCGCGCCTCGACGTGCTCACCAACGTCATGCTCGGCCGCCTCAACCACCGTTCGACGGCTCTGAGCCTGTTCAACATCTTCAGCCATGAAGAACGGCTGATGGCGATCGCCGCGCTGGAGCGCCTCGGCATCGAGCATGTGGCCATGCAGGCGGCGGGTACGCTTTCCGGGGGCCAGCAGCAGCGCGTCGCCATTGCCCGCGCACTGATGCAGTCTCCGAAGATGGTGCTGGCCGATGAGCCGATCGCCTCGCTCGATCCCCTCAATGCCAAGATCGTGATGGACGCGCTGCGCGACATCAACGAACGCGAAGGCATCACCGTCATCACCAACCTGCACACGCTGGATACGGCGCGCAATTATTGCGAACGCATCATCGGCATGTCTCAGGGTCGTGTCGTCTTTGATGGAACCCCCGCCGAGTTGACGGCTGCCGCCGTTACCGAGATTTACGGAACCGATTCTCAAGGCTCCGGCATCGACGAGACCATGACCTCGACCAGCATCAATATTCCCGGCGCGCAGCTTGCCGCGCGTCCGGTTCAGCAATCTGCCGGCCCCGAACCGCTCGCTCTCGCCGGGCTCTGAGGAACCGCTCAGCATCGTTTGCGCCCGCGTCAAGGGCCGACATTTCACAACAAACTCCGGCTCGCCGGGAAACAGGAGAAAGTCCATGTTGAAGAAAGTCCTTCTTTCGGCAGTCGCCGTTGGCGTTCTGGCCGGTTCCGCCATGGCTCAGGACGTCAAGGTTCTGCGCATCGGTCTCGACGGTTCCGAAAACGAAGCCGACCAGATCCGCAACACCAAGTGCGTTGCAGATGGCCTCAAGGCTGCAACCGGTGTTTCCGAAGTTCAGGTTTTCCCGTCGCCGGACTATAACGGCGTCATCCAGGGCCTGCTCGGCGGCACCATCGACATCGCCTCCATGGGCGCATCCTCCTACGCCAAGATCGCTCTGGCCGACCCGAAGGCTGTCGACCCGATCCTGACCACGGCCGGCGCCGATGGTTCGACCGGTTATTACACGATCATGGTTGCCCGCAAGGACAGCGGCATCAAGACGCTGGCTGATGCCAAGGGCAAGAAGATCGGCTTCGCCGACCCCGACTCCACCTCCGGCTTCCTCGTTCCGAACGTGGCTATCCCGAAGGAAACCGGCGTTCCGGTCAAGGAATACTTCTCCGAAACCGGTTTCGGCGGCGGCCATGAGAACCTCGTTCTCGCCGTTCTCGACAAGAAGTTCGACGTCGGCACCACCTTCGGTTCGGGCGTTGGCAAGTGGGAAGAAGGCTACACCGCCGGCAACCTCTACCAGATGGTCAAGAAGGGCAATCTGGACATGGACGATATCGTTCAGGTCTGGAAGTCGCCGCTGATCCCGAACGGTCCGCTGATGGTCACCAACAAGCTCGGCGACGCCATGAAGCAGAAGGTGGAAGATTTCTTCATGGAACTGCCGAAGAAGGACCTTGCATGCTTCCAGGGCTTCACCCAGGGCAAGAACACCGCCTACATCAAGGTCGATCCGTCCTTCTACCAGACGATCATCGACGCCCGTAAGTCCGTTATCGGCGGCTGATCCTCAGATCATATACAGAAGCGGCGGTGCCTTGCGGCGCCGCCGCTTTTGCCAATAAAGGAAAAGCGGCATGGCGACCACACTGCACAATGGTACCCTCTCACCCGAGGGGTTGAGCGCATCGTCCCGGACGGTCATGCGCCATTATCAACAGCAGCTTGCGACACGACGGATCTACACCGTCATTTCGCTCGTGATCTTTCTCGTCATTCTCGCTGCCTCCCTGAATTTCGCCAATGCGGCCAATTCGGGCAAGTTTTTCGAGCGCCTGCCCTATTTCTTCGATTTTATGAAGACCTTCGTGCCTGACAGTCCGCTCGAAATCTTCCGGGCGATGTTCGACCTGCCGTCACCTTACGCGGATGGTTCGCTGAAATATAACTACGTCGCGGATCGCGTTTACATCACCGACGGCTTCTACATCCCGCACTTCATCTACCAGCTGATCATCACGCTCAATATCGCCCTGGTCTCGACAATCATCGGCACAAGTTTCGCCTTCGTGCTCTGCTTCTTTGCCTCCACCAATCTCGTCGGCGCCGGTCTCGTGCGCTGGGTGGTGCGCCGGGTGATGGAAGTGCTTCGTGCCTTTCCCGAAATCGTCGTCGCCGGGTTGCTGACCGCCATCCTCTCGATCGGGCCGATCGCGGCCATCATCGCGATTTCGGTCCATACGATCGGTGCGCTGGGCAAGCTGTTCTTCGAAGTCGTGGAAAATGCCGATATGAAGCCGGATGAAGGCCTGCGTGCCGCCGGTGCCAACTGGCTGGAGCGGGTGCGTTTTGCCATCGTGCCGCAGGTTCTGCCCAATTTCGTCTCCTATGCGCTGCTGCGCGCCGAAATCAATGTGCGCGCCTCCACCATCATCGGCGCTGTGGGCGGCGGCGGCATTGGCGAAGTCTTCCGCCTGTCGATCGGTAACGATCACGCCTCGAAGACCTATGCCATCATCATCCTTCTGCTGATCACCATCATCGCCGTCGACCAGTTCTCCAGCTGGCTGCGCCGCAGGCTGATCGGCCAACAATCCTTCGAATTCGGACGGGGAGCGGCCTGATGTCGTCCAGCTTCATTCTCAACACCGCCGAGCGCGAGAGGCTGACGGCTACACATCCGCAGGTGTTCAACCGCAGTTTCATGCAGCGATATGGTCTGCTCGTCGGCCTTCTCGTCGCCACCGCCTATCTCATCGGCTGCTTTTTCTTCTTCAATGTCGGCCCGGCTTTCATGCAAGGCCGGTGGGATCGCGCTTCCAGCTATATTCAGGACTGGTATTCCTGGCGTGCCCAACCGCGCCTGCGTTTCGAAGACGGCAAGGTCGCGCCGCAATGGTCGAGCCGCGGTCAATATCCCGCGGATGCGAAGATCGACTGGCTGCAGCCCCTGCCGGATGGCGGCTATAGCGTCGTTTATGCGGGCACACAAAACCGCCTCGATATAACACCGACCCGGGTGGATGTTTATGTCGGCGGCAAGAACTACCCCGTCATCATCAACGACGATGCTGTTGTCGCTCCGCAAGGCCTGCCCGACGAAATCCAGCAGGACGGCAAGAAGGTTCTCGTGCATTACGGTTTTACCGGCCAGGCGGAAATCCGCACCAGCCAGGTCTATGTACAGCGCCGCTTCCTTGGATGGGCGAACTTCCTGTTCGACACCAAATCGGAATTCTGGGGCAAGGGTTATGGCGAGCTTGCGGCTCTCGCGCTCTGGGGAGAGCGGCTCGATCCCGCGCGCTCCAATATCGGTCATATGGTCGATGATTTCCTCGACAACAGCGTCTGGCAACACGCCGATATCCTGTCCAAGCTGATGCAGACACTGGTGATGGCATTTGTCGGCACGCTGTTCGGCACACTCGTTGCCCTGCCGCTCGCTTTCATCGCCGCGCGCAACATTACCGCCAACAGGGCGGCAAACTGGGGCATGAAGCGCCTGTTCGATTTCCTGCGTTCCATCGACATGCTGATCTGGGCGCTGTTCTTCACCCGCAGCTTCGGCCCCGGACCGATCCCCGGCATTGCCGCGATCTTCTTCACCGATACCGGGGCGCTCGGCAAGGTCTATGCCGAGGCGCTGGAAAATGTCGACGACAAGCAGCGCGAGGGCGTCAAGTCGGTCGGCGCATCCCCGATCGCGGTCAACCGCTTCGGCGTGTTGCCGCAGGTGTTGCCGGTCTTCATTTCCCAATCGCTGTATTTCTGGGAAAGCAACACCCGCTCCGCCACCATCATCGGTGCGGTGGGTGCCGGCGGCATCGGCCTGAAACTGCTGGAAGCGATGGGGACCAATGCCGACTGGGACAAGGTCGCCTATATGGTCCTACTCATCCTCTTCGTCGTTTTCCTGTTCGACCATATTTCCAATTCGCTACGTTCGCGCCTGATCGGTAAAACACAGCACTAGGCCCAAGCGGGCGGGATAACGAAAGTCGCGATGACGTTCGTTATCCCGCACCGCGCACGCTCACGCCGTCCTGATTTACGCTGGCCATATCTCCTCACAATTTCCGTCTGCGCCTTCAGTGCTTTCGGAGGATTTGCCGCATTTCGAATGCGCTTTTTTCCATCTGCATCATCATTCTGTCACGGAAACCGATTACCTCGCACTCCTGACCTTGCGGGAAGCGGGCGAGTCACGCCAAATAGCTTCTCATCCCTGGTTTTCATGACACTGAAGAGTGCTTGCCGTGCGCTACGCCATCTATTTTTCTCCGGCTAAAGATCATCCGCTGACTGAAGCAGCGTCGCGCTGGCTGGGCCGCAATGCGTTTTCCGGCACGTTGCATGACGACCACGACGACTATGCCGATTTGACGGAGGAACCGCGCCGTTACGGTTTCCACGCGACCCTGAAAGCGCCTTTCGAGCTCGCCGAAAAATACGGTGAAGCGGAACTGCTCGCGGCCGTCGAAGATTTCGCGGCCAATCAGTCCGCCTTCGAGATTCCACGCGTCGTCGTCGGCGCGCTTGGGCCGTTTTTCGCGCTGGTCCCGGATCGCGTTTACCAGCCGCTGCAGGATTTTGCCGCGAAGGTCGTTGATCACTTCGATCGGTTCCGCGCGCCCCTGTCCGAGACCGATATTGCCCGCCGGCGGCCGCAAATGCTGACGGAAAGCCAGCGACAAAATCTCTCTCTTTGGGGTTATCCGCATGTCATGGACGACTTCCGTTTTCACATGACGCTGACCGGCCGTATCGACGAAGAAGAGCAGCCCGCCATGCAAGAGGTTCTTTCGACCCGGTTTGCTGAATTCACCGACCGGCCCCTCACCATTTCCGGCCTCGCTTTGTTTATTGAAGAAACGCGCGGCGCGCCCTTTACCGTTCATAGCTGGCACCCGCTTGGCCAGCAGCCAAAGAAAGATGCGAACCCATGACCGAGCACGCCCTCTCCAATGCCCGTATCGTTTTGGAAGACGATATTATTCTGGGATCCGTTCTGATCCGTGATGGCAAGATTGCCGATATCAGCGAAGGCGCTTCCAAAACCGGAGAAGACCTCGAAGGCGATTTCCTGATCCCCGGTTTGGTGGAACTGCATACCGACCATCTGGAGCAGCACTACTCACCACGTCCCGGCGTGATCTGGGATAAGATCGCCGCCATTCAGGCCCATGATGCACAGGTTGCATCGTCCGGCATCACCACCGTGTTCGATTGCCTACGGCTTGGCTCGGATGAGGATGGTGGTTTCAAAAAGGGCGAAATGCGGGAAATGGCTGATGCCATCGAGGCGGCGGCGGATCAGAACCGCCTGCGCGCAGACCACCTGCTGCATCTGCGCTGCGAAGTGGCTTCTGCCGATGTGCTTGAGCATTTCGAAGACTTCGAAACCGATCCGCGCGTGCGGCTGATTTCGCTGATGGATCACTCCCCGGGTCAGCGCCAGTTCCAATCTATGGACCAGTATATCTTCTATTATCAGAAGAAGCGCGGATTGAGCGACGAGGCTTTTGCCGAGTTCGTGCGCCGGCGACAGGCCGCATCGGCCGAATATTCCGCCAAGCACCGCGATTATCTGGCGGCCAGCTGCGCCAAGCGCGGCATCACGGTCGCAAGCCATGACGACGCCACCGAAGCGCATGTGGGCGAAGCCATCGGTCACGGCGTTAAACTGGCGGAATTCCCCACCAGCGTCGAGGCTGCTAAAGCCTCGCACAGCGCCGGCATGAGTGTCTTGATGGGTGCGCCGAACATCGTTCGCGGCAAGTCCCATTCCGGCAACATCGCCGCCCGCGATCTGGCCGAGATCGGCGTGCTGGATGTTCTTTCTTCCGACTACGTGCCGTTCAGCCTGCTTTTCGCACCGTTCCTGCTCGCTGATCAGGTGGAAGCCATCAGCCTGCCGGAAGCACTGCGCATGGTCACCGCCACGCCGGCACGCACGGTCGGCCTTGTCGATCGTGGCCGTATCGCGACCGGGTTGCGGGCCGATCTGGTGCGGGTTCATCGCGAGGATGGTGTGCCGGTCGCCCGTTCTGTTTGGCGCCAGGGCAAGCGCGTGGCATGACCACCGATGGAGACGATAGCCGGCGCACATTGTCGCCCGGCACGATGATCGTGGTTGTCGGCCCGAGCGGGGCCGGCAAGGACACGCTGATGGACTATGCGGCGGCACAGCTGTCCGGCCGCCCGGGTTTCCATTTCACGCGCCGCGTCATTACCCGCAGCTGCGATGCGGGCGGTGAAAATCATGATGCCGTTTCGATGCACGAGTTCAACCAGCTTGAAGACGCAGGTGCCTTCGCGGTCTCCTGGCAGGCGCACGGTCTGAAATACGGCATTCCGGCTGCCGTTTATCGCCATCTCGAAGCGGGAGACGTTGTCATCGCCAATGGTTCGCGCTCGGCGCTTCCCCATTTCGGTACCGCCTTTTCCCGTCTGAAGGTCGTGAACATCGTTGCGCGGCCGGATGTGCTGGCGAAGCGGCTGGAACAGCGCGGACGGGAAAGCCGGGACGATATACTGCGCCGGCTGGAACGCAGCTCGCTGACCGTTGCCGGGGATTTCGATGTCACGACGGTCGATAATAGCGGCGCAATCGAAGATGCCGGCAAGACAATCATGCAGGTGCTGCAGCAAAGCGCCGGCTCCAGCCACCCTTAAAATGCCGCAGCCGGGCTGCTCGACAAACACGCTTTCAAGGCTTACCATCAGGCGACAATTTCCAAACATGGTACGCCAAGGCGAGGGATGCCCGAAAAAAGGGTCAGTGACGAGATATCTGTGGTCGCCGGTCTGGCCGCCGGCGTCAGTAATTATGCCCGGTCACGGGGCATCGATATCGTTCCCATCTGCAAGGCGCTGGATATTGATCCCGCCACATTCAGCAGCCTGACGGAACGCATCAGCCTCGACAGATTTTCCCGTCTGCTCGAAACCTGCGCTTTGATTTCCGGCGATGACGCCTTCGGCCTGCAATGCGCCGCCACGTTTCCAGCCGGTGCATCCGGCGCGTTCGGTTATGGGCTGATCAGCGCTCCGACGGTCCGCTCGTTCCTGCGTTTTCTTCAGGACCATGTTTATTACGCCACCAACAACAGCAATTTCACCATGGTGACTGATGCTGCGCAGGTGACCCTGTCATGGTCCTTCGCGCCTGGGATCGCCAAACGCGATCAATATGTGGATTTGTCACTTGCCGTTCTGATGCAGCGGCTACGCGATATTCTCGGAGAGCGCGTGAACCAGATCGAAATCGGTCTGGAGCGACAGAAACCCATTAATATTCAGCTGTTTAAAGAGAGACTGACCAGACGGGTCAGTTTTTCCCAGGCCATCCACACGATGCGACTTCCGGCATCGCTTCTGGATGTGCCCAATCCCAATGCGGATGAGCGCCTGTTCGAATTGATGAACTTGCAATGCCGGATGTTGCGGCCTGAAACATCGGTGGACCCGACCCATTTCATCGATCAGGTGAAACGCTACATGCAGATGCGGCTGTCGGACGCAGAACTTTCACTCGGAGAGATCGCGCCCTATTTCAACCTGTCGGAACGGAGTTTCCAAAGGCGGCTCGCTGAGCTTGGCACCAATCTCAACGAGATAAAGGACGCCATTCGCAAAAACGCCGGTTTCAAACTCCTTGTCGAAAGCGATCTTCCTGTATCCGACATTAGTTATAGGCTTGGTTATTCCACACCCGGTGCCTTTTCGCGTTCCGTTTCGCGCTGGTTCGGGGCGACACCGACGGATATTCGCAGGAAACACGCGCATCATTCCGCCGGCTGATAGGTATTTTGGGCATCAATATTTCGAAAATACGCATAAAACTTGAGAAATATGTCGGCGTTTTTTGGAAGATGTGCCGAAACGTAACAATAGAAATACAAAACTTGGCGCCCGGTGTTATTTTATTGGCGCGGCACATCGCTTATGAGAGCGCCGCATATTCCCGGGATATGACGGAAAACATTCCAGAGTTTTGAAACTGCATTCTGCGCAAGACCCCTGATTGTGGTCTCGGCAATTGGTGCAGCAGTCCCTTCAATGTTCCGAAATGACCTCTCCACCGGGATCGGCTGGCTGCGAAAGCGGCTTTTTACTGCATAATTCCTGATGCGAGATGAAACCTATTGGCGAAATTTACGTTTCTGTTCGCGTGCAGGCAGAGCGGTTAACGAGCCAGTTTCGGGGGCGAGATCATCAGATGGTCACGCATTTGGAACAGGTCCATCTCTTTTGAGGCTGAAAGAAAATGTCGTCAAAAACGCCGCATGAACATCGTCAGACGCGCGATATTGTCCTCTCGGATCGTGAGCGACAATATCTGGGGCTTGTCGCACGGGGTAAACATCCGTCCCACGTCGCCCTGATAACCGGTGCGGACGAAACGGAAGTGAAGGATACTTTGGAGCGGGTGCGAAACAGGCTGGGTGCCGCCAATCTGCTGAACGCCGTCAGCATTGCCCTGCTGCGCGGCCTGATCGAACAGGACGCATGATCACCGTCTGCTTTATCCAGGCTTACGCGAAATGTCCCCTTCCGTAAGCTAAAAACCGAATGAGCGGCTTTCTGCGTCAAATTCTTCCATATCAATGGCGGGATGGCGGACCAAAAGCGGGCTGGACATGATGTCCGGCCCAATCGACGCAAATGCGAAGCAGCCATATCCGGTTTGCCCGGCGGATCATATTCGATCCGCCGGGTTTTTCTTATCGCTTCAAAGCGATTGGATTTCGGCGAGAATATCGCTTTCGATCACAATGCCGCTTTCGAGCGCCTGCTTGCGGATGCCCTGGCTGCGGCGACCGGGCAGGCGCACATTTTCCTGCTTTTCGATCTCACCCGCGATGAGGGCCAGCCGCTCGGTAAAGGCCGCGCCACCAGAGGATACCGGTTCGATGGCGATGATCGTATGGCCGAGGGAGGGCGGCGCACCCTTGTCGTCCAGAAGGGACGATGCCTGGAATGCGAAATTTCCACCGGTCACCGCAGCTGCCATGATCTCCACCATCAGCGCCAGAGCAGCGCCCTTGGCTTCACCCGCGGGAACCATGGTTCCGGCAATCGCCTCCTCTGGATCGGTCGTCGGCCGGCCGTTTCTGTCGAGCGCCCAGTCGCCGGGAATGGTTTCGCCCTTCTGTCGTGCCGCCATGATCTTGCCGCGCGCGACCTTGGAAAGAGCCAGATCGATGACCAGCGGATCGGCACCGCCGATGGGCGCCGCAAAGGCGATGGGGTTGGTGCCATAGAGCGGCGTGTGGCCGCCCCAGGGAGCCATGGAGGCTGGTGCATTGGCGAACATGAGCGCGACAAGGCCCATTTCCGCAAAACGCTCGACCGTCAGAGCCATGACACCTGCATGATGGGAGCGATGGATCGCTGCCAGCGCAATGCCCTGCTGCCGAGCCATTTCAGGCAACTCTTCAAGAGCGCAGTCGATCGCCGGATAGGCATAACCATGGTTGGCATCGATCGAGAGAACGCCCGGCTTCACGCGCCTCACCACGGGACGCGCCTTGCCGTCCACCTTTCCAACTCGTGCCTGGCGGACATAAACCGGGATACGGCGAAAACCATGGCCGCCCTGGCCAGCCGCCTCGGAGGCGACCAGCGCCTTTGCCACAGAACGGGCATTTTGCGGCAGAACGCCATTGCGCTCAAAGATAGAGGATACGAGATCCTCCGCCTCTGCGATTGAGAGTTTCATGATTTTCGTGATTCCTGTTGGCTCGCATGCGATGGGATGTGTGTGCCGCACTTTGCGGTATAGGGTCGCTGCAAATCAACATGGAAAATGAACCGGCCATCCCGTCCTCTTCAGAGTCGGGATTGCCTACTGCCGTTCCAGCCCTACTTGAAAAGAACCGGAAGGGTAAAACTGGTATTTGCGCCCGCTGGCGGCGGTGAAACGGACGCTTTTTGTATGACGGCCAGAAGCTTCTGATCCATCGCCGAGTCACCGGTGGACGACAGGATCCTCGCGCCGCCTACGGAGCCGCCGCTATCTATCTTGAATGATACGGTAATGGCCATGCCGGATTTTCCAGCCGCACGGGCCAGTCGCCGTTGCATCGCCGAGCGTACTTTTGCGTCCCAATCAGCCTTTGACATGGACGATGACGAGAAGAAGCCAGCATTGCTGCGCGATGCCGCTGTCCGATCGGACTGCTGGGCCTCAGCCTTTGCCGTTTCGCGCAAATCGGATGCCTGCTGTGGTTTGGGACGCTGGCGCTCGACCTTCTTTTTCTCTTCCGGCTCTTTCTTTTCCACCTTCTTTTCGACGGGTGATGGCGGCGGCCGCATGACGGGCAAGGGAACCTCGACATTTTCGAGTTCCGCCATCATCTGTTCCTGCACGGGATCGATCGGCTCCACCGGCTCGGGAATTTCCTGCGGTTCAACGATCTCCTCAACCGGCGGTTCGGGTGGCTGCACGGGCTCGGGCGGCGGCGTTTCCGCAACCGGTTCCGGCGGGGGTGGCTCTTCCGGAGCAGCTTCCTCCACAGGTTCGCTGCTGTCGCTCTTCACCTCCTGAGTGTCTTCGACATCCTGCGCCTGTGTCGTTTCCTCGGTTTTGACGGCTTCCGGTATCGCCGCCATTTCAATCATGATCGCGGCAGGCGGCTGCCCGCCGGCATCCTGTTCCTCGGGCTCCTGCATCAGATAATAGGCAAAACCGGCATGAACGCTCAGCATGAGCAGCGCCGCGGCAGACCACAGCGTCACTTCCCCAAGACGGGAATGGCGGGCCTGCGGGTAGCCATTTTCAGTCATGGCGCCGTTCCCTGCCCTGCCGGCGCGGCGGGTTGGCCAGAGGGTTGGGCCACAGGCTGTGCGGAACCGGCAGGCTGAGACGCCGCAGCCGCGTTTTCCAAACCGACAAGGGCGATCTTCAGATAACCGGCATCCCGCAGGAGGTTCATGATTTCCATGAAGTGACCGTAATCAACGGCCTTGTCGGCCCGCAGGAAGATGCGCGTGTCCTTCTTGCCACCCGTCTGGCGGTCGATCGCTGCCGCAAGAGCCTCGCGGGCAACCGCATCATTGCCGAGATTGAGCGAAAGATCGTCCTTGACTGTCAGATAAAGCGGCTCTTCCGGGCGCTCCGCCGGCTTCGCAGTAGATGCGGGCAGATCGACATTCACGTCGACGGTCGCCAGCGGTGCGGCCACCATGAAGATGATGAGCAGAACCAGCATCACGTCGATAAAGGGCGTGACGTTGATTTCGTGGTTCTCGGAGAGATCGTCTTCGCTATTTTCGCGAATACCGCCAGCCATGACCGATCACCGTCCAACCAGCGACACGGCCGGCTTGCTGGTGCTGCCCGGCGGAATGCGGCGGAAATCGAGGTCGCGGCTGACGAGGCGCTCCACGCCAGCTGCGGCATCCGCCAGCAGATGACGGTATCCGGTAATCGAGCGGGCGAAGACGTTGTAGATCACCACGGCCGGAATGGCTGCGACAAGGCCGATGGCGGTGGCGAGAAGCGCTTCTGCGATACCGGGTGCGACGACGGCGAGATTGGTGGTCTGCGATTCCGAAATGCTGATGAAGGAATTCATGATGCCCCAGACCGTGCCAAAGAGGCCGACGAAGGGCGCGGTGGAACCGATGGTCGCCAGAGCACCCGTTCCGCGTGACATACGGCGACCCGCATGGGTCTCGATCCGCGACAGCGCCGAGGAAACGCGTTCCTTGATGCCGCCACCATCGGTGTGTTCGACCACCGCATCGGAAAGCTGCATTTCGTGGGTTGCCATGCGCAGCATCAGGGCGGCAGGACCACCCTTGTTTTCGACAGCATCAGTGGCCTCGGCAAGTGTTTTTGCCCGGCGAATGACCTTCAGCGTCGAGCCGGCACGCACCCGTGCACCTGCGAGCTCTATCGACTTCGCCACCCAGACCGTCCAGGTGACGAGCGAGGCGAAGGCGAGACCGATCATGACACCCTTGACGACCCAGTCCGCCGCCATGAACATGCCCCAAGGCGACAGGTTGTGCGGGATGTCCGTGCGACGTTCGGCACTGGCCGGCTCGGCGTTAACGGTTTCCACCGGGGTGGAGGTTTCACTCGGCGCGGGCGTCTGGTTCGTCTGGGCCGGTTGCTCGGACTGCGCAGGCTGGGGCGATGAGCGCTGCGCGGTTGGGGAAGGCTCGGCGGTTGGTGCGCTCGGCGTTGCGGGAGCTGCCGGCGCCTGTGAAGGCTGAACCGTTTCCGTCTGTGGCGCGGATTGAATCTGGGTTTCAGGGGCCTGCTGAGCAAACACCGCACCGGCACTCAGGCCCGTCAGCAAGGTGACAGCCATGGCAAGGGAGGCATGCCGTGTTGTGTTTGCCTTGGTGAAGGACGCGGAAGAAGTGAAGGTCTCAGCTGACATAATTTTTATCCCGGATTTCCGTCGATGAACTCATCCGCAGATTGACCGGTCCTGAAAACCGGGGCCATCAACGGACGCCGTCGTGTAAGCTTGACGTTCCGATAATAAACCTGAGTTCTTTTGACAACTATTATATTGTCAAAAGACGACCCGTAAACTCTTCTTTGCAAAAAATTGATCGCCCCAAGCAGTTTCAGCTGTTTTGGGAAGGTGAAAACTGCGCAACCAGCGCATGCCGGTCTCCGGGATAGGTAACCCGGACGCGGGTGATGTAATCCGCCCCGTGCCAGGTGCGGCGATCGATGACCAGACAGGCCGCCCCGGAGGCAATACCCAGTGCCACGGCGTTTTTGCGATCTGCGGAAACGGCGCTGATGCGATGTTCGGCGGCGCTCCAGGGTACCATCTTCAGCAGCCAGGTTCCCGGCCCAACCTGCGAAAAATCAGTACCCTCCGCCTCGGGAACGGCGGCGATATTAACAATGCGTTCTTCAAGGCAAAAGGGAACGCCACCGGCAAAATGCGTGCAGGTGAGTTCCAGAACCGGGGCATCGGCGGCAAGCGCCATGGCCGCGCCATCTTCCTTGTCTGCGGGGCGCAGCCGTCGTTTATCAAGACGGTAGCCGTAAACGAGACCGAGCGCCTGCACCTCCCGCTCGATATCGTGGATTTCCAACACGGCGGATTGCGCATGGGGCTGGCGAACGAAGGTGCCGAGACGCCGGCGTCTTTCAATCAGGCCACGCTGCACCAGTTCACCAAGCGCCTTGTTCACCGTCATACGCGAACAGCCATATTGCCGGGTCATCTCGTGTTCGAAGGGAATACGATATCCCGGCGGCCATTCGCCTGACATGATGTGGCGCTCGACATCGTTACGGATGCGCTGGTGCAGCGATTTTTCCTCAAGATCGGCGCCTGTGCTCCTCATCCCGATACGTCTCTCCTTCCCTTTGCCGGATCAGCTATCCATAGGCAGCGGCGGCGATCGCCTCGCTGCGTATTTCCTCCGTGAGTTTCGCCCGCAGCTCGGAAAACTCCGGACTGGCCTTGACGGTGTAATGCCGCGGATGCGGCAGGTCGACCGGCGTGATCGACTTGATGCGGCCCGGCCTTGCGGACATGGTCACGACACGCGAGGCCATGAAGACTGCTTCCTCGATATCATGGGTGACGAAAATGACCGTCTTCTGCTCACGTTCCCATATACCGAGCAGCAATTCCTGCATCAGGCCGCGCGTTTGGTTGTCGAGGGCGCCGAAAGGCTCGTCCAGCAACAAGATTTTTGGACCATTCGCCAAGGCACGGGCAATCGCCGTTCTCTGCTGCATGCCGCCGGACAGTTGCTTCGGCCAATGGTTTTCGAAACCTCGCAGGCCGACCTTGTCGATATAGCTGTCGACGATGTCCCATTTTTCCTTCTCGGCAACGCCGCGCTCGCGCAGGCCGAAGGCTACGTTTTCACGGATCGTCAGCCAGGGAAACAGCGTGTAGGACTGGAACACCATGCCGCGATCCGCACCCGGACCGGTCACCGCCTTGCCGGACAGCAGCACCTCGCCAGTCGTCGGGCGATCGAGGCCGGCGATGATGCGCAGCAAGGTCGATTTTCCGCATCCCGATGGCCCGAGAATGGTGACGAAATCATTGCGTGGGATTTCCAGATTGGTCGGCTGCAGAGCCAGCGTCGGCTGACCGCCCTGCACGCCCGGAAAAGTGCGGCTGACGCCCTTGATAACGAGTTCGCTCATCAGGCAAGCCTCCATGCGAAAAGCTTCCGGTTCAGCGATTTGAACGCGAAATCCGAGATAAGGCCGATGACACCGATGACGATGATGCCGAAGATGATCTGTCCGGTCGCCATCAGCGCCTGGCTGTTGATGATCATGTAACCGATGCCCGAGGAGGCGCCGATCAGTTCCGCAACGATGACATAGGTCCAGGCCCAGCCGAGAACGAGACGGAGGATTTCGGCAATGTCAGGCGCATTTGCGGGAATGAGGACGCGGCGCACCACACCACGGTCCTTCGCGCCCAGCGTATAGGCGGCCTCCACCAGATCACGCCTTGTGTCGGCAACCGCCACGGCGACCATCAGGATGATCTGGAAGACGGCACCGATGAAGATCACCAGCAGCTTCTGCATTTCGCCGATGCCGGCCCAGAGAATGAGCAGCGGCACGAAAGCGGAAGCCGGAAGATAGCGCGCAAAGGACACGAAGGGCTCAAGCAGCGCCTCGATCGGCTTATAAGCCCCCATGGCGATACCAACAGGCACGGCAATCAGCGACGCCAGCACGAAACCGCCCACCACGCGCCAGATGGTCATGCCGATATCGCCGGCGAAACCCTGATCGGTCAGCAGATAGATGCCGTCCTTGAGCATGGTGATCGGATCGGCCAGAAAGGTCGGCGACACGAAACCGCCGAGCGTGGCAAAGCCCCAGGCCGAGAAAAACAGCACGAAGAACAGGATGCCGAGGATGATCCTCGTGCTGTTCTTGATGGGTTGAAGAGGTTGCATTCTACCGCCTGTCCGGAAAACCGGCGCGGCACTTTCGCCGCGCCATCAGAGCACCGCATGCCTTTCAGGGCACAAAATCGGCGCTCTCAAATTATCACTGGCTGCGCATTCCCCGCAGGGCTGTCGCCGCCTTTTTCTCTCACTTGATGAAAGACGTATCCGCGAGTGTCGAAAGATCGGGTTTCGACTTTATCACGCCAATTTCAAGCAGCAGATCCGCCGACTTTTCGGAGAACGTCTTGAATTCACCCTCGAAGAATTTCTGGTTGGCGGCCTTGTCCTGCCATTCGAGGAATTTTGCGGAAGCGGCGAAAGCCTCGCCCGCCTGTTTCACATCCGCGCCCATCGTCGCATAGGATTTTTCCGGGTCGGCCTTGATGAGTTCCAGTGCCTGGAAATAACTGTCCGCCAGCGCCTTGGCCGCCTGCGGATTGGCCTTCAGGAAGTCCGGTGTGCAACCGAAAGTATCCATGACCGCAGGATAATCCAGCGTCGTGGCGAGAATCTTGCCCTTGTCCGGTGCGGCACGCACGGTGGACAGATAAGGCTCATAGGTCATGGCCGCATCATTCTGGCCGGCGACGAAAGCCTGTGCGGCCGGTCCCGGCTCAAGGTTGACGACCTTCACATCCTTCAGCGTCAGGCCGTTTTCCTTGAGAATCCAGGCAAGGAAGAAATAAGGCGAGGTGCCCGGCGCGGAAGCGGCGACGGTCTTGCCCTTGAGGTCCGCGACCTTCGAGACATCGCTGCGCACCGCGATGCCATCGGCACCGTGCGATTTGTCCATCTGGAAAATCTGGGTGGATTTCACGCCATTGGCGTTCCAGGCGATCCATGTTTCCACCGTGGTGGCCGCGCACTGGATGTCACCGGAAGCAAGAGCGAGATGGCGGCTGGCCTGCGGTATCTTCTTGATATCGACCTTCAGGCCGTTCTTTTCGAAAATGCCGGCCTGCTTGGCAAGCGTCAGCGGTGCAAAGCCGGTCCAGCCGGACATGCCGATGGTCACGGCCGTTTCGGCATAGGCGGAAGCGGACGAAACGAGCGTCGCGATTGCGGCGATAACCCATGTTCTTTTCATGATCGGAACCCCTTTTTGATTTATTTTTGTGCGATATTTTTTTCGCTTTATTTGAGGCATGCTAGGCAGGGATTTTACATTTGTCTAGACAAAATAGAGGTACTGAAACGCTTCCAGAAAGATTGCAAACGGACCGCCCGGCATTCTAGACATAGGATAACACAGCCAGGCGCATCGGCCTGCTGTTTTCCATATCGAGTCTTTCCATGACCAGACAGAGACGCCGTAACATCATCAGGGCAAGGCGCACCGGCACCGGTATTGCGCTTGTCGCCGCCATTTCATTCATCGCCGGAATGACGGATGCGGTGGGTCTTCATCTGTCCGGCGATTTCGTTTCCTTCATGACCGGTAACACCACCCGTGCGGCCATCTCACTGGAAGCGGGCGTTTATTCCCATGCCGCGAAACTGCTTTTCGCGATCGTCGCTTTTGTGGCGGGCAATGCCGGGGGCATCGTGGTTGCGCATAAATTCGACCGGAGCATCCTTGCCGTTCTTGTGGGCGTGGGGTTGCTGGTGGCGATTGCCGCCTTGCTGTGCGGCGACGCTTTCGCTCTGACGCAGTTTTATCTTGTGGTTTTCGCCATGGGCATGGTCAACGCGGCGGTCGAGCATATTGAGGGCCTGCCGATCGGCCTCACCTATGTTACCGGCGCTCTTTCCCGTTTCGGCCGTGGCATCGGTCGCTTTCTTCTGGGGGAGCGAAGTCTCGATTGGGGCATTCAGATCGTGCCCTGGCTCGGCATGATCAGCGGGGCAATCTCCGGGGCCGTATTGGGCGCCACGCTGCAGTCCGGTGCCCTGTGGGTGGTTGCGGCAACCGTTTTTGCCGTCGCCATCGCCACCTTGGTCATTCCGCGTTCGCTGCGCCACCGCTATAATCAAAGGGTCCGGATCAGGCGCATCGCGCCTTGACGGACCGCACCGTCATTTGCGCGAAATCGTGACGAATTTCGTGCCGCGGACCCGCACCGTCATCAGGCAGGGTTCCTTATCGGTGCGCTCGCAATAACGCGGATGCATCTTCAGGACAAAAACCATGTTGCCGAACCGCTTGATGAAATCATAGCTGTAAATCCGGGCGGTGGCGATCATCAGATAACCGCCCTCTTTCACCTGGACGTAGAAATTATAGGGGCATCCTTCGTCGTCGCAGCTGCGGCCCTTTTCACCGTCGCAATCCAGAACGCCGTGATTGACGACGGCATCCATCAGGCCGTCATTGTTGATGTCCAGCCGCGTGACGAAATCATCGCCAAAGGCCGCCACCTTGCACTCATTGCGGAAATGATCCTTCTCGTAAATCTCCGGGTCGCTCACCAGCTGCTGCTGCGCCGAGAGCGCTACCGGAAACATCAAGAGGACCAGCGCCTGAAGAGCGGCAACGAGAGCGATTCGCACGGCATTTTCCTTTGCATCCGTTTCGGTTATGGATGTTGCGATCATCCGGGCGGTCAGCCTAGAGTTTAGTGCTTGCGCGACACTGACGTGTTTGCGGGCCGTCTTTCTGGGGGGGAACCTTTTCATGACGCTGCTGGGTTTTCTCGATTATGCCGGTGTCGCCGTCTTTGCCGCAACCGGCGCTCTGGCCGCCTCGCGCAAGCAGCTCGACCTGATCGGCTTCCTGTTCTTCGCGGCTGCGACCGGCATTGGCGGCGGCACGGTTCGCGATCTCGTGCTGGGCAGAACGCCGGTGTTCTGGGTGATAAACCCCACCTATATTCTCGTCTGTGTCTCGGTCGCGGTTCTGCTGTTCTTTACCGCGCATCTTTTCGAATCCCGCTATCGGGTATTGATCTGGCTTGATGCGCTCGGCCTTTCCGCCTATTGCGTCATGGGAGCAGCCAAAGGTCTCGCTGCAAGCGGCTCGGCAACCGTCGCCATCGTCACAGGTGTTCTGACGGCGACGTTGGGTGGTGTTTTGCGCGATATTATGGCCGGAGAGCCATCGGTTCTGCTGCGCCCGGAAATCTACATCACCTGCGCGCTTTTGGGCTCTTCCATCTTCATTGTCGTCTATTTCTTCGGCGCACCGCTCTATGCCGCATCAGCGGCGGGTTTCCTGACGGCCTTCTGTGTGCGATCCGGCGCACTGATCTTCGGATGGACCTTCCCGCCCTATAAGGGCAAGCCCGGCAGACGGCCGGAAGACGTCATGAAGTGACATATAGAAATGATCGCTGAAAACAGAAATGGCGCCCATGGGCGCCATTTTCACATTCTATACCAGACAAAAACGTCAACCGCGCTTGCGACGAAGGCGGATGACCACGTCCACATGGGCGATTTCCATGCCCTCTGGCGCTTCCGGCAGATTGTCGATCTGGAGATTGTTGATGGGAATATCGAGAACCTCGTTCTCACCTTCCACGAAGAAGTGATGGTGATCCGAGACGTTCGTGTCGAAGTAGGTGCGGGCACCTTCCACGGCAAGAACGCGGATCAGGCCGGCTTCAGTGAACTGATGCAGCGTGTTGTAGACCGTGGCGAGAGAAACGGGCACGCCGGCGGTGACCGCCTCGTCATGCAGTTCCTCGACCGTCAGGTGGCGATCGCCCTTTGCGAAAAGAAGATCACCCAAAGCAACGCGCTGGCGCGTGGGCCGCAGCCCCGAGCGCCGCAGCCTCGTTCCGATATCCAATGTGGCGTCAAATGCCATGCAATCCCGTTCCAAACAGAGATATGAAACCCGTCAATTGCAATAGCATATATCTTTTGCAGGGAATGCTTTCAATAGTTTCAGCGTCGCCGAGTGTCGCAAATGGCTGTAAACCGGCTATTCCTGCAAATTTCCTCTGGTTCCAGCCGGATGGTTCCTGTATGCGGACGGCATATTGAGGTAATGACTTCTGCAAAGAAGGTTCTGAAGACAAAGAATGGGGCCGGAACAGCCTCTGCCCTTGCAGCGCTTCATTTTGAACCTAACTTGCTCTAGTGAAGTCGTTCAACACCAGTGATTGGGGAAGTGAAAGCGGTATGGCAACCAGGCAATCAAGTTACAACTACGAGGAGATCCTGTCCTGCGGTCGCGGCGAATTGTTCGGCCCGGGAAATGCCCAGCTCCCATTGCCCCCCATGCTCATGGTTCACCGGATCACCGAAATTTCCGAAACCGGCGGCGCCTTCGACAAGGGTTTCATCCGCGCCGAATACGATGTCAGCCCCGACGACTGGTATTTCCCCTGCCACTTCCAGGGCAACCCGATCATGCCGGGTTGCCTCGGACTTGACGGCATGTGGCAGCTGACCGGTTTCTTCCTCGGCTGGCTGGGCGAAGAAGGCCGCGGCATGGCGCTTTCCACCGGCGAAGTGAAGTTCAAGGGCATGGTGCGCCCTAACACCAAGCTGCTTCAGTATGGTATTGATTTCAAGCGCGTGATGCGTGGCCGTCTGGTTCTCGGAACCGCCGATGGCTGGCTGAAGGCGGATGGCGAAACCATTTATCAGGCGACGGACCTGCGCGTAGGCCTGTCCAAGGAAAAGACCGCCTGACACAGACGGAATAGTTCAGACAAACGCCGGGCGGCTTCGGTCGTCCGGCCGAAATCTTAAGAAAAGGTCCCTTTCATGAGACGAGTTGTTGTCACCGGCCTCGGTATTGTTTCCTCCATCGGCGGTGATGCCGCTGAGGTCACCGCGTCGCTGCGCCAAGCCAAGTCCGGCATTTCATTTTCGCCGGATTTTGCCGAGCACGGTTTCAAATGCCAGGTCTGGGGCAAGCCCTCGCTCGACCCGACTGATCTGGTCGACCGCCGCGCTATGCGCTTCCTGTCGCAGGGTGGCGCGTGGAACCATGTGGCCATGAAGCAGGCGATCGCCGATTCCGGTCTCGAAGAGAGCGATATCAGCGGCAATGAGCGCACCGGCATCATCATGGGTTCGGGCGGCCCTTCCACCCGCACCATCGTTGAAGCCGCCGATATTACGCTGAAGAACAACAGCCCGAAGCGCATCGGCCCCTTCGCCGTGCCAAAGGCCATGTCGTCGACCGCATCGGCCACGCTCGCGACTTGGTTCAAGATCCACGGCGTCAACTATTCGATCTCGTCGGCCTGCTCCACCTCGGCGCATTGCATCGGCAACGCCGCTGAGATGATCCAGTGGGGCAAACAGGACGTGATGTTTGCGGGCGGCCATGAGGATCTCGACTGGTCGATGTCCAACCTCTTCGACGCCATGGGCGCCATGTCGTCCAAATACAATGAAACACCCGGCGTCGCCTCGCGCGCCTATGACGTCAACCGCGACGGTTTCGTGATCGCCGGCGGTGCAGGCGTGCTGGTTCTCGAAGAACTGGAACATGCCAAGGCGCGCGGCGCCAAGATTTACGCCGAGATCGTCGGTTATGGCGCAACCTCTGATGGTTACGACATGGTGGCTCCTTCAGGCGAAGGCGCGATCCGCTGCATGCGTCAGGCGCTTGCCACCGTCAAGGGTGACATTGACTACATCAATACCCACGGCACCTCCACGCCGGTTGGCGACAGCAAGGAAATCGGCGCGATCCGCGAAGTCTTCGGCGACAAGATCCCGCATATCCAGTCGACCAAGTCGCTCACCGGCCATTCGCTGGGTGCTGCCGGCGTGCAGGAATCGATCTACGGCCTGTTGATGATGCAGGAACGCTTCATCGGCGAGAGCGCGCATATTTCCGAACTCGATCCGGAATTTGCGGGCGTTCCGATTGTTCGCAGCCGCATCGACGACGCCAAGATCGACACCATCCTTTCCAATTCCTTCGGCTTCGGCGGCACCAACGCCACGCTCGTCTTCCAGCGTCATAACGGATAATTGCCCATGAACGGCATCATGCAAGGTAAGCGCGGCCTCATCATGGGCGTCGCTAACAATCACTCGATCGCCTGGGGTATTTCCAAGGCACTTGCGGCACAGGGCGCGGAACTGGCCTTCACCTATCAGGGTGAAGCGCTTGGCAAGCGCGTGAAACCGCTCGCCGCGGAACTGGGCTCGGACTTCATCGTACCTTGCGATGTCGAGGATATCGCTTCTGTGGATGCGCTTTTTGCGACGATCCGCGAAAAATGGGGCGCGCTGGATTTCGTCGTGCACGCCATCGGCTTTTCCGACAAGAACGAGCTGAAGGGTCTCTACGCCAACACGACGCGCGAGAATTTCAGCCGCACCATGGTTATTTCCTGTTTCTCCTTCACGGAAATCGCCAAGCGCGCCGCTGAACTGATGACCAATGGCGGCTCCATGCTGACGCTAACCTATAATGGTTCGCAGCGCGTCATTCCAAACTACAACGTCATGGGCGTCGCCAAGGCGGCTCTCGAGGCATCCGTGCGTTATCTCGCCGCCGATTACGGCCCGCGCGATATCCGCGTCAACGCCATCTCGGCCGGCCCGGTCCGCACGCTGGCGGGTGCCGGCATTTCGGATGCGCGCGCAATCTACGCGTGGAACCAGAAAAACGCACCGTTGCGGCGGACGGCTGACATCGACGACATCGGCGGCTCCGCACTCTACCTCCTGTCCAGCCTGTCGCGCGGCGTAACCGGCGAATGTCATTACGTGGATTGCGGTTACAATATCACCTCGACGCCCACGCTTGAGGTTCTGTCCAAGGCAGACGCGGAATAAGCCGTCTTCTGATATTCGACAAAAGCCCGGCCATGTGCCGGGCTTTTTTATGCGCCGTATCAATTTTGGAAATCACTAAAGTATAGTTTATCGAAGTAACTGAATTTAAACATGGGGTGGTTATGGTCCGCAACAAATTCAACGGTTGCGCTTGCCGCATATTCTTAGAGATCGACACCACCTCATGCGACTGGCCAGACTGAAGCCATTGCTGGAAAAATTCGGGTTCTCCCGCGACGGGACAGCGGCCATCGAATTCGCGATCCTGGCCATTCCTTATTTCCTCGTCGTTTTTGCAATCATCGAGACCTTCATCGCCCTCATGGCGGAACAGGTCGTCGCCAACGCCACCGAAACCATGTCGCGGCGTCTGCGCACCGGGCAGATCAGCAGCTCGATTTCGAAAGAGGATTTTCGCAGGAGTTTCTGCAACGAAGTTTCTGTGATGATCTCCTGCTCGGCAGATGAGATCCAGAAAGAACAGAAACTGTATGTCGATCTTCGCTCCTTCACTGCCTTCAAGGATATTCCAACCACGATACCCCTGAAAGCCTATGGCGACTATTACGATCTCGATACGGCTCAATTCGGCTTCAAGCCGGGCGGACCGGAAACCATCAACATGTTGCGCGTCTATTATCGCTGGCGTGTCGTCGCTGATATCATCCGCCCCTATCTCACCAAAATACGCCCGGCCGATGGATCGATGCCCTCGCATTTCCTCATCGTCGCGACAAGCGCATTCATGAACGAGAAATACGTCTCGGGCGGGGGTTCATGATGGAAAGGCTTGTCTTGGTCGCGGCAAGCGGCAGGCTGCGTCTGATCGCGCTCGTTTCACGCTTTGCCAGAGATAGGCGGGGCGTAGGCGCGGTGGAATTCGCCATCGTCTTCCCGATATTGCTCGCGCTTTATCTGACCTCTTTCGAGTTGACGATCGGCTACAATACCTACAAGCGGGCAAGCAGTGCGGCGGCCACCATCAACGACCTGATATCGAAAACAGGTTCCGTCGACAAAACCTATCTCACAGGCATGCAGGATGTCGCGGCCGCGGTTTTTGCGCCCTACAGTACCAAAGGTTTGAACCTGAAGATCAGTGGCATCAAGATCGACGCGCAAAAACAGGCAAAAATCACCTGGTCCTGGGATGAGAAGAATCTGAGACCCTATGCGGTAGGATCAGCCGTCACCGTTCCGACGCGCCTGCTGGTGCAAGACAGCTTCCTCATTCATGTGGAACTTTCCGTCCCACATGAGTTGCTGATGTTCATGCCTGATGTCACCTCATCCGGCACAAAGTCGATCACGATCGGCAGGGATTATTTCTTCAAGCAACGCGACGCCGAGACCGCCTGCACCAATTGCTGAGACAATCGGTGCTCCGGCGGTCCCCTCGTCGGTCGGGTCTAATAGACGTCGCGCAGATAGCGTTTTTCGCGCTTTAACCGGTTGACATAGTCGCTTGCGGCCTCGGCGGAGATGCCGGCCTCATCGCTTATGATGCTGTGCAGGGCGTCATCGACATCCTTGGCCATGCGGGTCGCATCGCCGCAGACGTAGAAATAGCCGCCCTCCTCCAACCATTGATAAAGCGCCTTGCCGTTCTGCCGCATGCGGGTCTGGACATAGATTTTCTCCGCCTGATCCCGTGAAAAAGCAAGGTCGAGGCGTGTCAGCACGCCATCGCGGCTCATGTCGCCAAGTTCGTTTTCGTAGATGAAATCCGACTGCCGGTGCTGGTCGCCAAAAAACAGCCAGTTCTTGCCCCTGGCGCCGCGTGCCTGCCGTTCCTGCAAAAACGCCCGGAACGGCGCAATACCCGTGCCCGGTCCCACCATGATAACAGGCGCGTTATCGTCCTGCGGGACACGGAATGCCTTGTTGGGCGAGACGAAAATACCGGCGCTCTGCCCGGCGTCTACCCGATCTGCGAGATAGGTGGAGCATATGCCGCCACGCTCCCGGCCCTCGGCGCGATACCGCACGCTGGCGATCGTCAGATGCACGCTGTTTTTCGCAACCAGAGGGCTGGAGGAAATGGAATAGGCGCGGTGCTGCAAGGGTTTCAGGAAGGTGACGAATTCGGCTAGCTCGAAGAGTGGCTTTCCGCCTAGATTGAGCAGGTCGAGAATATCCTTGCTCCAGAGAAAGGCGGCCAGCTGCTCCTTGTCGCCATTCGCAAGGATATGGGAAAGTTCTTCATGCCCAGCGCGCTTGCCGATTTCAGCCACCAGTTCGCGTGAGGGCGTTGAAATCTCGTAGATGTTGAGAAGCGCATCGCCAACCGGCCGGTCCAGCCCGGCGACTTGGCTGTCTCCGACCGCTCCGAAATGGCCGAGAAGCGCGCCGGCCAGTTTCGGATTGTTAAGCGGAACAACACCAAGCGCGTCACCCGCCTCATAATCGAGCCCGCTTTCGCGGAGATCGAATTCGTAGTGGCGGATTTCCTTGGACGAGCCGGAACCGGACAGGCGGCGATTAACGCCTACCGTCGCTGGATAGGGATTCCTGCGGCTCCAGCCCGATTTTGCCCGCGTTGGCTGCGCGGCGATGTCGGGCATGGTGACAGCGGCTTCCTTGCCGCCATCGACGGCCAGCGCAAGCGGCAGGGCCTCACCGATCCACGCAGCAGCTGCATCCTCAAAATCGATATCGCAGTCGATACGCGTCTTCATGCGCCTGCCGCCGAGCTGTTCAAAGCGCGTGTCGATAAGCTTGCCGGCCTGGCAGAAACCGTCGTAACCGGTATCACCTAAGGCAAGTACGGCGAAATTCATCTCGTCCAGCCGCGGCGCGCTGTCAGCAGCAAGCGCCTCCCAAAACAGCTGGGCATTGTCAGGCATTTCGCCCTCGCCATAGGTCGAAGTGACGACGATGACCCGCTTCATGGAGCCGAGGCTTTCCATGGAGACGTCATCCAGAGCCGTCACCACCGGCTGCATGCCCTGAGTGCGCGCCGCAGCGGCGATATCCATGGCAAGCGCTTCGGCATTGCCCGTCTGGGTGCCGACAAGGATGTTCAACACGCTGGCCGCCGATTTGGGGGCAGCGGCGGCGACGGAGGTCTCCAGACCGATGGCGGTGCGGGAGTGGAGCCCGGCCAGAAAGCCGGCGAGCCAGGCGCGCTGATCTCCGTTGAAGGGCGCATCCTGTGGAATGTAAGGTATCTTCATCATGCCGCCCTGCTATGACTGGATGCGGTGGCAAGGTCCGGAATGGCGCGCGCGGCGAAAAGCTCCTCGAAGCCCGGCAGACGGCCGATCTTCTCGATGTTTTTCCGGTTCTGCTGAATGATCCAGCCATAGGTGCCGGGGCTGTCCACCGACCAGATATTCCGGCGGGCCAGCGCCTGCTTGTAGTCGTCGAGGCGTTTGGCGGCGATCATCACCGCAAGCTGCTGGTCGCTATGGTCGGAAAGCGCTTCACGGGCATATTTCAGCAGGCGCTGCATGAGTGCGTAATCTTCCGTGAGGATGAGATTGCGCACGGCTTTTTCGATGGCGGGATCAGAAGGGCCCGATGCCATCGGCAACCGTTGCAGGGCCATGGCCTGCGCCATGCTCAACACGGTATAATTGTTGATGAGCGCGTACATGTCCTCCGTGTCCGTCTCACCATAACCCGGCACCGTTCCGTTGAGCACGGCCTTGCGGTCACGATAGGCAAGCTTGAACTTGCGTAGCTGATAGCCGGCAAGCGCAGAGGCCAGTTCCTCCAGCAGCTCCTTGCGGGGCTTGGCTTTCAGAATTTCATCACTGTCCTGATAGAGCAGCAGGGCGCGCGGCATGCCATAGGCGAAATTATGCTGCTCGCTTTCCCAGTTTTCCAGAAGCCATGCGGCCTTGGCAGAGCCGGTTTCCGCGACATGCAGGGTCAGAAGCTGGTGAACGGCCTGATTGTGGATGGCGGCCTGTTCATCCTCACCCGTGATCGAGCCGAGCAGGATCGAATCATGGCTGACCTTCTTCGGCAGATCGCCATAGGGATCGTATTGATAAACGAAGCCGCCGCTCATGCCGTTACCGAACCCTTTGCCGAAACTGCCGAGGTTGAGGACCGCGCCGTTGGTCATATATTCACAGGCGAAATCGCCCACGCCTTCGACCACGGCGGTCGCGCCGGAGTTACGCACGGCGAACCGGTCCCCCGCCTGCCCCTCCACAAAGGTACGGCCGCCGGTGGCGCCGAACAGCGCGAAATTGCCGACCAGCACATTGCCGCCAGCCTCTTCCGATCCGCCACCGGGGGAGCGCACAACGATGGTGCCGCCGCAGGCGCTCTTGCCGACGCCGTCGTTGCAGGTGCCGGTGTGGACCATGATCATGCCGTCATTGCAGAAAGCGCCGAACGACTGACCGGCGGAACCTGACGTATCAATGCGCACTGAACCCGCTTCCAGAAAACGGCGACCACGGCTATCCCGCTTGACGGCCGGCAGCGCATCCAGGTGCTCATCGGAAAGTTCGTGGTTCAACATCCGTTCGATATCGACAGCAAGCTGGCCGCCGACGCTCTTGTTGCAATTGTTGAGGAAACGGTTGCCGCCAAGCTCGATGTTTTCGCGCCTGCTGTCGACCAGAGCCGAACGCACAAGTTCGATGAAGGCGTCGTCCAGCGCAAAGTCCTTTTCCATATAGACCGGGCTGTCGATCTTCACCTCCTCGACCACGGCAAGCATTGCCCGGAGGTCAAGCTGGCCGACGCTCGCCGGATGATCGAGGAGGTGAAGAAGATCGGAGCGGCCCCTGGCTTCCCGCAAGGAGCGCAGACCTAGACCTGCCAGAATCTCGCGCGTCTCATGGGCGATGTTCATGAGATATTGCGCCAGCGCCCGAGGGTCGCCGTTAAAGGCTTCCTGATTGGTGGTCAGGCCGGCCGGGCATTTGATGTTGCAGTTCTTCGCCATGACGCATTTCAGCATCATCAGCGCCGTGGTGCCGAATTCAAAGCTGTCGCCGCCTAGAAGGGCCGACTTCACCACGTCGCTCGCAGTCTGGTGGGCGCCGGAGCAGCGCAACAGCACCTTGGCGCGCAGGCCGGTGGCGCAGAGCGCCTGATGCACCTCGGCGATGCCGATTTCCGCCGCGCGGCCGGTATATTTCAAGCTGGTGACGGCTGCCGCGCCCGTACCGCCGGTATTGCCTGCGACGTTGATGACATCTGCACCCGCCTTGGCGACGCCGACCGCAATCGTGCCGATGCCTTCCGAAGAGACGAGCTTGACGATGACCCGCACGCGCGCTGACTTGGCATCGTGGATGAGCTGGGCCAGATCTTCGATCGAATAGGTATCGTGATGCGGCGGCGGCGAAACGAGTTCGACGCCGGGCGTGCCACCGCGTGCGGCGGCGATTTCCACCGTCACCTTCGGCGATGGCAACTGTCCGCCTTCTCCGGGCTTTGCGCCCTGGCCGATCTTGATCTCGATTTCCTCCAGCATTGGATCGGCAAGATAACCGGCCCAGACACCGAAGCGGCCGGAGGCGAACTGCTTGATGCGTGAGGCGCGGATGGTGCCGTAACGGGAGATATGCTCGCCGCCCTCACCCGAATTGGACATGCCGCCAACCATGTTGGTGCCATGCGCCACCGCCTCATGGGCAGCGGCGACAAGCGCGCCGTGGCTCATGGCGCCCGATGCCAGCGTCTTGGTGATCTCGCTCGCCTTCTGCACCGTCTCAAGCGGAATGCTGTCCGGTGCGGTGCGGATAAGCGACATATAGGCGAAGGCCTCACCCTTTGCCTGAACCATGAGCGCGCCGCCTTCCAGCCAATGGCCGGCGATATCGTCATCAAAACGGTCGAGCAGCGACTGGCCGAGTGCGGCGAGGCGGGCAAGTTCATGACCGTGCGGGCCGATCAACTGTAGCCGGAACGAGCCGTCTGCCGCCTCTTCACAGCGCAAGCCGCGCACCATGAAGCTGTTATTTCCATGCCTGCAAAAACGGCCCATTTCCCGGCGGAACTCTTCGGCCGAACCGGCGAAGGTCACGTCGGCCGGTAGTTCCAGAACATCACGCAGGGCGGCAGGGCGGCGCGCTCTTTCTTCCGCCATCATGCGGGAAAAGGCGCGGTAACCGGGCGTTACCTCGAATTTATCGATCGCGTCAGGGGTCAGCCTGTCGAAACTGTTGTGATAATAGGCAGCATCGTTGAGACCGAAGGCATCCTCCAGCCGGTTTAGCGGCAGTAGGCGCAATGCCTCCTCGTTCTCGGTCCCCTTGTCGAAACCGATCTTTTCCTCCGTCATATCAACGAAGCCGCGAACCGCCGTCGTGCCATAGGAGTGGCCGGCACCTTCGGCACGTTCTTTGAAGAGACCGAGCAGCGGAATGTCGTTTTCGCCTTTCACCGACAGCGCCTTGCGGTGCCAGTCGGCGACTGCCTGTGCGATGACGGCGAAGGTGACGCCACCGACCGGGGTCTTCACATTCGGGAAATAACGCTTCAGCACCGGATCGCTGGTATCGAGGAAATTCGGCTCGAAGAATTCGCCGCCGATATAACTTTCCGCGGTACACAGACCGACCTTGCCCATGGTCTTCATCAGCGACTTTTCTGCCGCCTTGGCGAAGCGCTTGAAGGCCTTGTCGGCATCGGCGCCAAACTTCTCTTCGGCACGGAACTGCACGCCGAGCGGATAGACGGCCGAAGCTCCGAAGCCGAGGCCGGCTGCAATGTGATGCGAGGAGGAAAACTGCCCGCTTTCGACGATCAGGGAGATACGCAGCCGCAGGCCTTCCTCGATCAGCCGCTGATTGATGGCGGAAACGACCATGATCATCGGCAAGGCCGCGCGGCCGGCCGAAACGTGCCGGTCGGTGACAACGGCGATGCCGCCTTCCTCCGCCGCGAAAGCCACGACCTCACCGCAGAGGCCGTCGATGGCCTGTCGGAGAGCCGCTTCATTGGCATCTGCAGCATCGAAGACCGGCGTATAAAGCATTTCGAAACGACGAACGGGCGTCTCGGGCTGTTCGCGAATACGCAGCATGTCGAGGTGGGTCAGGATCGGGGAGCGCACGACGATCTGGCGGGCCTTCTTCGCACCGCTGTTCGGCTTTGCGCCGAGAGCCACCCGCAGCGTCATGCCGTCAGCCTCGCGAATGCTGTCGAGCGGCGGATTGGTGACCTGGGCGAAACGCTGCGAGAAATATTTGGCCACCCCGCCTTCCTGATCGGAAAGCGCATTGATGGCATTGCCATAACCCATGGCCGAGATTTTTTCCGCACCAGAGGCCAGCATCGGGTCCATCAGGAATTTGAAGCTCTCCTGATTGTGCGAATAGGCGACATAACGCTGGTGCCGTTCCAGATCGCCATTGTAGCGAAGCGGCGAACCCTGCTTGTCGGCCGGCACCTCTGGCAAATCAGCAAGCATGACCCGCGCTTCAGACAGGAGCGACGAGTAGTCCCGCTGCGCGGCCAGAAGCTCCAGCGCCTCGACCGTGGAAAAGGCGCGACGCTCGGCGTGGTCGTAATAAAGCATGCCGCCCGCTTCGATGCGGCCACGGCGGATGACACTTTCCGCCGGGAAGGCGATCTGCCCCGCCTCAGACATGACACAGAGATAGTCCTCCGTCTCGACGGTGCGCAGCGGGCGCAGGCCGAGACGATCGAGACGGGCGCCGATGATGTTACCGTCACCAAAGATCAGCGCGGCCGGACCGTCATTCTTTTCCTCATATAGCGAGAAATATTCCAGCATCGCCTTCACGCCCGGTGACAGGGTGTCGTCGTTTTCCCAGGCCGGCGGCATCATCGAGACCACGGCGGTGACGAGGTCGAGGCCATCCTCCATCACCCGCGCCTGCAATGTCTGGTCCAGACGGCAGCTGTCCGACTGGCCTTTGGGCCTGACGATGCTGGCATTCTTCGCCAACGCCACGGCCGCTTCCGAAAGACGGTTTTTCTTGTCGGTGTTGAGTTCGCCATTATGCGCCATCAGGCGGAAGGGCTGCGCCATGGAGGGGTGCGGATCGGTATTGGTGGAAAACCGCGTGTGGAAATACATCGTATGCACTTCATGACGCGGATCGGTGAGGTCGCAGAAGTAGGGCATGACCTCCTGAGAGTTCAGACGCCCCTTAAGGACCTGCGTGCGCGCGCTGAGCGACAGCGGGTAAAAACCGGCAAGATCCGGCACGGTATAGGCAAGCGCTTCGATGGCGAGCAGCGCCTTGTGGATACGCCAGTCGAATTCGGCAAGGGTTGCGCATTCCACCGGAGCTGAAAAGACCCATTGGCGGATTGGTAACTGGTAAGGGATTGCGGCGGGACGGATGGCCGTATCATTGACGGGCACATCACGGACCAGCAGGACCGAGAACCCCTGCTCTTTCAAAGCGTTGCCGATGATGCCGACGGCCTCACCCTGGAAAGCCGGGTTCTGCGGCAGGAAAAAATTGCCGACGCCGAACCGCCCGGCCGGCAGGGCAGCGTCGCCTGTCAGCTCTCGGAAAAAGGAGAGCGAGAGGTCCAGCGACACGCCCGCACCATCACCCACGCCTTCGGCCGACATGCCACCGCGATGCGGCACGGCACAGAGCGCCTCGTGACCGCGCTTCAGCACATCATGTGTCTGCACGCCGTCCTTGCGGGTGATGAAACCGACACCACAGCTGCTTTTTTCAAAAGCCGCGTCGTAAAGGCCGAATTTTTGCTCCGTCACACTCAAGGCACTCTCCCCTCGTTGCGCATTTCGCGCGGCATCGCCCTCTTTCCCGAAACCCGGCGCGTCAGCCGGCACTCTGCGGGCGGAGCCGCAGGCGACCTGGCTGCTCCTCTTTTTTTTGGCTATCGGCGTTTAATGGCGCGAACGGTCGTTTTGCGGCCGTCAAACGGCGTGGCGGCAATGGCCGCTTTCTCGCAAATAATGATCGTCGTCGTTCGCATCGCGTTCCCTGGTGACCGGCATTCCGGCAATGAGACACACTGAATTATGTCAGTATTACTTACATAATATTTCATGATGTGGCGAGTCAAGATTAAAATCGCGGTCACGCAATAAAAAAACAAAAACGCCGCGAAATCCGACAGGATTCCGCGGCGCGAAGGCTGCAGGGATTGTTAAATTGCCGGGATCACTCCGAAGGCATTTCCAGCGTCCGGCTGAACCAAAGAGCAACCAGCGTACAGACAGCTCCCGACATCAGGTAAATTCCGACCGCGAACAATCCGAATTTGGACGAAAATCCGAGTGCCACGAGCGGTGCGAAACCGGCACCGATCAGCCAGGAAATATCCGAGGTGAGCGACGCGCCGGTGTAGCGGTATTCACGGCTGAAACGGGAGGCGAGCGCACCGCCCGCCTGGCCGAAGGAGAGACCCAGCAACGAAAAGCCGATCAGGACGAAGAGATAACGACCGATATCGCCCGAACTCAGGAGAACGGGTGCTACGAGGCTGAAGAGACCGATGAGAGCTGCGGCGATGGCCAGAAGCTTCCGCCGGCCGATCCTGTCGGCCAGAATGCCGGATACCACGATCATGCCGCCGCAAATGATGGCGCTGACGAATTGCACGAACAGGAAGTCGGAAACACGCTGGCTGGTATTGAGGGAAACCCAGCTCAGCGGGAAGACCGTAACGAGGTGAAACAGCGCAAAACTTGCCAGCGGCACGAAGGCGCCCGTGAGAACCACCGGAAACTGCGAACGCAACATCCTGAACATCGGGCGCGGTTCCAACTCATGCTGTTCCAGCATGGCCTGGAATTCCGGCGTCACGATCATGCGCAGGCGGGCAAAGAGTGCCAGAACATTGAGCGCCAGCGCCACGAAGAACGGGAAACGCCAGCCCCAGGCGAGGAACTCGGCATTGGAAAGCTGCGTGACGAAAACGATGAAGAAAGCACTGGCGAGACCGAAGCCCATGGCCGCACCGATCTGCGGCATCATGGCGTACCAGCCGCGCTGCTTCTGCGGTGCATTCATGGCAAGCAGCGAGACAAGACCGTCCCAGGCACCGCCAAGGCCGAGGCCCTGACCGATACGGAACGCGGCCAGAAGACAGGGCGCAAGCATGCCCGCTTCGTCATAAGAAGGAAGGAAGCTGATCGCCATGGTGGAACCACAGAGCGTGAAGAGCGCCGCCATAAGCTTGACCGCCCGACCGAACTTGCGATCGATCTGGAGGAAGATCAGCGAGCCGATCGGTCTTGCGATAAAGGCAAGCGAGAATACCGCAAAGGAATAAAGCGTGGCCGTCAGAGGATCGACGAAGGAAAAGAAGACGTGCGGAAAAACAAGCGCAGAGGCGATGGCATAGATGAAAAAGTCAAAGAATTCAGTCATTCTCGCAAGAATGACCGCAATCGTGATGCGATCCGGATCGACGCTCGTGGGACCAGCCCCGTTTGCCTCCGGTGCCTGCCCAAAGGATGGAGCAGCATTGGTATAACTCATAATATCCCTCCTGCGTCATGGACGAACCATTCCCTGTAACGCTCGGGCTCCTCTTCCGTTGCGTTACGATGCGACGGATTGTCACACGCACCCTACGTAACGTCAATTGAAGTTTGACAATAAAGGGTTGCCGAGCGCGCCGACCGTGCGATAATGCAGCCGCTCGCCTCTAAACGTAGTACTGCCTGGCATATGGTGCATCGCGAAGGCTTCGCTGCACCGCGACAATATACCTCATTTCAAAAATGACCTTCGGCAATTATTCGCGGCGTAATCCAAACTGTACGAGTTCAAAGAACGTGCGCATGATCAAAAAACTCCCATCCGCCCTTCTGGCAATCCCGGCCCTGCTGTTGCTCAGCGGCTGCAATCTGGTCGTCATGAACCCTTCGGGCGACGTGGCTATCCAGCAGCGCGATCTTATCATCACGTCCACAGTCCTGATGCTGCTGATCATCGTCCCGGTCATCGTCCTGACGCTGTTTTTCGCCTGGAAGTACCGCGAGTCGGCCAAGGCCGAAGATTACGATCCCGAGTGGCATCACTCTACACGCCTTGAAATGGTGATCTGGTCGGCCCCCGTCGCCATCATCCTGATGCTCGGCACGGTGACGTGGATTTCCACCCACCGTCTCGACCCCTATCGCCCGCTGGAACGGATCGACGAGAACCGTCAGGTAACCGCCGATATCAAGCCGATCACGGTCGAAGTGGTGGCCATGGACTGGAAGTGGCTGTTCTTCTATCCCGAACTCGGTATCGGCAGCGTCAACGAATTTGCCGCGCCGGTCGATGTTCCGATCAATTTCAAGATCACCGGCACGACCGCGATGAACTCCTTCTTCGTTCCCGCACTTGCCGGCCAGATCTACGCCATGGGCGGCATGCAGACCAAGCTGCACGCGGTCATCAACAAGGAAGGTGTCTACGACGGCATCTCGGCCAACTTCTCCGGCCCCGGCTTCTCGCATATGCGCTTCAAGTTCCACGGCCTCAGCCAGCAGGGCTTCGACCAGTGGGTAGCCAAGGTGAAAGAAGGCGGCAAGGGCTTCGGCCGGCAAGAATATCTGGAATTCGCCAAGCCTTCCGAGCGTGAGCCGGTGCAATATTTCGCTTCGGTTGATCCGGAGCTGTACAGCGCCATCCTCAACCGCTGCGTGGAACCCAACAAGCTCTGCATGCGCGACATGATGCATATCGACGCCAATGGCGGCGGCGGCAAGGAAGGTATCGACATCGCCAAGGCGCTGAACTCCGTCGTCTGCACACCGCTTGCGCCTTACGGTGTCGCCAGCGGACCCCAATCCACTCCGCCTGCGATCAAAGGTCAGACTTTTGAACCCGCAGCGCTGCCGGAAACGAAACAAGTCGCTGGCTGACGGATACGTCCCGGCATTCTGCGGCGCGGCCAATGGCTGCGCCGATCTTACGTCTTAGAATCGCAAGAGGCTGAAAATGATCGTCAATTCCGATCAAACGTCGTTCCTGTTCGGGAAGCTGACATGGGAATCCATCCCGCTTCACGAGCCCATTCTTGTCGCCACCTTCGCGGCTGTGGCCCTTGGCGGCATCGTCGTCGTCGGCGCCCTCACCTATTTCCGCCTGTGGGGCTACCTCTGGAATGAATGGTTCACGAGCATCGATCACAAGAAGATCGGTATCATGTACATCATTCTGGCGCTGGTCATGCTGCTGCGCGGCTTTGCGGATGCCATCATGATGCGTGTCCAGCAGGCGATCGCGTCCGGCGGATCGGAGGGTTACCTTCCGCCGCATCACTACGACCAGATCTTCACGGCCCATGGCGTCATCATGATCTTCTTCATGGCCATGCCGATGATCACCGGCCTCATGAACTTCGTCGTGCCGCTGCAGATCGGCGCCCGCGACGTTTCGTTCCCCTTCCTCAACAACTTCTCCTTCTGGATGACCACGGCTGGCGCCATCATCACCATGATCTCGCTGTTCGTGGGTGAATATGCGCAGACCGGCTGGCTCGCCTATCCGCCGCTGTCCGGCATCGATGGCAGCCCGGGGGTCGGGGTCGATTATTACATTTGGGGTCTGCAGATCGCCGGTGTGGGAACGACGCTATCGGGCATCAACCTGATCGTGACCATCATCAAGATGCGCGCGCCTGGCATGACCATGATGCGCATGCCGATCTTCGTCTGGACGTCGCTGTGTTCTAACATCCTGATCGTCGCATCCTTCCCGATCCTGACTGCGACGCTCGCGCTTCTGACCCTTGACCGCTACGCTGGTACGAATTTCTTCACCAACGATCTCGGCGGCAATCCGATGATGTATGTCAACCTCATCTGGATCTGGGGCCACCCCGAGGTTTACATTCTGGTGCTGCCGGCTTTCGGTATCTTCTCCGAAATCGTTGCCACCTTCTCGGGCAAGCGTCTGTTCGGTTACGCGTCGATGGTTTACGCCACCGCCGTCATCACCATCCTCTCCTACCTCGTCTGGCTGCACCACTTCTTCACCATGGGTTCGGGCGCCAACGTCAATGCCTTCTTCGGCATCACCACGATGATCATCTCGATCCCCACGGGTGCGAAGATTTTCAACTGGCTCTTCACCATGTATAAGGGCCGCATCAAGTTCGACGTGCCGATGCTGTGGACGATCGGCTTCATGATCACCTTCGTCATCGGTGGCATGACCGGCGTTCTTCTCGCCGTTCCGCCGGCGGACTTCGTGCTGCACAACTCGCTGTTCCTGATCGCGCATTTCCACAACACGATCATCGGCGGCGTGGTCTTCGGCGTTCTGGCCGGTATCGTCTACTGGTTCCCGAAGGCCTTCGGTTACCGTCTCGATCCGTTCTGGGGCAAGCTGTCCTTCTGGTTCTGGTTCGTCGGCTTCTATTTCGCCTTCATGCCGCTCTATATTCTCGGCCTGATGGGCATCACCCGCCGTATCAGCCAGTTCGAGGATAATTCACTGCAGATCTGGTTCGTGATTGCCGCCTTCGGCGCCTTCCTGATCGCGCTCGGCATCGCCTCCTTCATCATCCAGCTCATCGTCAGCTTCCTGAAGCGCGACCAGCTGCGTGACGTCACCGGCGATCCCTACAACGCCCGTACGCTGGAATGGTCGACATCGTCGCCACCGCCGCAGTACAACTTCGCCTTCACGCCGGTCATTCACGACGTGGATGCCTGGCATGACATGAAGAAGCGCGGCTACAGCCGTCCGCTGGAAGGCTTCATTCCGATCCATATGCCGAAGAATACCGGTGCAGGCGTCATCATCAGCGCCATCAGCGTAGTGCTCGGCTTCGCCCTGGTGTGGCACATCTGGTGGCTCGCTGCGCTGTCCTTCATCGGCGTCATCGCGGTCTCCATCGCCCACACCTTCAACTACAATCGCGATTATTACATTCCCGCGTCCGACGTTTCGACCGTCGAGGCGGAGCGTACGAAGCTGCTCGCGAAACAGGCGTAACGGAACATGGCTCATACACCTGCACAAAGCGTCGACGGCGCTGAACCACCGGTCTTTTACCTGAAGGAAGACCACCACCCGGAAAACGGCACTTCGATCGGCTTCTGGCTCTATCTGATGAGCGACTGCCTGATCTTTGCCGTGCTCTTCGCCACCTATGCCGTTCTCGGCCGCAGCTATGCGGCCGGTCCTTCAGGCGCGGATCTTTTCGATCTCAAGCTCGTGGCTATCAACACCGGCTTCCTGCTTCTCTCCTCCATCACCTATGGCTTCGCCATGCTGGAAATGGAAAAGCAGAAGGTGAAGTCGACGCTGATCTGGCTCGGCATCACTGGCCTCTTCGGCCTCGCCTTCCTTGCCGTGGAACTTTACGAGTTTCACCACCTGATCGAAGAAGGTGCCGGCCCGCAACGTTCGGCCTTCCTTTCGGCTTTCTTCGCTCTGGTCGGCACCCACGGTCTGCACGTCACCTTCGGCACCATCTGGCTCGTTACGCTGATGGTTCAGGTGGCAAAACACGGCCTGATCGCCGCAAACAAGCGCCGCCTGATGTGCCTTTCAATGTTCTGGCACTTTCTTGACGTCATCTGGATCGGCGTCTTCTCCTTCGTTTACCTCATGGGAGTTCTTTGATGAGTTCCGAAGCACACGCACATCACGACGCGCATGGCGACGACCATCACCATGATGGCGCAAGCCACGGCACGTTCAAAAGCTATATGATCGGCTTCGTCCTGTCGGTCATTCTGACGGCGATCCCCTTTTGGCTGGTCATGGGTGGCGTTCTTGAAAACAAGACCCTGCTCGTCATCGCGATCATGGGCCTCGGCGTCATCCAGATCTTCGTGCACATGATCTACTTCCTGCACATGGACACCAGGTCCGAAGGCGGCTGGACCTTCATGGCGCTGATCTTCACCGTTGTGGTGCTGCTGATCACGCTCTCCGGCTCGCTTTGGGTCATGTACAACATGAACAAGAACATGATGCCGCTGCACATCGAGGATGTGAAGAACCTGCCCTGAGCAGCGATAAATCAGCGGTCTGCCGGAAGCCGGCAGGCCGCTTTCCGCGCCAACACATAACCCCATGAATCCTGGCGCGATTTATGGGGTTATTTGCTGGAGGAAGCGCATGCGGGTGGAACGAGGCCCGCCGAAGCAGACGATCTCTCTGCCGGTTGCGCTTCGCAAGGACCGTGACATGAGCGAAATCGCACCCCAAAACCGGCGCATCCGCCCTGCGGCAATCGTCGTCCTGTTTTTGACCATTGCCCTGACGGGCTGCCTGCTGGCGCTTGGAACATGGCAGGTTCAGCGCCTTTTCTGGAAACTAGACCTGATCGAGCGCGTCGACGCCCGCGCCCATGCCGAGCCAGTCGATGCCCCTGCCGCCAGCGAATGGCCGGCCCTCGGCAATCCCTCGGATTACGAATATCGTCGCGTGAAACTGACCGGCACACTCCTTAACGACAGGGAAGTTCAGGTCTACACGGTCACCGATCTCGGGCCCGGCTACTGGGTCATGACCCCGCTTCGGCGCGACGATGGTTCAAGCATCATCGTCAATCGCGGTTTCGTGCCCTCCGACCGGCGCGATCCGTCCTCGCGCGCGGGAGGTGAACCGACCGGAAACGTCGGGATCGTCGGGCTGATGCGCGCGCCGGAAACCGGCGGGCTTTTCCTTAGAACCAACGACCCGGCAAATGGCCGCTGGTATTCCCGCAATATCCCTCAGATCACGCAGGCTTCCGGGCTTTCAGACGTCGCGCCCTTTTATGTCGATGCGGATGCGACACTCAATCCGGGTGGCCTGCCGGTTGGCGGCAAGACCATGCTCACTTTCCCCAACAACCACCTCTCCTACGCCGTGACATGGTATATTCTGGCGGCGATGGTGGTGGCGGCCGGCTGGTATGTGCTACGCAACCTCAACGCACCGAAATCGAAACGGGATGCTGATTGAGCCGCTGGTTTTACCGGATGGTTCATAAAAGCGCTTCCTTCTTCACGTTTTGCTGATCTATAACGACAGTTCGGCCTGACATTGCCCCGTCGGCGCAATTTTGTTTCGGTGAGTTATGGCAAGAGCATTTCTTCTCGTTCTGGATTCCTTCGGTGTCGGCGGCGCGCCTGACGCAGAGCGTTATGGCGATCTTGGCGCGAATACGCTTGGTCATATCGCGGAATTCTGCGCGGCAGGGGCGGCGGATAGGGCCGGGCTTCGGGCCGGTCCGCTGAAGCTGCCGAACATGTGTTCGCTCGGTCTCCTGGAGATAGCAAGGCAGGCAAGCGGCGACATTCTCGCCGGCATGGAACCGCCAGAGCGGATTTTCGGGCTGCACGGCTCGGCCAGCGAAATCTCCAAGGGCAAGGACACGCCTTCAGGCCACTGGGAGATCGCCGGCACACCCGTGACGTTCGACTGGGGTTATTTCCCGACAGAGGGCGACGCCTTTTCACCGGAGCTGGTTGAGGCGATCTGCAGGCAAGCCGATATTCCCGGCATCCTCGGCAATTGCCATGCTTCCGGTACCGAGATCATCGCTGCGCTCGGTGAAGAACATATCCGGAGCGGCAAGCCGATCTGCTACACCTCTTCCGATTCCGTATTCCAGATTGCCGCGCATGAAACCCACTTTGGTCTGGATCGGCTTATCGCGCTCTGCGAGACGGTGCGCAAACTGCTCGATCCGCTGAATATAGGCCGCGTCATCGCCCGCCCCTTCATCGGCGAGACGGTCGCCACCTTCGAACGCACCGGCAACCGCCGAGACTTCTCCGTCCTGCCGCCGGAGCCGACCCTGCTCGACCGGCTGGTGGAGGCGGGCCGCAAGGTGCATGCCATCGGCAAGATCGGCGACATCTATGCCCATCAGGGTGTGACGCGCGTCATCAAGGCAAATGGCAACGCCGCCTTGATGGATGCGACGCTGCATGCCATTGACGAGGCTGAAAACGGCGATCTCGTCTTCACCAATTTCGTCGATTTCGACATGCTTTACGGCCACCGCCGAGACGTTGCCGGTTATGCGGCGGCGCTTGAGGCCTTCGATGCGCGTATTCCGGAAATCCACCGCAAGATGGCACCTGGCGATATAGCGCTTCTCACCGCCGACCATGGTTGCGATCCCACCTGGCGGGGCACGGACCATACGCGCGAAAGGGTGCCGATCATGGCATTCGGGCCAGGCATCCGTTCCCGCGATGTCGGTATTCGTTCAAGCTACGCCGATATTGGCGAAAGTATCGCCCACCATCTTGGCATAGAGGCCGGTTCACACGGCAGGAGCTTCATTTGACATCGCATTTGCTGAAAGCGGAAATTCACTGCCACCTCGAAGGTGCAGCACCCCCCGCCCTCGTTGTGAAACAGGCGGAGAAATACGGCATCGACACCAGCGGCTTTCTGCGCGACGGCCAATATGTCTGGTCGGATTTTGCGGAATTCATCCAATGCTACGATGCGGTGGCGCAGGTATTCAAGTCCGATGAGGACTATGCGGTCCTGACGGAAACCTATCTGACGGAACTGGCCGAGGCCAATACGATCTACAGCGAGTTGATCATCTCGCCCGATCATGGCGACCGCATCGGGCTTGGCGCGGACGCCTATCTCGCCGGTATTGCCGAGGGTATCCGCATCGCCAAGGAAAAGACCGGCATCGAAACCCGCATCATCGTCACGGGCGAGCGGCATTTCGGCCCCGAGCGAGTGATCGCAGCGGCCGAATATGCGGCGCGAGCGCGGCATCCGCTGGTAACCGGCTTCAACATGGCGGGCGAAGAACGCATGGGCCGGGTTGCCGATTACGCCCGTGCCTTCGATATCGCCCGTGATGCGGGACTTGGGCTGACGATCCATGCGGGTGAGGTTTGCGGGCCGAAAAGCGTTGCCGACGCGCTCGATCTCGTCAAACCGTCGCGTATCGGCCACGGCGTGCGCGCTATCGAAGATGCCGCTCTCATCTCCCGGCTGGTCGAGACAGGAACGGTTCTCGAAGTCTGCCCCGGCTCCAATATCGCGCTCAGCGTCTATCCCGATTTCGCCAGCCACCCGTTGAAAGCTCTGAGCGATGCCGGGGTGCGCGTCTGCATCAGTTCCGACGACCCGCCGTTCTTCTTCACCTCGCTTGCGCGGGAATATGCGCTGGCTGCGGACGCATTCGGTTTCAGCGATACCGAGATCAACCGCATGACCCGCACCGCGCTGGAATGCGCCTTCATGGACGAGGCAACGCGCGAGCGGCTGCTTGCTAGACTGGATGATGCCTGAGACGGTTGTTGGCAGGGTAAAACCGCGAAGAAGGCTTGCGAAAAACGTGCTTTCGGTGAATTACAGGGCATAAGATAAAAAGGAAGGCCAGTTTCATGGACGGCGTCACAGTCATCGAACACCCGCTGGTGCGGCACAAACTCACCATCATGCGCAAGAAGGAAACTTCAACGGCCGGCTTCCGCCGTCTGCTCAGGGAAATTTCGACGCTGCTCTGCTATGAAGTGACGCGTGACCTTGAAATGACGATGGAAACCATCGATACACCGCTCGAGACCATTCAGGCACCGGTTCTGGAAGGCAAGAAGCTGGTTTTCGCTTCCATCCTGCGCGCCGGCAATGGTCTTCTGGAAGGCATGCTGGAGTTGGTTCCGTCTGCGCGCGTGGCGCATGTCGGCGTCTATCGTGACCACGATACGCTTGAGGCCGTCGAATATTATTTCAAGGCTCCCGAAAGCCTCGATGCCCGCCTGGTCATCGTTGTCGATCCGATGCTGGCGACCGGCAATTCCTCCATCGCCGCCGTTGAAAAGCTCAAAGAGCGCGGTGCGAAGAACATCCGTTTCCTGTGTCTGCTGGCGGCACCAGAGGGCATCAAGAATTTCCGTGAAGCGCATCCCGATGTGCCGATTTACACGGCCGCAATCGACCGGCATCTGAATGAAAAAGGCTATATCGTTCCCGGGCTCGGCGATGCCGGCGACCGCATGTACGGCACCAAATAACGCCGTTCATCCTTGCTTAACCGTTTGAGCCATTCGCCGCCCGATAAGCGGCGAATGGCTTTTTCTTTTAAGATTTTAGCATGTTTTGCGCCTATGCTGCAGAGGGTTAACCCTTGCCCATGAGGAGCAATCACTTGCTGGCGCGTGCGATTTTTCTGCTTGTCGGTCTTTCAGTCAGCGCCACGCAGATTCCAGCGCTGATGGAAAAATTTCAGCCGCGCCCGGAAACCGGCGCGGCAAAATCCGGCGCCACCGCCGAAGCTTCCAGATCGCAGCCGGTTTCGCTGGGCAGCGTCAGCCTGAAGGCGGATGAACGCGGTCACTTCAATGCCACCTTCCGCATTAATGGCAAATCCTTCGACGGGCTTGTCGATACAGGTGCCTCCATGGTGGCGATCAACGAGACGATTGCACGCCGGCTCGGTTACGGCGTCAACAGCCTCGATTTCAAATATGCGATTTCGACCGCCAATGGTCAGACCATGGCGGCCCATGTGAAACTCGACCGGGTGGAGATTGGCGCCATCCGCGTTCAGAATGTCGACGCCATGGTGCTGAAGGACAATGCGCTGAGCAACATGCTGGTCGGCATAAGCTTTTTGAAGCAACTATCGTCCTTCAAGGTATCGGGCGGCGAAATGCGGCTGGTCAGGTGATCCGCTCGAGGACAGATGCCGCGATTTCCGGAGCGTTATCCGCAATCCCAAAACAGTCCTCTATTCTCTTGACCGCACGTTCCGCGTCTTCGCTGGAGGCTGCGTGAACGACGGCGATCGGCTCGCCCTTCTCCACCCTTACGCCGAGCGGCAGAATATCCGAAATACCGACTGCCGGATTGACAGCGTCCGATGGCTTTCTTCTGCCGCCGCCGAGTTCGACGACAACCATGCCGAGATCGCGCGTGGCACAGGATGCGAGCCAGCCGCTTCGTGCAGCGGGAACCGGGAGGATGATCGGTGCACAGGCCAAGTAACGGGATGGATTCTCGATAAAATCCGACGGGCCGCCCAGTGCCGAAACCATCCGCGTGAACACCTCCATGGCGCGGCCGGAGGAGAGAGCCGCCGACGCCAACGCCGCGCCTTCCTCCAATGTCGCGGCTTTATGAGCCTGCATCAGCATTTCCGCCGCGAAGGAAAGAACCACTTTTTCCAGACGGGTGCCGGCCTTTCGACCGGCCAGAAACTCCAGGCAATTGACGATTTCGACGGCATTGCCGGCTGCATCGCCGAGCGGCTGGTTCATGTCGGTGATCAGCGCCGTCGTCGTCAGGCCCGCGCCATTCGCGACATCGACCAGCGAACGGGCGAGAATACGGGCATCCTCCAGACTTTGCATGAAGGCGCCGTTGCCGACCTTTACGTCGAGAACCAGCGTCTCAAGCCCGGCTGCGAGCTTCTTCGAAAGAATGGACGCGGTAATCAGCGGTATGGAATCGACAGTCGCCGTCACGTCCCTGATAGCGTAGAGGCGTTTGTCGGCGGGGGCGAGATCGCCCGTCTGGCCGATGATAGCGCAGCCCACCGACTGCACCGTCCGGCGAAACAGCGCCTCATCCGGCATGACATCATAACCGGGGATTGCTTCCAGCTTGTCTAGCGTGCCACCGGTATGGCCAAGGCCCCTGCCGGAAATCATCGGCACGGCAAGACCGCAGGCGGCAACGATGGGAGCCAGCATCAGGGAGACATTGTCACCGACACCGCCGGTGGAATGCTTGTCCGCCACCGGCCTGCCAATATCGCGCCAGGAGAGGACATCGCCGCTGTCGCGCATGGCAAGCGTCAGCGCCACCATTTCGTCGCGGTTCATGCCACGGAAAAACACCGCCATGGCAAAAGCGGCAGCTTGCCCTTCCGAGATGCCGTCTTTCGACAGCGCTTCGATGAAAGCGGCAATCTCCTGTGGCGCGAGCGACAGGCCATCGCGTTTGCGGCGGATGATTTCCTGCGGGATCAAGCTCAATACCCGCTGGCGGCCTTGGCCGGTTCGCCGCCGGCCAGCACGTTCAGCACATCATCGAGGACGCCCGAGGCACCGAAACGGAAGGTCGACGGCATGGCCCAGTTGGGCGCCATGATGGTTTCCGCCAGCCGCAGGTATAGTGTCGCGTCCTCCACCGTGCCGATGCCGCCGGCCGGCTTGAAGCCCACCTTCTTTTTGCTGTCCCGGATCGCCTGCAGCATGATATCGGCCGCTTCCAGCGTGGCATTGACGGCGACCTTGCCGGTCGAGGTCTTGATGAAATCCGCCCCTTCGGCAATGGCGATTTCCGAGGCACGGCGGATCAGGGCCTTGTCCTTCAGCTCACCGGTCTCAAGAATGACCTTGAGCAACACAGGTGCCGCGCAAGCCTTACGCACGGCCGCGATCATTTCGGCCACCGCCGATTCATCGCCTGCCATGAATTTACGATAGGGAATGACCAGATCGATTTCGTCGGCGCCATCGCCGATTGCAGCTTCCGTTTCCGCAACCACGGTCGCGACATCGAGATCGCCGGAGGGGAAATTCACGACCGTTGCGATGCGGATCGTGTGGTCTTTTCCGAACGCCGCTCGGGCCTGCGCGACGAAACGCGGCCAGATGCAAATGGCGGCGGTGTTGCCAAACTCCGTATGCGCCCGCTGGCAGAGGGTTGCGATCTGCTGCGGCGTGCAGTCTTCCCTAAGATTGGTCAGGTCCAGCAAGGACAAAGTGAGGGCAGCCGCTTCGCGCGGACGCTGGAGTTCCATGGTCACGCTCCTCCTGCGATCATTTCCTTTAGGATGGCGGCAAGTCTTTTGCCGCCCACGGGAGCCATATCCTTGGTTTCTTCATGGCTCAGTTCCGCGCCGGTCATGCCGGCACCGTAGTTGGTAATAACCGATGCGGCAGCAACGCGCATCCCGAAAAAGCGCGCAAGGATGACTTCCGGCACGGTGGACATGCCAACGGCATCCGCGCCGAGAAGCCGCGCCATGCGAATTTCCGCCGGCGTTTCGAAGCTCGGCCCGGAGAACCACATATAAACGCCGCCGAACAAAGGCACCGTCGCGCGGATCGCGGCATTGCGCATGGCGAGCATCAGGTCCGGATCATAAGCCGTGGTCATACCAACGAAGCGGCGGTCGCTTTCTTCACCGATCAGTGGGTTCATGCCGGAATAATTGATATGGTCAGTGATCTGCATGACCGAGCCGGGCGGCATGTCCTGCCTGACCGACCCTGCCGAATTGGTAAGGACGAGCGATTGCACGCCGAGACCAGCCAGCGCCTCGATAACCGGTCGCATCGCCGCTGGATCGCCCTTTTCGTAGAAATGCACCCGACCGGACAGCATCATGACGGGCTCGCCACCGAGATAACCGGCGACCAGTTCTCCAGCATGGCCGGAAACGCCACCGGCTGGAAACCCGGGAAGATCGGCATAGGGCACGCGGATCGGATCGCTTACCTCTTCCACCAGCGAACCCAGCCCGGAGCCAAGGACGATGGCGACACGCGGCATCAGGCCGTTCAGGCGCTCCACCAGAATATCGATCAAACCATCCGTCATCAGAGCAGCTCGGTCTTGAAGACGGAGGGCAAAAGCTCTTCCATGGTCATGACTTTCTGGACGCCAGTTTCGTCGCAAAGATAAATCTTCGTCTCCGGCGTGGCGAATTCCGCAATCTTCTGCCGGCAACCGCCGCAGGGAGAGCAGAGCGGCAGCTTTTCAGCGATGACGGCCACTTCGCTGATCTTTTTCGCTCCGCCCATGATCATGGCGCTGATGGCTGATGGCTCCGCGCACCAGCCTTGAGGGAAGGAGATATTCTCGATATTGGCGCCCGTATAGATTTTTCCATCTTCAGCGCGGATCGCAGCGCCGACCGGAAATTTCGAATAGGGCGCATAAGCGAAGGCCATGGCCTCCACCGCCGCCTCGAACAGGGCATGGGATTTTGGGTCGGAGGACATGGGTTTAACGCTCCTTCGCATAGGCAACGCCACCGGCCTTGGGGGGCTTGGCAACGCCGATGAAACCGGCAAGCAGGATGCAGGTCAGGATATAGGGCATGGCCTGGAAAATCTGCACCGGCACCTCGCCGATGCCAGGCACGGATTTGCCCTGCATGAAATTGGCGAAAGCATCCAGAAAACCGAACAGCAGGCAGGCAAACATGACTGGCACCGGCTTCCATTTCGCGAAGATCAGCGCGGCAAGCGCAATATAACCCTTGCCGGCCGACATGTTGGCGATGAAGGCAGCCGATTGTGCAACGGCGAGATAGGCACCTGAGAAACCGCAGAGGAAACCGGCGACGATGACAGCGCGGTAACGCATCCATGTCACCGAAATGCCGGCCGTATCGACAGCACCCGGATTTTCACCGACGGCGCGCAGGCGCAGGCCAAAACGGGTGCGATAAAGCACCCACCAGGAGAGCGGCACCGCGAGGAATGCGAGATAGGTCAGGATATTGTTGCCGGAAATGACATTGGCATAAAGCGGGCCGATGAAGGGCACCTCGCGCATCGCATCCGCACCGGGCAGGATGATCGGCGCAAAACGCCCTTCCCCCGGTAATTGCGGCGTGCGCCCGCCCTGTCCGAACCAGGCCTGCCCCAGAACCACCGTCAGTCCGGCGGCGATGAAGTTGAGCGCCACGCCTGACACGATCTGGTTGCCGCGATTGGTGATGACGGCAAAGCCATGGATCAGAGAAAACAGGATGGAGACGCCAATGCCGGCCAGAAGGCCAGCCCACGGGTTTGCGGTAAGATAGGCGACGCAGGCGGAAGCGAAGGCCGCCGCCAGCATCTTGCCTTCAAGGCCGATATCGAACACGCCGGCGCGCTCGGAAAACAGCCCGGCAAGTGCGGTGAACAGCAGCGGGATGGTGAGGCGGACGGTCGAGCCGAGAATGCTGACCAGCATATCGAAAAAATCCATGTCAGCTCACCCCTTTGCCAGACGCTGGTAGATGTGGACGATCGCGGGCCGGTACATATATTCCAGCGCGCCGGCGAACAGGATTACCAGACCCTGGATAACGACGATCATCTCGCGGGTAATGTTGGGCATCTCGAAGGAAAGGTCTGCGCCACCCTGATAAAGAATGCCGAACAGCAATGCCGAGAAGATGATGCCGAGCGGATGACTTCGCCCCATCAACGACACAGCGATGCCGACAAAGCCCGCACCGCCGACAAATTCCACCTGCAGGCGGGCGGACGCGCCGATGACCGGGTTGAGCGCCATCATGCCCGCCAGACCGCCGGAAATGAGCATGGCGATGATGACGGTGCGTGAATAGGGAATGCCGGCATAGATGGCTGCCGACGGGCTGACGCCCAGCGTGCGCATCTCATAACCGAGCTTGGTGCGCCAGATCAGCACCCAGACGAGAAAACACATGACCAGAGCGATGAGGAAGGACACGTTGAACGGGGCTGGCCCGAGCTTGAGGCCGAACCACGCCATCAGCCAGTCCAGCTTCGGCAATTGGCCACCGGGAAGGAAGGTGCGCGTTTCCGGCGCCATCTTGCCCGGCACGATCAGCACATTCACCAAAAGATAAACCATCAAGGCCGCAGCGATGAAGTTGAACATGATGGTGGTGATGACGACATGGCTACCGCGTTTGGCTTGAAGCCAGGCCGGAATAAAGGCCCAGGCGGCACCAAAAACCGCAGCACCGATGACGGCGAAGGGCATCGTCACATACCAGGGCACGTAACGGTCAAGCGCCAGCGCCACCAGCGCCGCACCCAGACCACCAACATAGGCCTGACCTTCGGAGCCGATGTTGAACAGACCGGCATGGAAGGCAACGGCAACGGAGAGGCCGGTGAAGATGAAGCTCGTCGTGTAAAACAGCGTGAAGCCAATGGCGTCACCTCGGCCGAGCGCGCCTTCGATCAGCAGGCGAAGCGCCGCCAGCGGGTTTTCCCCAATCGACCAGACGACGAGGCCGGAAATCAGGAAGGCGGTGACGACATTCAGCAGCGGCAACAGGCCGTAGCTGATCCAGTTTGGCAGGGGGGTGGAAGCGGTGCTCATTCATGCCTCATGCGGCGATACCGGCCATCATCAGGCCCAGCGTCTGTTCTTCGGCTTCCGCCGTTTTTTCTCCAACGACACGGCCCGCGAACATGACCATGATCCGGTCCGAAAGGGAACGAATTTCATCGAGTTCGACCGAAACCAGCAAGATCGCCTTTCCGGCATCGCGCATCTCGATGATGCGGCGATGGATGAATTCGATCGCGCCGATATCGACACCGCGGGTGGGCTGGCCGATGATCAGCATCTTCGGGTCGCGTTCGATTTCGCGGGCGACGACGATCTTCTGCTGGTTGCCGCCGGAAAAATTGGCTGTCTTCAGCTGCGGGTTCGGCGGGCGGATATCGTATTTCTCGATCTTCTCGACCGCATCCTTACGAATGGCCTCGGGGTTCAGGAAGGGTCCTTTGCCGTAACGCTCGTCATGGTGATAACCGAGGATGGAGTTTTCATATTCCTCGAATTTCAGCACCAGCCCCATATGGTGGCGGTCTTCCGGGATATGGGCGAGGCCAAGCTTGCGCAGGATGGCCGGATCCGGGCGGTCCACCTTCTGTCTGTCCACCCAGATTTCGCCGGAATAGGGCTTGCGGATGCCGGCGATAGCTTCCAGCAGCTCTGACTGACCATTGCCGGCAACACCGGCAATGCCGACGATTTCACCGGCGCGGACATCGAGCGAGACATCATCCACCATGGTGACGCCACGGCTGTCCTTGACGGTGAGATTGCGAATGGACAGCAACACATCGCCCGGCGTCGTCTCGCCCTTTTCTACCCGCAGCAGCACGCGGCGGCCGACCATCAGTTCGGCCAGTTCCTCGACACTCGTTTCGGATGTCTTGCGGGTCGCCACCATTTCGCCGCGGCGCATGACGGAGACGGAATCCGTGATCGCCATGATTTCACGCAGCTTGTGGGTGATGAGAATGATGGTCTTGCCCTGCTCGCGCAGAACGCCAAGGATCTTGAACAGGTGATCCGCCTCAGCCGGGGTCAGGACACCGGTCGGCTCATCAAGGATCAGGATTTCGGCGCCGCGATACATGGCTTTGAGGATTTCGACGCGCTGCTGCAGACCAACAGGCAGTTCCTCGATCACCGCATCGGGATCGACTTCCAGCCCGTAGTCGTCCTCAAGACGCTTCAGTTCCCTGCGCGCTCCTGCCCGGCCCCTGGCCAGCAATGCGCCGCCTTCTGCACCCAGCATGACATTTTCCAGCACGGTGAAATTTTCCACCAGCATGAAATGCTGATGCACCATGCCGATGCCGGCACTAATCGCGGCCTGACTGTCACGGATCGTAACAGGCTTGCCATTCACGCGGATTTCACCGGCATCCGCCTGGTAAAAACCGTAGAGGATCGACATCAGGGTCGATTTTCCGGCACCGTTTTCCCCGATGATGCCGTGGATCGTACCCTTGGCAACGCTCAGATTGATATTTTTATTGGCGTGAACGGCACCGAATTTTTTGTCGATGCCCATAAGCTCGATTGCAGGGTCCATACTCAAACCTAACCTCTCCGAAGGCTGGATATGAAAAGGGCGCAAGATGAAAATTCATCATGCGCCCCAGACACATATCATATCATTTCGGGCAGGAATTGTCCGCCATATAGTCATGAACCTTGACGGTGCCGGCGATGATGTCGGCCTTGGCCTTGTCCACGGCGGCGGTCATTTCCGGCGTGATAAGGGCCTTGTTGTTGTCATCAAGCGCGTAAGCCACGCCGTCTTCCTTGACGCCCAGCGCAACGATGCCGGGGGTGAACTTGTCGTCCTTGGCGTCCTTGTAGGCGTTGTAGACGGCCAGATCGACGCGCTTGACCATCGAGGTCAGAACGGAACCCGGATGCAGATGGTTCTGGTTGGAATCGACGCCGATCGAGAACTTCTTGTTGTCGGCGGCGGTCTGCAACACGCCGATACCGGTCGCGCCGGCTGCCGCGTAGATCACGTCCGCACCCTGGTCGATCTGGTTCTTGGTGAGTTCACCACCGCGCACCGGATCGTTCCAGGCAGCACCGGTGGTGCCGGTCATGTTCTGGAAGACTTCGATCTTGTCGTTGGCAGCCTTGGCGCCCTGCGCATAACCACAGGCGAACTTGCGGATCAGCGGGATATCCATGCCGCCGATGAAGCCGACCTTGCCGGTCTTGGAAGCCATGCCGGCCAGAAGACCAACGAGGTAGGAACCTTCATGCTCCTTGTAGACGACGGAGCGGACATTCGGCAGCTCGACGACGGAATCAACGATCACGAACTTGGTATCGGGGAATTCGGCTGCGACCTTTTCCATGGCCGAGGTCCAGGCGAAGGATACGGCAACGACCGGGTTGAAGCCCTTGCTGGCAAAGTTGCGGATGGCCTGTTCGCCCTGCGTGTCGCTGGTCGGTTCGAAGTCACGGAAATCGATGCCCGTTTCCGCCTTGAACTTTTCAGCGCCGGCCGCAGCGGCCTCGTTGAACGACTTGTCGAACTTGCCGCCCGTGCCATAAACCAGCGCCGGCTTGATATCCGCGGCGAGCGCGGAAGCCGACATTGCGGCAAGCGCAAAAAGCGTCAGAAGGGATTTTTTCATTGTGCAGCCCTGTTGTTGCAATTGATATTTTAAGGGTCCTCCCGCAATCCCGTTAACCGGGAATGTCTGCGGAACCGCCAGCCGTTATCCCGGCTGTGCTTGCCTGATATCCTTGCATGGCTCAATGAAAAATTCATCCGGTTTTTTTGACCCGGTGGAAAAACTTTGATCTGGCGCTTTTTTAGCCTTTCCACCGGGCTAGCTGCAAAAAATCTAGCCTATATTGCAGCTTACGCCGGTTCCCCGCAGCCCGCAGTAGCCGCCCGGGTTCTTGGCAAGATATTGCTGATGATAGTCCTCGGCATAATAAAATGTTTCAAGCGGGCCGATTTCGGTGGTGATGGCGTGGCCGTGGCCGGCCTCATCCAGAGCCTGCTGGAAAGCATCCCGCGCCTTCTGCGCCTGCTGCAGCTGGCCTTCCGTCGTCGCATAAATGGCGGAACGATAGGTCGTACCGACATCGTTGCCCTGTCGCATGCCTTGAGTCGGATCGTGCTCCTCGAAGAATATCTTGAGCAGGCCCGACAGTGAGATCACGGCCGGATCGTAGACCACCTTCACCACTTCGGCGTGGCCCGTCTGGCCGGTCGTTGTTTCGTGGTAGGTCGGGTTGCGGGTAAAGCCGCCGGCATATCCAACCGCCGTCACCCATACGCCCGGCGTTTTCCAGAACAGCCGCTCTGCGCCCCAGAAGCAGCCCATGCCGAGATAGATGATTTCCAAACCATCGGGATAAGGCCCCTTCAAAGGCCGGCCATTCACGAAATGGGTTTCCGGCACTGCAAGTGCCTCTTCACGGCCGGGCAGAGCCGTTTCCTCGGTCGGCATCGTCGTCTTTTTTGAAAGCGTATCGAACAGGAACATTCGGTCCTCCGTGCGGCCGGTTCCGCCACGTCTCAAGGGTTCACATCTGCGAGGCGCTGGCTTTTCACCTTGTCAGACTGACGAGCGTCTCATCACTTTGCGCTTCCTGTAACCGGCCATCCAGCAGAGCAAGGATAAAGCCAGGAAAAAGGCAAATGCAGGAACTCCCAACAGGGCATTTTCAATAAAGCGCCACGCTTCAGGGTGAATATAGTGAGCCAAGGCCGCTTCCACCATGGTGCGCGAGGCAGGAAGAAGATAGTTCCAGACCGACAGGATGCCGGTGATGTTGACCGAGGATGTGGAAACCGAGCGGATCGAGTCGAGCACACCAAGAAAAATTGCCGCAATAAGGAGAAGAAAGCTCAAAAACCGCAAAAAAGCTTTCATCAGGTACACCTCGGCTACGGCCCATCGTTTCGACAGCCACGTTTTAGAACATATATTGCATCGATAAAGCCGGGAAAACCGGTTTGCAACCGCGTTGAAAGGCAGGAAATTGCCGACATTTCAAAAAACTGTCAGATTCGTGTTGATCCCTGCGAATTCATCGGTATATATCGCGCCGTTCCAGTGATTTGCATTTCTTCAAACATGCAGATTTGAAAAAAGGACAGGTGGCCGAGTGGTTTAAGGCGCACGCCTGGAACGCGTGTGTGCGTGAAAGCGTACCGTGGGTTCGAATCCCACCCTGTCCGCCATTTCTCCTTGCCATTGCCGAGTCTGACCATTGCAAGTCCCTTCCAAGTGTTGCGGCAAGGGTCCTCACTTAACGCCGCCTCAAGCCACGTTTTCCCGTTTCTATAGGCCTTGATGGCTATGCTTCTGCACAGACAACGGTTTCCTGCGCTTTTTGCTGCGCTTACCCCTCTCTTGCGCCTTGCAGCAGGAAAAATCGCTCCTTATATACGCCGCATAACAGCAGCGAAGGCTGCAAATCCAAGTCAAGGTGCTGTCACAGGAATGCCTCACGGGGTTCAGACAGCTCGCTTCAAGGAGAGAAGAGCATGGCAAAAGTAATCGGTATCGACCTTGGCACGACCAACTCCTGCGTCGCAGTGATGGATGGCAAGGACACGAAGGTAATTGAAAACGCAGAAGGCGCGCGGACCACGCCGTCCATGGTGGCATTTTCCGACGATGGCGAACGCCTTGTCGGCCAGCCGGCCAAGCGCCAGGCAGTCACCAACCCGACCAACACCCTGTTTGCGGTCAAGCGCCTTATTGGCCGCCGTTATGAAGACCCGACCGTTGAGAAGGATAAGGCACTCGTCCCCTTCGAAATCGTCAAGGGCGACAATGGCGACGCCTGGGTGAAGGCTCAGGACAAGAATTATTCCCCTTCGCAGATTTCCGCGATGATCCTTCAGAAGATGAAGGAAACGGCTGAATCCTATCTCGGCGAAAAGGTCGAGAAGGCCGTCATCACCGTTCCGGCCTACTTTAACGACGCCCAGCGTCAGGCCACCAAGGATGCCGGCCGCATCGCCGGTCTCGATGTTCTGCGCATCATCAACGAGCCGACAGCGGCTGCACTCGCCTACGGCCTCGACAAGAAGGAAGGCAAGACCATTGCCGTTTACGACCTCGGCGGCGGCACGTTCGATATTTCCGTTCTGGAAATCGGCGACGGCGTCTTTGAAGTGAAGTCGACCAACGGTGATACCTTCCTCGGTGGTGAAGACTTCGACATGCGTCTGGTCGAATATCTGGCCGGCGAGTTCAAAAAAGATCAGGGCATCGACCTGAAGAACGACAAGCTCGCTCTGCAGCGCCTCAAGGAAGCTGCCGAAAAGGCGAAGATCGAACTTTCGTCCTCGCAGCAGACCGAAATCAACCTGCCGTTCATCACGGCTGATGCTTCCGGTCCGAAGCACCTGACGCTGAAGCTGACCCGCGCCAAGTTCGAAAGCCTGGTTGACGATCTGGTGCAACGCACTGTCGCCCCTTGCAAGGCAGCACTGAAGGATGCCGGCGTTACCGCGGCCGAGATCGATGAAGTTGTTCTCGTCGGCGGCATGAGCCGCATGCCTAAGGTTCAGGAAGTCGTCAAGCAGCTGTTCGGCAAGGAGCCGCACAAGGGCGTGAACCCGGATGAAGTGGTTGCCATGGGCGCCGCTATTCAGGCCGGCGTTCTGCAGGGCGACGTCAAGGACGTTCTGCTGCTCGACGTGACCCCGCTGTCGCTCGGCATCGAAACGCTGGGTGGCGTCTTCACGCGTCTGATCGATCGCAACACGACGATCCCGACGAAGAAGAGCCAGACCTTCTCGACTGCCGAAGACAACCAGTCGGCCGTGACCATCCGCGTTTCGCAGGGTGAGCGCGAAATGGCACAGGACAACAAGCTGCTCGGCCAGTTCGACCTCGTCGGTCTGCCGCCGTCGCCACGCGGCGTTCCGCAGATCGAAGTGACCTTCGATATCGACGCCAACGGCATCGTGCAGGTGTCCGCCAAGGACAAGGGCACCGGCAAGGAGCAGCAGATCCGCATCCAGGCCTCCGGTGGTCTCTCCGACGCCGACATCGAAAAGATGGTGAAGGACGCCGAAGCCAATGCCGAGGCCGACAAGAAGCGTCGCGCCGGTGTCGAAGCCAAGAACCAGGCCGAAAGCCTCATTCACTCCACCGAAAAGTCGGTGAAGGAATATGGCGACAAGGTTTCCGAGACCGACCGCAAGGCGATCGAAGACGCCGTTGCCAGCCTGAAGACCGCTGTCGAAGCCGCCGAGCCTGACGCAGACGACATTCAGGCCAAGACCCAGACACTCATGGAAGTCTCCATGAAGCTCGGTCAGGCCATCTACGAAGCACAGCAGGCCGAGGCCGGTGATGCTTCCGCAGAAGGCAAGGATGACGTCGTCGATGCCGACTATGAAGAAATCAAGGACGACAAGAAGTCCGCATAATCGCGTGGCTTCCCTACTCCTCACACCATATGCAAGACATCCGGCTGCCGACGTGCAGCCGGAAATCCATTTGCGGGGCTTGTTATCTTAATGGCGAAAGCAGACTTTTACGAAACACTTGGCGTCAGCAAGACCGCGGACGAAAAAGAGCTGAAAAGCGCCTTCCGCAAACTCGCGATGAAGTTCCATCCGGACAAAAACCCTGATGATGCCGATTCCGAACGGAAATTCAAAGAAATCAACGAAGCATACGAAACGCTGAAGGACCCGCAGAAGCGCGCGGCCTATGACCGTTTCGGCCACGCCGCCTTTGAAAATGGCGGCATGGGTGGCGGCGGAATGGGCGGCGGCGGTTTCGCCAATGGCGGTTTCTCCGATATTTTCGAAGACATCTTTGGCGAGATGATGGGCGGCGGCCGTGCGCGCCGGTCCTCCGGCGGACGCGAGCGCGGCGCCGACCTTCGCTACAATATGGAAATCACGCTGGAAGAAGCCTTTGCCGGCAAGACGGCGCAGATCAGGGTTCCGACCTCGATTACCTGCGACGTCTGTTCCGGCTCCGGCGCCAAGCCCGGCACGCAGCCAAAGACCTGCGCCACCTGCCAGGGCTCCGGCCGCGTGCGCGCGGCACAGGGTTTCTTCTCGGTGGAACGCACCTGCCCGACCTGCCACGGCCGCGGGCAGACGATCTCCGACCCCTGCGGCAAGTGCCATGGTCAGGGCCGTGTGACGGAAGAGCGTTCGCTGTCCGTCAACATTCCCTCGGGCATCGAGGACGGCACGCGCATTCGCCTGCAGGGCGAAGGCGAAGCCGGCATGCGCGGCGGCCCGGCGGGCGATCTCTATATCTTCCTGTCCGTGCGTCCGCATGAGTTCTTCCAGCGCGACGGCGCCGATCTTTATTGCACCGTGCCGATCTCGATGACCACGGCAGCGCTTGGCGGCACTTTCGATGTCACGACACTTGATGGCACGAAATCGCGCGTGACGGTTCCGGAAGGCACCCAGCCCGGCAAGCAGTTCCGTCTGAAGGGCAAGGGCATGCCGGTGCTGCGTTCGGCGCAGACGGGTGATCTCTACATCCAGATTCAGATCGAGACGCCACAGAAGCTCAGCAAGCGCCAGCGTGAGCTGTTGCAGGAGTTCGAGCAGCTATCCTCCAAGGAGAACAATCCGGAATCGACGGGCTTCTTTGCCCGGATGAAGGAATTCTTCGACGGCTGATCGCCGCCGGTCTTAAACATCAGAAACGCCGCCATCCTTCGGGATTGGCGGCGTTTTTTGTTTCGGATTCAGCCGGAAAAGCCGCCGTCTTCCAGATATTGCCGTTCCTCCGGCGTCGTTTCCCGCAGCAATATCCCGTTGCGATGCGGAAAGCGGCCGAAACGCTCGACAATATCGCGATGTTCTTCGGCGTGGTGGAGATAAAGCCCGCCAAGCGGCTGGTTCAGGTCACAGGCGCGTTGCTGGGCCGCGATATCCTCCGCATGCGAGAACGGTAGATAGAAGAAAACGCGTAAATCCTCGCTCACCGCCTGATCATGACCACGGCGGATGGCCTCGTCGGCAAAGAACCGCGCCAGCGGGTCCGTGGCATACATATGTGCTGTGCCGCGAAAACAGTTGCGCGGGAATTGATCCAGCAGAAGCATCAAAGCAAGGCTGCTTTCTGCGCCTTCCAGCCAGCCATCCAGTTCACGCCTTGCGGCAGCAAAATGGGCATCACGGAAGCGGTCGTGAAAGTGATTGTCGAAGGCGGCATCCTTGTCGAACCATTTGTCCGGTCCGGCCTTCTTCCAGAAATCGACGATATCGGCGGCAAGTGCTGCTGTGTCGTTTTTCATCTGCTCTTCCCTGTCAATAATGCGGCGGCCTGGTGATGGCAGGCGCGTCCAGAGATTGCTCCTCAAGGCTCAGGAACCTTTCCGTCAACCGGTCGAGTTTGGCGCGGGTCTGCTCCACCACCTTCCACTGTTCCGTCAACTGGTCGGACAGTTCCTCAATGGTCTTTGCCTGATGCGCGATCGTTTCCTCGAGCGCAATGATCCGTTTTTCGGTTTCCGACGTCATATCGACCTCTCTTTCCCGCCCTTCCTTGAGCTTAAAGGCGCGTGAGTCAACCATATGTCGCTTTCGTGAAGCAAATCGCCACGGCTGACCAGACACAAAAAAGCCGGCGATGTTTCCATCGCCGGCGTCTCACATTTTGATGCTGCTCAGTCTTCTTCGACGAAAACCTCTTCGCGTTTCTTCTTCACGCTCGGCAGGAAGACGATGATCAGAACGGCCAGAGCTATGAAAAGCAGGGTGGCGCTGATCGGGCGCGTGACGAAGGTCGTCGGATCGCCACGCGACAGGATCATGGCGCGACGCAGGTTTTCCTCCAGCAGCGGCCCGAGCACGAAACCGAGAAGCAGCGGGGCGGGTTCGCAGCGCAATTTCACCAGCACGTAACCGATGAAACCGAAGAAGGCGACGGCGTAGAGATCAAAGACGTTGGAATTGACGCTGTAGACCCCGATGGCGCAGAAGGCCATGATGATGGGGAACAGCACGTAATAAGGCACCGTCAAGAGCTTAACCCACAGTCCGATCAGCGGCAGGTTGAGGATGACGAGCATCAGGTTGCCGATCCACATGGAGGCAATGATGCCCCAGAACAAAGCTGGCTGCTCCGTCGCGACGTTCGGACCTGGCACGATGCCCTGGATGATCATCGCGCCGATCATCAGCGCCATCACCGGATTGGCGGGGATGCCGAGGGTGAGCAGCGGAATGAAGGATGTCTGGGCACCGGCATTGTTGGCCGATTCCGGACCGGCAACACCGGCCACCGCGCCATGCCCGAATTCTTCCGGGTTCTTGGAGACGCGTTTTTCGACGGTATAGGATGCAAAGGCAGCGAGAATCGCTCCGCCTCCGGGCAGGATACCCAGTGCAGAACCGATGGCGGTGCCGCGCAGCACCGGACCGATCATGGCCTTGAAGTCCTCCTTCGACGGCATCAGGCTGCTGACTTTGGCGATCAGCACAGAGCGGGTCCGCTCGTTTTCGAGGTTGCGCAGGATTTCGGCGATACCGAAGACACCGACCGCCACCGCCACGAAATTCAAGCCATCGGCATATTCGCGAATGCCGAGGGTGAAGCGCGGTGTACCGCTATAAATATCCGTGCCGACAAGACCGAGCAGCAGGCCAAGCACGACCATGGCCAGCGCCTTGACGATGGAGCCATGGGCAAGGGCGATCGACGACACGAGGCCGACAACCATCAGCGAGAAATATTCCGCCGCGCCGAATTCCAGCGCAATCGCCGTCAAGGGCGGTGCGAAGATCGCGACGAGGAAGGTGGAAACCGTACCGGCAAAGAACGAGCCGATGGCGGCAATGGCCAGTGCGGCACCGGCCTTGCCCTTGCGTGCCATCTGATAACCATCGATGGCGGTGACGGCTGAGGACGATTCGCCGGGCATATTGATCAGGATGGCGGTCGTGGAACCGCCATATTGCGCGCCGTAATAAATGCCGGCGAGCATGATCAGCGACGAGACGGGTTCGAGCTGGAACGTGATCGGCAGCAGCATGGCGATGGTCGCCGTCGCGCCGATACCGGGCAACACGCCGATCAGGGTGCCAAGCAGCACGCCGATCAGGCAGAAGAACAGATTTGCCAGCGATGAGGCGGTGACGAAACCGAGAGCAAGATTATTGAGCAGATCCATCGCAGCACCTCAAAATTTAAGCCAGGGGCCGAAGCGCTGGAACGGCAGGCCGAGACCATAATTGAAAACAGCGACGGAAAAGACCGTGATGGCTGCGGAAAGAATGACCGCCATGAGCGGACTCATCTTGTGCGAGGCGAAGGAGGCGATGAGCGCGCTGAAAAACAGTGCCGGCACAAAGCCAAGACCCCGGACAGTGAAACCGAAAAAAATCGGCGCTGGCAGAATGAAAAATATGCCGCGCCAGGCGATTGCTCCAATCCCCTCACCGGCCGGGCGGGCCGACCGCAGGAATATGCCGCCGCCGAGCAGGATCAGGATGATTGCCAGAACGAGCGGGAAATAGCCGGGGCCCATACGAAAGGCGGTTCCGATTTCCAGCCCATAGGACTGCAAAGCGAAAAAGACGCCGAGCCCCATGAAAATTGCCCCGCAGATTGCCTCGGCAGGGTCATTAAATAAAGACTTCATGAAAGATGCCCCTCCATCACGGCCGGCGCCACACCGGTCCGCCTGTTGAAACGACCGCAGTCGACCGGCGGCGAGATACCGCCGGTCGTTCCGCGTTCATCAATCGGCATATTGGCCGGCGGACTCGATGACCGGCTTCCAGCGAGCGATTTCGCTCTCAAGCTTGGCCTTCAGCGCCGCCGGCGTCGCATCGCTTTCCGACGAGGGCGTGGTGCCGAGTTCGGCAAAACGGGCCGCGACATTCTTATCCTTCAGCGCGACCTGCAGCGACTTGGAGAGCTTCTCGTTGATTTCGGCAGGCGTACCCTTCGGCGTGTAGATGCCGTGCCAGATACCCACCTCAAGCTTCGGCAGGCCCGCTTCGACAACCGTCGGCACATCCGGCAGCACGTCCAGCCGCTTGGCCGTCGTTACGGCATAGGCTTTCACGGTCCCGCCCTGGATCTGCTTGGTGGTGTTGGTGGTCTGGTCACACATGATATCCACCTGGCCGCCGAGCAGATCGGTCATGGCAGGGCCGGTGCCCTTGTAAGGGACTGTGACCAGCGGCGTCTCGATGGCGCTCATGAATAACATACCGCACAGATGCGAGGCGGCACCGATGCCGGCATTGGCGACGGTGACCTTGTCCTTGTTCGCCTTGGCGTAGTCGATCAGACCCTTGAGGTCCTTGGTCTCGAGGTTCTTGCGCGACAGGATGGTCATCGGTACTTCGGTGACGAGGCCGACATATTCGAAGGCGTTCGTCGTATCGTAGGCGAGCTTGCGATAAAGCGTGGCGCTGGTCGCCATACCGATGTGGTGCAGAAGCACCGTATAGCCGTCCGGATCAGCTGCGGCCACACGGCCAGCACCCAGCGTACCGCCTGCACCGCCGACATTTTCGACGATGATCTGCTGGCCGAGATCCTTCGACATGGATTCTGCGACAAGGCGCGCGACGGTATCTGTCGGGCCACCGGCGGCAAAGGGTACGACCATGGTGATGTTACGCTCGGGATAGTTCTGAGCGGATGCGGACAGCGCAAAAAGGGAAACGGCAGCGGCGGCAGCAAGGCCGGTAACTGTGTTCAGTATTTTCATCGATTCCTCCCGGATGAAAATGATCGCCACTTCAGCCGCGCATGCTCCTCCATGGCGGCCGGGGTGACGGTATTTGCGATCCGAGATCGCCGTTCAGCAACGGCGCTCTCTTCACGCCATCCACTTTTATCGCTATCAATGGATAGCGATGGGTGGATTTCAACCCAAAGAGCCTCATCTATGGGTGGAAATCCACCCATCAGACCTCGGTCATATGCCGATGCAGCCCGTATTTCTGCATTTTTTCATATAGCGTTTTGCGTGAAATACCGAGGCTTTCATAGACGGATTTCAAATTTCCGCCATGCACCGCTATGGCATGCGCGATCAGGCTTTTTTCATAAGCGGCAACCCGCGGCGCCAGCGTCGAGGTGCCGTCATCATCAAGCGCCAGCGACACCTCGGACACATCGCTTTCCAAACCGAGCACGAAACGATCCGCGGCATTGCGCAATTCCCGCACGTTGCCCGGCCATTCCCGCAGCGAAACGGCGGAAAGCAGATGCTGCGGCACGTCCATATCCTCCCGCCCGTAACGGGCGGCGGCTTCCCGCACCAGATGCAGGAAGAGCAGCGGTATGTCCGCACTCCGCTGCGAAAGCGAAGGCACAAGAAGCGTCGCCACGTTCAGGCGATAAAGAAGGTCTGCGCGGAACCGGTCGGCCGCAACTTCCTGCTCCAGATCGACCTTGCTGGTGGCGATGAAGCGGACATCGAGTTCGACGGTCTCATTGGAGCCGAGACGGGTAATCACCCGCTCTTGCAAGACGCGCAGGAAGCGCCCCTGCAATTCGAAAGGCATGGAGCCAATCTCATCCAGCAGGATGGTGCCGCCCCGGGCATGTTCGAACTTGCCATAACGGGAGCGCAGTGCGCCCGGAAAAGCACCGGCCTCATGGCCGAACAATTCGCTCTCGATCAGCGTCTGCGGAAGGGCAGCACAATTGATCGCGACAAAGGGTCGGTTGGCTCTGGTGCTGATATCGTGCAGCGCCCGCGCCACCACCTCCTTGCCGGCCCCAGTATCACCCACGATCAGCGTATCGGCATCCGTCGCGCCAATGGCGCGGATGCGGTAGCGCAGATCGACCATGACCTGGGTTCTGCCGGGCAGGCGTGTTTCGAGATCGTCATGTTTTCCGGCCACCGCCTTCAGGCGGCGGTTTTCCAGCACGAGCGCCCGCCGGTCATTTGCCCTCTTGATGATGCCGGCGAGATATTGCGGGGTGAAGGGTTTTTCGATGAAGTCATAAGCACCGTTGCGCATGGCGTTGACGGCAAGCTGCACATCGCCATGGCCCGTCATCAGGATGACGGGTATTTCCGGGTCAAGCTCCCGCACCTTCTGCAGCAGCGTCATGCCATCCATGCCGGGCATGCGGATATCGCTGACCACGACACCGTCGAAGCTGTAGCCGATCAGTTCGAGCGCATGTTCCGCGCTCGCCAGCATGGTGACGGCAAAACCGGAAAGCTCCAGTGCCTGCGCGGTGGAAAAGCGCAGCTCCTCCTCGTCATCGATCAACAGAACCCGCGACATGGTCATTCCGCAGCTGCCTCCGTGCGCCACGCCGCCGCTGGCAATTCTATCTCAAACTCCGCGCCGCTCTCTTCGTGGTTCTTCACCCGCAGCTGACCGCCGAAATCCTTGATAATGTTATAGGAGATGGAAAGGCCGAGACCGAGGCCACGACCGACACCCTTGGTGGTGAAAAACGGATCGAAGATGCGTTCCGAAATCGCCGCCGGTACGCCGGGGCCATGGTCGCGGATGAAAATCGATACCGCCTGCCCGTGCTGCACGGTCGTTAGCGAAATGCGGCGATCTTCGCACCCTTCCACGGCATCGGCAGCATTGGAGATGATGTTGACGAGGACCTGCTGCAGGCGCACCGGACCAGCTTTCACGGCAAGCGGCACCGGACCAAGATCAATATCCAGCATTGCATCGGCGGCTTTCAGCCGCGGGCCGACAATTTCGAGCGTATCGCGAATTACGGTTTCCAGACCCACCGCTGCCGTTTTCTCGTTGGGCTTGCGGGCAAAGTTCCTGAGATGTTTGCTGATCGACGCCATACGATCGATCAGGCCGGAAATGCGCCTGAGATTTTCCGTCACCTCTTCGAGACGCCCGCGCTCCACCAGAAGCGAAGCATTTTCGGCATAGTTCTTGGCAGCGGCGAGCGGCTGGTTAAATTCGTGAGACAGCGCCGCCGACATCTGCCCAAGCGCCGCCAGCTTGCCCGCCTGCACCAGATCATTCTGCATCTTGCGCAGCTGCTTTTCGGTCTGGCGTCGCTCGGCGATCTCGTGTTTGATTTCCTGATTAACCCGTGCCAGATCGGCCGTGCGTTCCTCCACCCGGCGCTCCAGCTCCGCCTGCGCTTCGGCCTGGTGGGTCAGGCGCTCGCGCAGACGCCGCCGTCTCTGCAGCATGGCGGCAAACAGCGCCGCAGCGAGGCACAGGCAGAGGATGATGGCAATCATCGCGGTCTTGACCTGCGTGCGGAGCGAACCCGTATCCATCAGCACGCTGACGGTCCAGCCGGCATCCTGCATCGGCTGCGACAGGACCATATATTCCCGGTCACCATCATTCTGGGCGATCGTCATCAGCTGGTGCGAGCCGAAATTGCCGTTTTTAAGCGGCAGTTCCGTGAGGGTCGCATTAGCATAACGACGGGAGGCTTCGGTGCGCGCCAGCCTCTCCGGCGTCAGTGGCATCAGGCCGGAATAAAGCCATTGCGGCGTGCCGGTCATGAAGATAATGCCTTCCGGGTCCGAAACCAGAATGCGGTTTTCGCCATCCCCGAAGGATGCCTCTATGCCTTCAATATCCACCTTGAAGACAATGACGCCCTTGATTTCTTCATTAAAGAGAATCGGCGCGGAGAAATAATAACCGCGCTTGTGGGAGGTAGTGCCGAGAGCAAAAAAGCGGGACTTGAGGCCCTTGGCGGCATCCTGAAAATAGGGCCGGTAACTGAAATTCTCACCGACGAAGCTCGTTGGCCCATCGTAATTGCTGGCCGCGATCGTCTCCCCATCCAGCGTGATGATATAGATATCGGAGGATTCCAGCAGGGTGTTGATGGATTTGAGGTAGACATTGGCGCGCTGGCGCAGGGCTTCATCCTTGGGATGCGCGACCAGTTCCTCGATGTCGTCATGATCGGCGATTAGCGCGGGAAGTGGCTCATAGCGGCTCAGGAGCCCGCCAAGTGCCGAAACGGCTAGCCGGAGCGTCGTGTGGCCCTGATCGGACATTTCGCCGAAATAGCTTTCCGCGATGATGCCGCCACCTCTCGTCACGGCGCCATAACCGAGACCTAGGCCGAGAAACATCAACAAAATCCAGCGATATTTCACCGAAACTCCCCTCCTGCCGCAGGCCTCAAACCCGCTCTCCATGAAAGAGTGTAGGAGGAGTGGCGGAATTTTCCAAGTGAGCGGAAAAGGCAGCCGGACAGTCCTGAAAACAAAAAACCGGCCACGAGGACCGGTTTTTTGCAAAGATGATGTCGGAAAAGCTTATGCGCTTTCCTTCGGCGTCAGAACCTGACGGCCGCGATACATACCGGTCTTCAGATCGATATGGTGCGGACGGCGCAGTTCGCCGGAGTTCTTGTCTTCAACATAGGTTGCAGACTTGAGACCGTCAGCCGAGCGGCGCATGCCACGCTTGGACGGGCTTGTTTTTCTTTTTGGTACAGCCATTTTTGTTACTCCACTTAAGCGGCGAAACAACGGAACCGGCCAGAACCAAAGGCCGAATGTCGGATGTCTCGATATCGGAAATTTGGCGCGCTTATACATGCCCAAACGGGCTTTGACCAGCCCTGATACGCATCTTTTTCCGATTCAGCAGAATCGATATGCAGAACCGCAGCCGGTGGCTGCAAATCCCACCTCACCTCTTATCGAAAACGACAAGTTCCTTGAAGTGGTTCATATCCTTGAATTCACAGAAAGCTGGCGGGCGCATCTGTATAACGGGCGCTGCGACGCGCAGTTTTTCCAGTTCCTCATCGAGCATCGCCTGCCAGCGCGGCAGACACTCGGGTTCAAACCAACTGACAATGTAGGACAAGGTGATATGGAACTCATAGGTGTCATGATCGGGATGACGGTAGCCGAAAAAATCGGCGAATGTATCGCGCCAAAGAGCCACGATGCTATCGTCCTCAGCAGTCGCTCCCTTCATGACCAGTCCGACCGGGCGTAGGCCCGTAACCCGCATGTTGAATGCCGGCAGTGTCGGAAAAGTAGAAAGACGATCACGATAATAGTCCGTCACCGCGTCGATCGGCGTATCGAGCGGCAAGGTCTGTGGCCAGTAGGGCAGAGCCCGGCGCGACTCGATAACGCCTTGAAAAACCGTCATATGCAGGCTGGAAACCGGTGTGAAGGCGAGTTGCGACGCCTCCGGCATGTCAAGGAAACGCTGACGGGTCGAGACGATAGCGCTTTCGGTCTGCGATCCCTCGACAAGATGGCACACGACCGTATTGCCGGGCTCCGGCAAAAACTCACCCTCTGCACTGAAACGGCTGCCCAGATGGCGTGGTGGCTGATCGTGATTGGCGATAGAGATATAGTCGAGGTCTTTCGAAACGAGCGGGGCGTGCATGGGAAACTCCTTGTGAGATGTTTCCCCCTAGTCTGCACAGACGACAAGGCAATGACATCGACCGCTCAAAGGCCAGTCAATGCGCCTCATCCCAATTGTCGGCCGCCCGCGCATCCACTTTCAGCGGTACCCTCATTGAAATAGCCGGCATGGCCGCATCCTCCATGACTGAGACGACGACAGGCAGGGTCTTTTCGATTTCTGCTTCCTCAACTTCGAAGATGAGTTCGTCATGCACCTGCAACAGCATGCGGGCGGAGAGCTTTTCCGCCTCCAGCGCCGGCTCGATGCGGATCATGGCGCGGCGAATGATATCGGCAGCCGAGCCCTGGATCGGCGCATTGATGGCTGCGCGTTCGTTGAAGGCTTTCACGGATGGGTTGGAAGAGCGGATTTCCGGATAGTGGGCACGGCGGCCGAAAATCGTCTCGACATAACCGTTCTCGCGGGCGAACGCCTTGGTCGCTTCCATGTAGTCACGAATGCCGGGAAACCGCTCGAAGTATTTCTTGATATAGTCCCCCGCCTCCGAGCGGGCGATGCTGAGCTGGTTGGCGAGGCCGAAAGCGGAAATGCCGTAGATGATGCCGAAATTGATCGCCTTGGCGCGGCGGCGCACTTCCGATGGCATGCCTTCCACCGGTACACCGAACATTTCCGATGCGGTCATCGCATGAATGTCGATACCATTTTCGAAGGCGTTTCTGAGCTGCGGGATATCGGCGACATGGGCAAGCACGCGCAGTTCGATCTGGCTGTAGTCGGCCGACAGAAGCTTGTGTCCTGGCGTGGAGATGAAGGCCGTGCGAATCTTGCGGCCTTCGGCGGTGCGGACCGGGATGTTCTGAAGGTTCGGCTCCGACGACGACAGGCGCCCCGTGGTGGTGGAGGCGAGCGCGTAGGAGGTGTGCACCCGTTTCGTCTCGGGATGGATATAGCTGGGTAGCGCATCCGTATAGGTGGATTTCAGCTTGGTGAGCTGCCGCCAGTCGACGATCTTGCGCGGCAGCTCCGCCCCTTCCGCCGCGAGATCCTCCAGAACCTGCGCCGAGGTCGACCACTGGCCGGTCTTGGTCTTGGAGCCGCCCGGCAGTCCCATCCGGCCAAACAGGATATCGCCGAGCTGTTTTGGCGAGCCGATGTTAAAGCGCTCCCCCGCCAGCTCGTAGATTTCCTCTTCGAAGCTCGCAGCCTTCTGCGCAAGTTCGCCAGAAAGGCGTGACAGGATCTGCCGGTCGACGGTGATGCCGCGCTCCTCCATATGTGCCAATACGGGCACGAGAGGCCGTTCCAGCCGCTCATAAACCTTGGTTAGCCGTTCCGAGACGAGCCGGGGCTTAAGCGCCATCCACAGCCGCAGGGTGACGTCAGCATCCTCAGCCGCATAGGCGGTTGCCTTGTCGATGTTGACAAAATCGAAGGTGATGCTCGACTTGCCCGATCCTGTTACATCCTTATAGGCGATCGGCGTGTGACCCAGCCAGCGTTCGGACAGCGTATCCATGCCATGCGTGGTCTTGCCGGCTTCGAGCACATAGGAAATCAGCATCGTATCGTCGAAGCTGCGCATAACCACGCCGTGGCGTTTCATCAGCAGGTAATCGTATTTGAGGTTCTGCGCGACCTTGAGGACAGCCTCGTCCTCAAGCAGGTCCTTCAGACGCTCCAGCGCTTCGGCAAAGGGCGCCTGGCCCTCTGCGACCTTGATGCCATCGCTGAAGAGATCGCCACCGGAGCCGGTCTTGTGGGTCAAAGGAACATAGGCGGCACGGATATCCGTGCCTGAGGCATCCTTGCCATTATCGGCGATGGCCAGCGAAAAACCGACGAGTTCAGCCTGCATCGGGTCGAGCGAGGTCGTTTCAGTATCGAAGGCGACGACGCCCGCCTCCCTGGCCGCGGCGATCCAGAGATCCAGCGTCGCGATATCCCTGATCGTCGTATAGGCGGTGGTATCGATCTTGGTGGCGGAAAAAAGCGCCTGTCGCGCCGTGGCGAGATCGGCGGGCGTACTGCCTTCGCCAATCATCCTTTTTGCGGGAGCTACAGCCGAAGCCGGCCTATTGTTACCCTCGGCGGACACGTCACCAGCCATAGCGGCGGCCGGCGCATCGAGATCGGGACCATGGGCATCGGCGCCCCATTGCACCGGCACATTGGCGGGGTCTATGGCAGAGGCATCGCTGTCAGTCGCTTCGGCGACGCGGCGGGTCAGCGTCGTGAATTCCATGGCCTTCAGGAAGGCAATGAGCTTCGGACCGTTCTGCGGCTCAAGCACCAGTTCCTCGAGAGACTGCTCCAGCGGCACATCGGTTCTGAGCGCCACGAGCTGTCTGGAAAGGCGGGCAAGCTCCGCATTGGCGATGATGTTTTCCCGGCGTTTCTGCTGCTTGATTTCCCCTGCCCGCGCCAGAAGCGTATCGAGATCGCCATATTCCTCCAGCAGCTGCGCCGCCGTCTTCGGCCCGATGCCGGGAATGCCCGGAACATTATCAGTGGAATCGCCGGTCATCGCCTGCAGGTCGATCATCTTTTCGGGGCCGACGCCCCATTTTTCGATGACGTCGGGAACGCCGATCTGCTTGTCCTTCATGGCATCGTACATATGCACATTGGCGGTGACGAGCTGCATCAGATCCTTGTCGGACGAGATGATGGTGACATCGGCGCCGATCGCCTCGGCCTGCCGGGCATAAGTGGCGATGATATCGTCTGCCTCGAAGCCTTCCGTTTCGATGCAGGGAAGGTTGAAAGCGCGCGTCGCCTCGCGGATCAGACCGAATTGCGGCACCAGATCTTCCGGCGGCGCAGAGCGATTGGCCTTGTAGAGGTCGTAGAGCTCGTTGCGGAAGGTTTTTGACGAATAGTCGAAAATGACAGCGAAATGGGTCGGCGTGACGCCGACATCGGTATTGCGCGCATCCTTCAGAAGCTTCCACAACATGTTGCAGAAGCCGGAGACGGCGTTGACCGGCAGCCCGTCCGACTTGCGGTTCAACGGCGGGATGGCATGGAAGGCCCGGAAAATGAAACCGGAGCCGTCAACGAGGAAGAGATGATCGCCTTTTTTCATGGGTAGCATGGATAGCGCGCCGGAGGTGAAAGGTCTATCGTGGAGATCAGATGCGAGGCTATATCTTTGATGATTTCTAGGGAAAAAGCCCATGTCCAAAGTTTCTATATTTAAGGCGTATTTTGGAGCGGTTCTCCTCACCGCTATCGTTGCGGTCGGCTCATGGCTTCAAGGAGATCAGGCAATAACCATTTTTCAGAAATCTCTCCTAACACCGCTTTTTCTTCTGGCTAGCAGGGGCCTACGTGACTTTTTTCCGGAACGCCTTGATGCAACACGCAGTATCTCCGGAACAGCAGAATTTCATTATCTCAACTCTGCAGTGATCGCGACGTTCCTCTTGTTGGTGCTCCACCCGTTGGGAGACCTTGGCGAGCAGCTTATCTTCTTTGCATCCTTCATCTTGGTTGCAGGAAGCGCAAATTTCCTCCTTGCAATGAGAGCGAAACGCAAAATTGAGGACCGCGACCAAACGTCACCACACCTTACCGATTTGTAATCCACTCTTCCCTTGAAAAGCCGCATTTGCACACACATTTCTTAGGGGACGGCGCCTGATCACGCCGTAGTCTGATAGCTGGCTCGTCCCCCGCCGCGTCAGACCGGACAAAGGCCTTTCCCCCTCTCCGGGCCTTTGTCCTCCAATATGACCGCCATGGCCGACCCCTCCCGGCCATGGCGGTTTTATTTTGCCCCCTGTTTGGGCTAGTCTAAACATATCATGCGATATATATCACGCTATGAAAGTTACCGGCTTTCCGCTGGCGACGATGTGCATGGACGGAAGAATGGGTTTTTCCCGGGATGAATCGGCAATCTATCTCGCCGCGAAGATGGCGCGGGAATTTACCATGGCGCTGCAGAAAAGAGCCGCTGCGCTCGGTTTTTCTCCCGGCCAATTTCCCATCCTCATCGAGCTCTGGCATGAAGAAGGCCTGACCCAGCGGCAATTGCTTGATAGAATCGATGTCGAACAGGCAACGCTTGCCAACACGCTGTCTCGCATGGAACGTGATGGGCTGATTGTCCGCAAATCCCATCCGAGCGATCGCCGCGCCCAGATCATCGAACTGACCCAGCGTGGCAGGGATCTAGAGGCGAATGCCATCGCCGCTTCCGAGGCCACCGAAGACACATTGCTTGCGGATTTCCGCCGCTTCGAGCGACAGCTTTTGCTGGAATATATGCGCCGGGCGATCGAAAGCGCAAAAAAAGCAAAATAACGTCTACGGTCCAAAACTGCTTCGCAGTTTTCGTGAACTGCTCTATCGTTCCGGCGGCCACGCGCTTGCCGATTCACGACAAGCCCGCGCCTTGTTTCCCGCGATGTGCGATGCCCGGATATTTCGTCTTTTCGCCGGGTCACGACAGACATGACAGGATCAGCGATGACAGACGTTTCCCCTATTCTTTCTAACGCCGACGACAATCTGACCTCCAGCCTCGAGCGGCTGTTCGAACTCGTGCGCATTCCGTCGATTTCCACGGATCCGGCCTATAAGGCAGAATGCCGCAAGGCAGCGGAGTGGCTGGTGAGGACGCTTTCCGCGCTCGGCTTTACGGCTTCCGTCCGCGATACGGCGGGTCACCCGATGGTGGTTGCGCATCACGATGCCGCGACCAAGGATGCGCCGCATGTACTTTTTTACGGCCATTATGACGTTCAGCCCGTCGATCCACTGGAACTCTGGGAAAATGATCCGTTCGAGCCTGCCATCAAGGATATCGGCGCCGGCCGGAAGGTGATTACCGGACGCGGCACGGCTGACGACAAGGGCCAGCTGATGACCTTCGTCGAGGCCTGCCGGGCCTATAAGGCAGTCAATGGTGTCCTGCCAGTGCGTGTTACCATTCTGTTTGAAGGCGAAGAGGAATCCGGCTCGCCTTCGCTGAAACCGTTCCTCGACGCCAACGCGCAGGAACTGAAGGCCGATTATGCGCTGGTCTGCGATACCGGCATGTGGGACCGGGATACGCCCGCCATCGCCGCTGCGCTTCGCGGGCTGGTTGGCGAAGAGATCGTCATCACCGCGGCAGACCGCGACCTGCATTCCGGCCTTTTTGGCGGCGCCGCCGCAAATCCGATCCACATCCTCACCGATATCCTCGCCGGACTGCATGACGAGACGGGCCGCGTGACGCTTGCCGGCTTTTATGACGGTGTGGAAGAACCCCCTGCCAACATCAAGGCATCCTGGGAAACGCTCGGACGTTCGGCGGAAGCCTTCCTCGGTGAAGTCGGCCTTTCGGTTCCCTCGGGTGAAAAGGGCCGTTCCGTGCTGGAGCAGACCTGGGCGCGGCCGACGGCGGAAGTCAACGGCATCATCGGCGGCTACACCGGCGATGGTTTCAAGACCGTGATTGCGGCGAAAGCCTCCGCCAAGGTGTCGTTCCGCCTCGTCGGCGAGCAGAACCCCGCAGCCATTCGCGACAGCTTCCGGGCCTATGTGCGCTCCAAAATTCCAGCCGATTGCTCCGTGGAGTTCCACGAGCATGGCGCATCACCAGCCATCCAGCTGTCTTACGACTCGCCCGTGCTCACCAAGGCCAAAAACGCGCTATCGGAAGAGTGGCCAAAACCCGCCGTTGTCATCGGCATGGGCGGCTCGATCCCGATCGTCGGCGATTTCCAGAAGATGCTGGGCATGGATTCGCTGCTCGTCGGCTTCGGCCTGACTGACGACCGCATTCATTCGCCGAATGAAAAATACGAGCTGCAATCCTTCCATAAGGGCATCCGCTCCTGGGTCCGCATTCTGGACGCACTCGCAGCGAAATGACAAAAAAAAGAGGAAGCACCGGGTCCCGGGCGCTTCCTCTTTTCCGTTTGCTCATCGCAAAACAAAAAGGCCGGGCGAGCCCGACCTTTCCATCCGTTTTTCGTCAGTGCCAGTACATCCGTGGTCAAAGCGTTCAACGGTCTGATGTTCCAGGGCGCGTCCATTTTCATGGGCGCTGCCTTTCACCATCAGGATCGGCTGCTTCGGTTAATCTTTGGTTAACACGATAACAGCGGCACTTTCAAAATGCCCGCCTGACAGTTTTCATCCGAAACACTGCTGAACCCTATATTGGTATGCACTCCCGCCTTTTCAAGGCCTGCCTGTTCGGCACGTCTTTCAAAAGAAAAAGGCCGGAAAAATCCGGCCTTTCCATTCATGCGAATGACCCTTCAGGCCAAAGCGCTTATCAGGAAGCGACGAGCTCACCTGCGGACATCTTGCCCGAGCGGCGGTCCTGCATCAGCTCGTAGGAGAGCTTCTGACCGTCGTTGAGGGCGGTCAGACCAGCACGCTCAACAGCAGAGATGTGAACGAATACGTCCTGCGAACCGTCGTCCGGCTGAATGAAGCCGTAGCCCTTGGTTGCGTTGAACCACTTTACTGTACCAGTCGCCATAACGATTTCCTTCCGTTGGCAATTGTATTTGCACTGCAAGCAGTGCGGACTTGGGTCGAATTTGAAGGAAAAGATCGTCGTGAGCGTCTGGAAAGACGCCGAAGCTCTGGTCGTCAAACAAATATCGATGGCGAAGTACGTAGGTTGGAAGGGTCTCAAAGTCAAGTTTCTTTGAACAGCGCAGCGTCTCAGAGAGGAGGGATAAAAAGACAACCAGATCGCCAAAAACGCAAAAACCCGGCGCGGGAGGAGGTGCGCCGGGTTCTTGAAACTGACTGACAATTGGGAGGAGGAGTATTGTCAGTCCAATCGGGCGACGCTGGGAGGAGGAGTGCGTCGCTTCGATGATTTGAAGATACAGGATACCAGCTTAAAAAAAAGACGTTTCATCGCAGCGCAGCATTGCAAAAAATACATAGCTATTTCAGGACGACTTGAAGCCTGCCCGCTTAGCGCCTAATAAATACGCATGTCTATCGAATCCGTCAGAGCCTTTTTCATCGAGAAATCGCCCGAAGTGACCGTGATTGAAACGGAAGGGAGTTCGGCGACGGTTGCACTGGCCGCTGAAGCGCATGGTGTCGACCCCGATCAGATCGCCAAAACAATCTGCCTGAAGGCTGGCGACACCATTCTTCTCGTCGTCGCCGCCGGCACCAGACGCCTCGACAACCGCAAATTCCGCGATCATTTCGGTGCGAAGCCACGCATGCTCGGAGCGGAAGAGGTAGTTGCGGTGACCAGCCATCCCATCGGTGGCGTGTGTCCTTTCGGCCTTCCTTCGGCCCTACCGGTGTTTTGCGACATATCGTTGAAAAACTATCAACAGGTGGTTCCAGCGGCTGGCGCCACCAATGCGGCGGTGAAGATTTCGCCTGACGTCATGGTTGAATTGACGGGAGCGGAATGGGTCGACGTCTGTCAATGACGCCGATTTGATCCTGCCAGGACTTAACCCCGCCTTAAATCGCCGCATTTACACTCTTCATCCTGGATTAAGGATCGCGCAGGCATAGAGACGCGAATAGGAGCGACTTCGGCTGGATGGCAGGCAAGGGTAAATCACGCGAACGGGTAGAACCTTCCTTCGGGGATTTTCACGAGTCCGGTGATGACCTGCGTCTTGACGCCAGCGAACGCATCAGCGGAACCTCAAAACAGCCGACGAAAAAGCCCCGACAAACATCTGGCCGCAGCAAGCCACGGAAGAAAGAAAAGCGCAGCCGCAATTCGGGCCGGGGCGTGACGGGCTTCATCCGCTCCCTCTTCTACTGGTGCATCGTGCTCGGCATCTGGGGCGGGATCGGCGTTGCCGGGCTTGTTCTTTATTATGGTGCGCGCATGCCGAGCGCCAGCAGCTGGTCCATTCCCGAACGGCCGCCGAATGTGAAGATCGTTTCGGTCAATGGCAGCGTGCTTGCCAATCGCGGCACCACCGGCGGCGAGGCGCTCGCGCTGGAAGACATGTCGCCCTATATTCCGCAGGCGGTCATGGCAATCGAGGATCGCCGGTTTTATTCGCATTTCGGGGTCGATCCGCTAGGTCTCGGACGCGCCATCGTGACGAATGTTCTGACGGGACGAGCTGTGCAGGGCGGCTCGACGCTGACGCAGCAGCTGGCGAAAAACCTGTTCCTCTCGCCCGACCGGACGCTGGAACGCAAGGTGCAGGAAGTGCTTCTGTCCTTCTGGCTGGAGCACGAATTCACCAAGGACCAGATCCTCGCGATGTATCTCAATCGCGTCTATTTCGGCTCCAATGCCTATGGCGTCGAGGCGGCTTCCCGGCGCTACTTCAACAAATCCGCGCGTGACGTCAATCTTGGCGAAGCGGCAATGCTGGCCGGGCTTCTCAAAGCGCCCTCACGCCTTTCACCGGCGCGCGATCCGCAGGCCGCGGAAGAGCGGGCGCAGGTGGTGCTGCAATCCATGCGCGATGTCGGCTTCATCACCGATGACGAAATCAAGACCGCGATGTCGCAGCCGCCGACAAAGGCGAAGCGGTTCTGGTCGGGTGCCGAACATTACGCCGCCGATATGGTGCTGGAGGAAGTCCGCGGCCTGGTTGGCGAGGTCAAGCAGGACATCGTTGTCGATACAACCATCGACCCCAATCTCGAGCGTGACGCCGAAAAGGCGCTGACCCATGTGCTGCAGGGTGACGGCAAAAAACAGGGCGCCTCGCAGGCGGCGCTGGTTTCCATCGACGGTACGGGCGCGATTCGGGCCGTCGTCGGCGGGGCGGATTATGCGCAAAGCCAGTTCAACCGCGCCGTAAAGGCAAAACGGCAACCGGGCTCGGCCTTCAAGCCCTTCGTTTACGTCGCCGCACTCGAATCGGGGCTTACCCCCTACACGATCCGCAATGACGGGCCAGTGCGCATCGGAAACTGGACGCCGGAAAACTACGAGAAGAAATATCGCGGCGAAGTCACGCTCGCCACCGCGCTTGCCAATTCACTGAACACGATCGCCGCACAGCTGGTGATGGAGGTCGGCCCGGAACGGGTGACGCAGGTGGCGCATCGCATGGGCATCGAATCGGAGCTGCAGAACAATGCCTCCATCGCCCTCGGCACCTCTGAGGTGTCGCTGATGGAGCTGACCGCCTCCTATGCTCCCTTCATGAATGGCGGCTACAAGGCGACGCCGCACATCGTCAAGCGTATCACCGATGCCGACGGCAAGGTCCTTTACGAAAACAAATACGATAATCCGCCGCGCGTGCTGAGCGAGGAGATTGCCGCGACCATGAACGGCATGTTGTCCCGCGTCATCACCGAAGGCACCGGCAAGGCCGCGCGCCTGCAAGGCTGGCAGGCGGCAGGAAAATCCGGCACGACCCAGTCCTTCCGCGATGCACTTTTTGTCGGCTACACAAGTAACCTCACCACCGGCGTCTGGTTCGGCAATGACGACGGCACCTCCATGAAAAAGGTAACCGGCGGCGGACTGCCGGCACGGGCATGGAAGGATTTCATGACCGCTGCCCATTCCGGGCTCTCGCCTTCGCCGCTTTTCGGCCTCGGCGCAGGTGGCGTACCGGCGCTCGGGGAGATGCAGCAGCCGGCGCCGGAAGCCGCCCCCTCATCCATCGGCGACATCATTTCCAATGCGCTGGGTGGCGGAACGACGAACACCCGCGCCTATCCCGATGCGCCGGTTTCGCCCAACCAGCCGGGCATGGCCATGCCGCCGGCGAACATACCCTCCCGCGATATCGAACCAGGCTACCAGGCCGGCAACGGGCCCGTGCCACCCGCCGACATAGGCGGCCGGGCCCCCGCACAATCGGGGCCGAAGCAGACCACGCTGCTTGACATTCTGATGGGAAATTGACCCGCGTCTGGTAATGGGCCAGCGGAGATCATCGCGAATGGCGAGATGGTAGCGACACACTCGCCCTCCCGAAAAACCCCGCTTTTCCGAAGACTTTGCCCTTCGCATCCGCAGCCATGAGCGGAGGCGGCGCGACGGCGCAACATATGCGTGCGCGCCGATTAACCCTAGATTGCCATTTGCGCAAATACGACTACATTTCGGGTGACTTTTTAGGGTAAATGAATTATTAATCGTTCATATAAATTAATTTTCTTGTTTCAAAATAACTTTTCAGGGTTCCATATTATGCTGGGTACTAAAAGCTCATCGCATGCCGTTTTTTACGGCGCTCCCTATCCTGCCGTCCCGTTTGAAACGGCGGAAATGCAATCTCCCATATCGGATAAAAAACCATCTTCATTGCAGCGCGGTCAGTTTGCGCTCAAAAGAACCATCGACATTGCAGGGGCGTCCATCGCCCTTGTCGCACTTGCCCCTGTATTGGCGACCGTCGCATTGCTGGTAAAGCTCGACAGCAAAGGCCCGGTCCTGTTCTCGCAGGTCCGCTGGGGTATGAATGGAAGAAAAATCCGTGTCTATAAATTTCGCTCGATGCAGGCCGAACTGGGCGATGTCACCGGAGTTGCGCAAACGGTGAAGAACGACCCGCGGATAACCCGTATTGGCGCCATTCTCCGGCGTACGAATATCGACGAACTGCCGCAGCTGATCAATGTCCTGAAGGGCGACATGTCGCTGGTGGGCCCACGCTGCCATGCCGTCGGCATGCTGGCAGCTGGCCGTCTTTATGAGGAGCTGGTTCCGCACTATCATATGCGGCACCGGATGCGGCCCGGCATTACCGGCCTCGCCCAGATGCGGGGACTACGCGGCCCGACGGATCGCAGCGACAAGGCTCGTGCCCGAATCGTCTCCGATCTCTATTATGTCGAGAATTTTTCGGTCTGGCTCGACATCAAGATCATGGTCGGAACGGTGATTTCCGAATTGCGCGGCGGCAAGGGCTTCTGATTCTTCAGGCGCCATTGCCGTATTTTCAATCCGCCCGTCCAAAAAACAAAAGCCCGGCAGCGATGCCGGGCTTTTATCATGAACCATCATGATCATCAGTTCATCGGTGCGGGAGCCGCATTCGGATCCGGAAGCGGAGCCGGGTTTGCCGAAAGTGAGCGCAGATAAGCGATGAGATCGGCTCTTTCCGTTTCCTTCTTCACACCCGCAAATCCCATGGCTGTGCCGGGAACGTGTTTCTTGGGGGCTTCGAGGAAGTAGTTGAGATGATCGTAATCCCAATGCACGGAAGCACCCTTGGAGAAATCCTTCATCCCAGCGGAGTAGCTGAAACCTTCGTGGCTGGCGATCGGCCGGTTGACGACATCGAAGAGATTGGGGCCGACCTTGTTTGCACCACCACTCTCTCCGGTATGACAGCTCGTACACTTCTTGAAGACCGCCTCGCCCTTGGCGGCATCGGCGCTCGCAAGCAATTTTGCGATCGGCGTCGCGGCTGCAGCGGCTTCTCCGCCACCGGCTTCACCACCGCCGCTTTCTGCCGCAACAATGGTGTAACCTTCCTTTTCGGGCGCAGGCGCATGAAAAATGCCCTCAGACGCAATCGACACCGACATCAGGACGAAAACCGTGCCCAGCAACGCCCCAACGCCCATATTAACATAAGAATTCATCTATATGCGCTCCCTCGCATCCGCTCCATATAACCGGGCATCTTGAAATTACTCGAAAGCTATGGCTTTTGCACAGCCTGCGCAACTTGAATGATGGTCCCCACTCCGTGACGTTTTGACACTTTTCGGGCGGGATTTGAAGGGTGTCGGATGAAGAATCGGGATTTCGAGAAAGCGGTGGTCCTTATACCGGCCCGGATGGCGTCCACACGCCTTCCAGGCAAGCCGCTCGCGGATATTGGCGGCAGGCCAATGATCGTGCAAGTGGCGTTGCGCGCACGCGAGGCCGGTGCGGAACGAATCGTTGTCGCAGTCGACGACGAGCAGGTATTTGCAGCCGTTCAAAACGCCGGTTTCGACGTGATGATGACACGCGACGACCACCAGTCCGGCTCCGACCGCATTTTCGAGGCGCTGCAAAAGGCCGACCCCTATGGCCAGGCGGAATACGTCATCAACGTTCAGGGCGATCTGCCGACTATCGAGGCGGAAACCATTCGTGCATCATTGCGCCCGCTTGAGAATGCTGCCGTCGATATTGCGACGCTGACGGTTGAAATCACCGACGAAGAGGAAAAAACCAATCCGAACGTCGTGAAAGTCGTTGGCAGCCCGCTTTCCGAAACACGATTGCGCGCGCTTTACTTCACCCGCACCACCGCGCCTTATGGTGATGGGCCGCTTTATCACCACATCGGGCTTTACACCTATCGCCGCGCCGCACTTGAAACATTCGTGCGCCTGCCGCCCTCGCCTCTGGAATTGCGTGAGCGGCTGGAACAGCTGCGTGCGTTGGAAGCGGGCATGCGCATCGATGCGGAAATCGTCCGGTCTGTTCCGCTTGGCGTCGACACGCCGCACGATCTCGAAAAAGCCCGCAAGATTCTTGCAGGCAGAACCCTCTAACGGACAGTCCCATGAATTTGATTACAAATCGCATTGCCTTTCAGGGCGAGTTCGGCGCGAATTCCGACATGGCCTGCCGTGACATGTTTCCGGACATGGAGCCATTGCCATGCCCGACATTCGAGGATGCCTTCAACGCTATCGAAAATGGCGAAGCCGATCTCGGCATGATCCCGATTGAAAACACGCTGGCCGGCCGCGTCGCGGATATTCATCACCTGCTGCCCGAATCACGCCTGCACATCGTCGGCGAATATTTCATGCCGATCCGTTTCCAGCTGATGGTGGTGCCGGGCGTGACGAAAGACGAGATCCGCACCGTCCACAGTCATATCCACGCGCTGGGCCAGTGCCGCAAGATCATCCGTTCGAACGGCTGGAAGCCGGTCATCGCCGGCGACACGGCGGGCTCCGCAAGGCTGGTTTCCGAAAAGGGCGACCGCAGCATGGCGGCTCTCGCGCCGCGTCTTGCCGCGGATCTCTACGGTCTCGATATTCTCGCTGAAAATGTCGAGGATTCGGAAAACAACGTTACGCGCTTTGTCGTGCTCTCCCGCGATGAGAACTGGGCCAAGCGTCAGTCGAGCGACGAAATTGTCGTCACGACTTTTGTCTTCAATGTTCGCAACATTCCGGCCGCGCTCTACAAGGCCATGGGCGGTTTTGCCACCAACGGCATCAATATGACGAAGCTCGAAAGCTACCAGCTCGGCGGCAAATTCGTGGCGACGCAGTTTTATGCCGATATTGAAGGCCACCCCGATGACGAACCGGTGCGGCATGCGCTGGACGAGCTGCGCTTCTTCTCGGAAAAAGTCCGCATTCTCGGCGTCTACAACGGCCATGCGATGCGCGGCAAGCTCAACCAGAGCTGAGCCTGCCGCAACCCCTCACTCGGGCCATTCCACCCAGTCGCGCATCAGCCGATGCGCGATGGCGCCGATCGGCGGGGCTGAAAAACCTTCCCCCGCCGGGGCCTCCAGCATCTTGGCTACTTCTTCCCTGGTGAACCACCGGCAATCCTCAAGCTCGATCTCGTCGCGGGCAATATCGGACGAGAGAGCCTCGGCGTAACAGCCGATCATCAGCGTGTGCGGCATCGGCCAGGGCTGGGAGGCGTGATACCGCACCCGGCCGATTTCGACCCCGGATTCCTCATGCGTTTCACGGCGCACTGCCTGCTCTATCGTCTCGCCCGGCTCCACGAAACCGGCAAGGCAGGAATACATGCCCGATGCAAAATGCGCGCCGCGACCAAGCAGGCAGAGATCACGCTCGATATCGATCGTCATCATGATGACAACGGGATCGGTGCGCGGAAAAATGGTGTGACTACAGGAGGCGCAGATGCGCTTGTAGCCGCCAATCCGCTGCTCCATGGTCCCACCGCACCTGCCACAGAAGCGGTTATCGGCATTCCAGTGGGTGAGGCTGACGGCCTGGGCGACCTCGCTCAGCAATTCCTCGTCGAGAAGATGATCTCGATAAAGCGTGCGGGCGTCCGCCAGCTTGTAGTGGCTCGCCAGCTGGTCTTCGGCCACGGCAACCGGCACCGCGATTCTCGGTTCGCCGGTTTCGCGATATCCCAGCAGCACGGCATTGTCGAAATCCGGCTGCAACTCGGCCAGCTCATAGGCGGAAAACAGGGGATCGATGACCTGCTCGTCATGTTTCAGAACAAGCCGGTTGCCCGAAAAGGCAAAAATATGGGTGCCGTCAACCTTCAGAGCCTCGGCAACGCATTCCTCCGTCCGCTTTTCAGCGAAACGGTCGAGAGCATTTTTGGAAAAGGCCGTCAGCAGGCTTGCTTCGGGATGGGGGGCGGTGGTTTCAAAAATTTTCATTGACATCATCAGAGCGCGCCGGAGATTTTTTTCATTAAACTTTCCTTCTCGCCCGCCGCATAAGGCACCGCCGTTCCGTGCCCCCAGATGGGACCGGGCCAGCAGGTGTCGCCTTCATTGCGGGCGATAATATGGACATGCAGCTGCCGGACGATATTGCCCAAGGCACCGACATTTATCTTGGTGGCTCCGGTGATTTCCTTCAAGGCGGATGCGACGAGATTGGTCTCGAATGTCAGCACAGCCTGATCGAGCGGGGTGAGATCGAACAATTCGCTGACGCCGTCTCTTTGCGGCACCAGCACCAGCCAGGGCCAGCGATTGTCATTCTGCAAGCGAAGCTCGCAAAGACCCAATCGTGTCACCAGGACGCTATCGCGCGCCAGTCTCTCGTCCAGCCGGAATGTCTCCAAGGTGTCCTCCATGTTTGTTTTCATCGTGATAGCAGTTTTTTGAAGGCTTGGCTTGCATTTGCTGTCGATATTGCCGATATGTGGCCCCGGGAGGTTGGTGGTGGACGAGCCACTCGCCAACCGGGTCAGGTCCGGAAGGAAGCAGCCCTAACGAGCCAGGCACGGGTCGCCGTGCCAGCCTCCCACCTTTTTAAAAGACGTGCTCAGCTTTCGCCGGGCCAGTTCCGCGCCCCGAGACAACTGGCAAAACAAACTGGCGAGGCAATGAGCGATACCGTACCCACCAAATCAAGCGAATCCCAGGTCGGGACCGGCTACCGGGTACTGGCGCGCAAATATCGCCCGAAGGATTTCTCCGATCTGATGGTCGGCCAGGAGCCGATGGTTCGAACGCTGACCAACGCGTTTGAGACCGGCCGCATCGCGCAGGCCTATATGCTGACGGGCGTTCGCGGCGTGGGTAAGACGACCACGGCCCGCATTCTCGCGCGTGCATTGAATTACAAGACCGACACCATCGACAAACCGACCATCGACCTTCGTATTCCTGGCGAACATTGCCAGGCGATCATGGAAGGCCGGCATGTCGACGTGATCGAGATGGACGCCGCATCCCATACGGGCATCGACGATATTCGCGAGATCATCGAGCAGGTGCGTTATCGCCCGGTCTCGGCGCGCTACAAGGTCTATATCATCGACGAAGTGCACATGCTGTCGACGCAGGCTTTCAACGGTCTTCTGAAGACCCTGGAAGAGCCGCCGGAACATGTGAAATTCATCTTCGCGACCACCGAAATCCGCAAGGTTCCGATTACCGTTCTGTCGCGCTGCCAGCGTTTCGACCTGCGCCGCATCAGCGCTGCCGATCTCGTCGGCCTGTTCACCGCTATTGCCGGGAAGGAAGGTTTCGAAGCCGATCCGCAGGCGCTGTCGATGATTGCGCGTGCGGCCGAGGGTTCCGCCCGTGACGGTCTTTCCCTGCTCGACCAGGCGATTGCCCATGGCGGCGGCCGTGTGGAGGCTGAAGCGGTGCGCGGCATGCTCGGCCTTGCCGACCGTGCGCGCATTGTCGATCTCTTCCAGCATGTCGTCAAAGGCGATGTGGCGGCTGCCCTTTCGGAATTCAACGGACAATATGAGGCCGGCGCAAACCCGGTTGTCGTTTTAAACGACCTCGCCGATTTCACCCATCTCGTCACCCGCATGAAATACGTTCCCGACGCGGCGGAAGACCCCTCGCTTTCCGAAATCGAGCGCACGCGCGGCGCGGAGTTTGCCGAAACCATCGCGGTGACGGCGCTGTCACGCATCTGGCAAATGCTGCTGAAGGGCATCCCGGAAACGGAAAATGCTTCGCGCCCGGCGGGTGCCGCTGAAATGGTGCTGATCCGGCTTTCGCATGCCGCCAACCTGCCGGCGCCGGAAGATGCGGCGCGGCGTCTGCTGGAGCTTTCCAGCGGTGACGGCGGTTACACCAATGGTGGACCTTCCGGCGGCGGCAATGGCGGTGGCACGCGCGCCTATTCGTCGGCGCAGACCGTGGCAGCGGGAAGACCTGCAGAATTTGCCGCCCCGAGGCAGGCCGGTCCGCAGCCCTCCACCATGCTGCGCGCTGTTCCAGACAGCCGGCCGCAGGAGATGCAGGTCGCGACCCCGAAAACCGAAGAACGGCCGGAGCCGAAGGTTCCCGTCAATTCGTTGCAGGATATTGCCGATCTCTGCCAGAAAAACCGTGATCCCGTGATGCGGGCGAAGGTGCGCAACTTCATACGACTGGTTCGGCTGGAGCCCGGCCGCCTTGATATGCGCCTCGGCGAAGGCGCCCCCGGCTCCCTGCCCGGTGAGCTTGGCGTCAAGCTGAAGGAATGGACCGGTATCCACTGGATCGTCAGCCTCAGCAAGGAACAGGGCGAGCCGACCTTGGTCGAGGCGGAAGGCAATGCCCGCGACGCGCGCCTGGTCGATGCGCGTCAGGACCCTGATGTTGCCGCGATCCTGGCGCAGTTTCCCGGCGCAAAAATCACCGACGTGCGTATTCGCGCGGCGATACAGGATGAGGCGGAGGATATCACCCCGCCATCGGTTGCCGAATCGAGCGAAGGCGACATCCTTCCCGGCGACGACATCGAGTTTTAAACAAGAAGAACAGGAGATTGGCACATGCGCGACATCATGGGTATGATGGGCAAGGTCAAGGAAATGCAGTCCAAGATGGAGAAGGTGCAGCAGGAAATTGCCGCCCTCGAAATCGAAGGCCGGGCCGGTGGCGGTCTGGTGACCGTCATTTTGAACGGCAAGGGCGAAATGCGCGGCCTGAAAATCGATCCTTCGCTGTTCAAGGAAGATGAGGTCGAAATCCTCGAGGATCTAATCGTTGCGGCCCACAAGGACGCCAAGGAAAAGGGCGAAGCGCAGGCCCAGGAAAAGATGGCTGACCTGACCGCAGGTCTGCCGCTACCGCCCGGCATGAAGCTGCCTTTCTGAGATATTCCAACTGAAGAGGATGGCGTTGAGCATTCGCCATCCTCATCTCAGGACACGGCCTTAAGATTCCAGCATCGCACGGAACCGGCTTGCGAGCGGTGTTTCAAGATAGGCCACGCGTTCGGCCTCGTTGAGTTGCATGGGACGGAAGCGCTGCAGGATAGTCGGTATCGGCAGTTTCGTTCCCGGATAAGGTTCGAACATCACCTCCTCACCGGCCGCAAACATTCCACCTTTCAGCACCCGGCAATAAAAACCCGGCTGGCCCGCCCGCCGGAAACGCGGGGCAAAATTGGGATCGCCGATGCGGGCCGACAGCGTGGCGCAGGGGATGCGGGCAGCGGTCACCTCCAGCACGATGTCGTTGGCCGTAAACCTGTCGCCCACATGCAGTTTCGCGCTGTCGACACCGTCAAGCACGAGGTTCTCGCCGAAAAATCCGGGTTCGACCGTAAAACCCAGGGTGCTGGACCAGAAGTCGAGATCGACCGAGCCCATCACGTAAATCGCCTGATCCGGCCCACCATGGTGTTTGCGATTGCAGACGGCATCGCTGACAATGCCTTCCGCGTCGACCATGACCGGGCCGTTCACGGCATGTTTGAAGATGCCCGTCTTCGTCGTCTTTCCCGGCAGGCTTTTTGCCTCGCCCCGACACACCGCCCTGATTTTCATCGACTGCCCTTCAAGCTTCATGATTCCCGTTTCCCGATTTATGCAGTAGAAAGCGCTCATGGCAAAACGAGTCACCGGTCCCGAAATTGAAAAACTGATCCAGCTTCTGGCAAAAGTGCCGGGGCTTGGCCCCCGCTCGGCACGGCGGGCGGCATTGCATCTCATCAAGAAGAAGGAACAGCTTCTCGGGCCGCTCGGCCATGCCATGGGCGAAGCCTATGACAAGGTGAAGATCTGCTCCTGCTGCGGCAATGTCGATACGATCGATCCCTGCACCGTCTGCGCCGATGACCGGCGTGACCAGTCCGTCATCATCGTGGTGGAAGACGTGTCGGATCTCTGGGCGCTGGAGCGGGCGGGCGCGATGAACACCGCCTATCACGTTCTGGGTGGCACGCTGTCGCCGCTCGACGGCGTCGGACCGGAGGACCTGAACATCAAGGGACTGATCGACCGCGTAAGTGCCGGCGGCATTCGCGAGCTCATTATCGCCGTCAATGCGACGGTGGAAGGACAGGCGACTGCCCATTACATCACCGACCGCCTCTCCGGCCTCGGCATCAAGATCACGAGGCTCGCACATGGCGTGCCTGTGGGCGGCGAGCTTGATTATCTCGACGAGGGCACATTGACGGCAGCGCTTCGGGCGCGAACGACGATCTGAAGCCTTCCCTCCCCACAATCCAAGAGGAGACCGAATGCGACACCGATTTGCTACCAAGGCGCTGGCCGCCATTCTTTCCGTTTTTTCAGCAACGACAGTTCTTGCACAGTCGGCCCCAACAGGTGCGGCTGCCGCCAAATATGATGCAGACTTCAATGCCTGGCTGAAAAAGGAAATCTGGCCGGAGGCCCGCAAAGCCGGTATTTCGCAAAAGACGCTGGAAGCCACGCTCAGCGGTCTTTCCATCAGCTGGGACCTGCCCGATCTTGTCATTCCCGGCCAGAAACCGCCGAAGGAACAGAGCCAAAGCCAGGCGGAATTCTCCTCGCCTGGCGCTTATTTCTCCGAAAAGAGGCTGCAGGGGCTTGCCGGCACCGGCCGTTCGCTTGCGGCAACGCATGCGGCGACGCTGCGCAGGATCGAGGCGAAATATGGTGTTCCCGGCGATATCATCATTGCGATCTGGGGCCGCGAATCCGGTTTCGGCCGGGCAAAACTGCCGCATTCGGTGGTCGATGTGCTGGCCACGAAAGCTTATATGTCGACCCGCAAGGAGATGTTCAGAACGGAGTTGATCGATGCGCTGAAGATCGTCGAAAGCGGCGATATAGCGGCTTCACGCATGATGGGCTCCTGGGCCGGCGCGCTTGGCCAGCCGCAATTCATGCCGTCGAGCTATCTGAAATACGCCGTGGATTTCGATGGCGATGGCCACCGCGATATATGGAATTCCGTGCCGGATGCACTGGCATCCATAGCGAACTATCTTTCCCAGCGCGGCTGGCAGCGCAATCGCGACTGGGGCTTCGAAGTCTCCATCCCCCCCAATGTTTCCTGCGCGCAGGAAGGCCCTGATCTGGCCCGGCCAGTGGCCGACTGGGCGAAGATGGGCATTACCCGCATCTCCGGAAAAGCCTTTCCTGCCAATGACCTGACTGCCGACGGCATGATGCTGGTGCCGGCCGGACGGCACGGACCGGAATTCGTGGTGACGCCGAATTTCTACGTCATCAAGGAGTATAATAATTCCGATCTCTACGCCCTCTTCATCGGCAATCTCGCCGACCGCATCGCCCATGGGGCAGGACCGTTCAAGGGGGAATGGGGCAATGTCGGGTCGATGCTGCGCTCTGACGTGCTGGCCATGCAGAAGGCGCTGGTCGCCAAGGGTTACGATGTCGGCAAGGCGGACGGGCTGGCGGGCTTCAAGACGCGCCGCTCACTCGGCGACTGGCAGTCGAAAAACGGCCTCGCGCCGACATGTTTTCCCGATGCGACGCTGAAGACGAAGCTGAAATAATCCGCCTCCGGCCCATTGTATCCTAATGCTGGTCGGTATGTGGCTTGTGGAAGATATCATCGGTCGGCGGAATGGTCTGCCGTTCGATCATCCGATGCACCCGCGGCCGCGTCTTGCCGCGGTGAAGCTCCAGCAGCCGGTCCCAGGCTTCCGCATCCGCCTGGGTGCGGCGGTGGTTGTGACGGACATATTCCACCCATGTCGGCACGTGGTAACTTTCCGTCCAAATGTCGGGGTTTTCGAGATCGCGCATCAGGTTCCAGTTGCGTGCGCCATCGCGCAGACGGATGCGGCGGCGTTCCGCCATCAGCGGCAGGAATTCGCCGAGATCTTCGTCATGGATTTCATAATCGATGAGAATGGCGATTGGGCCGCTGCGCGGCTTGACGTCCAGTCTCAGCGGCGGCTCCACAAAACGGTTGAGCGGATCGAGATTGAGCGACGCGAAGGCCGGCATGGCGAGCTTGAGGCCGACGACAACGCCGAGCAGCATCAGCACGCACGAACAGAGAAGTGAATAGGAAATGCCGTAATCTTCCGCCAGCTCGCCCCACAACCAGCTGCCGACCGCGATGCCGCCGAAGGTCAGCGTCTGATAAAGCGACAGTGCCCGGCCGACCACCCAGCGCGGGGTGGAGAGCTGGACGATGGTGTTGAAAAGCGACAGCGCCAGCACCCAGCAGGCACCGGCAATGGCGAGAACCAGCGAGGTGACGATCGCGCTCGTGCTCACCGCAGTTACGCCGGAGCTGAAAGCGAAGCCGAGAAAGGCGACGCGCACGATCCATTCGCTGGACATGACTTCCCGCAGCCGGGCGCTGATGAGCGCACCGCCAATGGCGCCGACGCCGAAGGCACCGAGCATGACGCCGTAGGTCAGCGGGCCGCCCTCGACCAGATCGCGGGCGACAATCGGCATCAGGGCAAGAATGGCGCTGGCGGAAAGGCCGAAAAGGAAGCCGCGCACCAGCACCTTGCCGATATTGGGCGACATCGCCACATACCGCATGCCGGCCGAGATGGCCGCCAGAAGCTGCTCGCGCGGCAGCGTCGAGGCATATTTGGGCGGTTGCCAGCGAAACAGCGCATAAATCAAAGTGAAATAGCTCAGCGCATTCACGAAAAACGCAGCCGCAGCACCGGCGGCGGCAACGATGATACCGCCGATGGCCGGGCCGACGCTGCGGGTGATGTTGAAGCCGACGCTGTTCAGCGTCACGGCGGCGGGCAAATCCTCACGCGGTACCATTTCGCCGACCGAGGCCTGCCAGGACGGATTGTTGAGCGCCGTGCCGCAACCGATCATGAAGGTGAAGAACAGCAACAGCCAGGGCGTGAGCCAGCCGGACCAGGCAAAGACGGTGAGCATCACGGAGGCCGTCAGCATCAGAAGCTGCGCCGAAATCAGAATGCGGCGACGGTCGAAACTATCGGCCAGCGCGCCTGAAATCAGCGAGAACATCATGATCGGCAAAGAGGTGGAGGCCTGCACCAGCGCGATCATGTTTTCCGAACTCGACAGCGAGGTCATCATCCACGCGGCACCCACCGCCTGGATCAATCCGCCGAAATTCGAGGCAAGGCTCGCGATCCAGATTCGTCTGTAAGTCAAATGCCTTAAAGGCGCGAGTGGCGATTTACGGTCAGGCACGATCAGTCCACTTGATGCAACTGCGATTTGTCAAACGGCAACTATAGACAGTGCCGGCGATCATGCCAGCCTTTCCGACACGGTAAGGGTGAAAATGTGGCGGAGGCGGCACCCAAAGCGGAAGAGCCCGGTAAAACCTTGCAATCCTGCCCCGATGGGTCTATATGACCCCTGAAATTCTTGATCGCTTGATGAAGAGTGGGGCCGCAAGGCTCCGCTCTTTTTCGTTAGGCGAACCGGAAACCACGGGCTGAGTGCCCGGTGAAAATCTAAAGACCGGAAGGCCAGATGGCAGACACCGCACACGAACCGCGACTGATAACCGAAACGGGCATTGACCAGCGCATTGCCGAGATCATCGAGCCTGTTCTGACGGGCATGGGATATCTCCTGGTGCGCGTGCGGCTCTCCAACCAGAACGGCATGACGCTGCAGGTGATGGCCGAGCGCGAAGACGGAACGATGAACGTTCAGGACTGTGAAGCCATCTCCATGGCAATTTCACCGGTTCTTGATGTGGAAGATCCGGTCGAGAAAGCGTATCATCTCGAAGTTTCCTCGCCCGGCATTGACCGGCCGATGGTTCGCAAAACGGATTTCACCCGCTGGCAGGGCCATCTGGTGAAGGTCGAGACCTCCATTCTGGTCGAAAACCGCAAGCGGTTTCGCGGCAAGATCGTTGAGGTCGATGCTGACGGTTTCAAGCTGGAACGCGATCAGATTGCCTATGGCGAAGAGCCGACGGTCGTCGTTCCGTTCAATGCGCTTTCCGATGCGAAGCTCATTCTGACGGACGACCTTATTCGTGATGCGCTGCGGGCAGACAAGGCGGCAAAGGCCGCCGCCGCAAACCAAAACGACGAAAACGAAGCAGACGAAGACTAATTCCAACGTAAAGCCCGGAAAACGGGCGATCCCCGCAATTATGCGACTTACGGAGATAAAAAAATGGCAGTGAGTGCTAACCGGCTTGAGCTTCTGCAGATCGCCGATGCTGTGGCGCGCGAAAAGGTCATCGACCGCGAAATCGTGCTTGCCGCAATGGCCGACGCTATCCAGAAAGCTGCCCGCTCGCGCTATGGTTCGGAAACCAACATCCGCGCCGACATCAACTCCAAGACCGGCGAAATCCGCCTGCAGCGTCTTCTGGAAGTGGTCGAGGCGGCTGAAGACTATTCGACCCAGATCCCGCTGGAGCTCGCCCGCGACCGCAACCCCGACGCCAAGCTCGGCGACTTCATCGCCGATCCGCTGCCGCCGATGGATTTCGGCCGTATCGCTGCCCAGTCCGCCAAGCAGGTCATCGTGCAGAAGGTACGTGAAGCCGAGCGCGATCGTCAGTATGACGAGTTCAAGGACCGCATCGGCGAAATCGTCAACGGCACCGTGAAGCGCGTCGAATATGGCAATGTCATCGTCGATCTCGGCCGTGGCGAAGGCATCATCCGTCGCGACGAGATGATCCCGCGCGAAAACATGCGTTATGGCGACCGCGTTCGCGCCTATGTCTACGACGTTCGCCGCGAACAGCGCGGCCCGCAGATTTTCCTGTCGCGTACCCATCCGCAGTTCATGGTGAAGCTGTTCACCATGGAAGTCCCTGAGATCTACGACGGCATCATCCAGATCAAGTCGGTTGCCCGTGACCCCGGTTCGCGCGCCAAAATCGCCGTCATCTCGAACGATAGCTCGATCGATCCGGTCGGCGCTTGCGTCGGTATGCGCGGTTCGCGCGTCCAGGCCGTTGTCGGCGAACTCCAGGGCGAGAAGATCGACATCATTCCGTGGAGCCAGGAACCGGCTTCCTTCATCGTCAACGCCCTGCAGCCGGCGGAAGTCGCCAAGGTCGTTCTGGATGAAGAATCCGAGCGTATCGAAGTGGTTGTTCCCGACGAGCAGCTGTCGCTCGCCATTGGCCGCCGCGGTCAGAACGTGCGTCTGGCATCGCAGCTGACCGGCTGGGATATCGACATCATGACCGAGCAGGAAGAATCCGAGCGTCGCCAGAAGGAATTCAACGAGCGCACGGCACTCTTCATGGAAGCGCTGGATGTCGACGAAATGGTCGGCCAGGTTCTGGCTTCGGAAGGGTTCGCACAGGTTGAAGAACTGGCCTATGTCGATCTTGACGAAATTACCTCGATCGATGGCTTCGACGAAGACACTGCCGATGAAATCCAGACCCGCGCCCGCGAATATCTGGAACGCCTGGAAGCCGAAATGGACGCCAAGCGCAAGGAACTCGGCGTTACCGACGAGCTGCGCCAGATCGATGGCCTGACCTCGCAGATGATGGTCGCGCTCGGTGAAGACGGCATCAAGACCATCGAGGACTTTGCCGGCTGCGCAGCGGACGATCTGGTCGGCTGGAGTGAGCGCAAGGACGGCGAGACGAAGAAGTTCGAAGGCATCTTCTCCAAGCTCGATGTTTCGCGCGTCGAAGCCGAGAACATGGTGGTGCAGGCCCGTCTTCTGGCAGGCTGGATCACCGCTGAAGAGCTTGCTTCCGAACAGGAAGTCGAGGCGGAAGCTGCCGAGGAGGCGGATACCGCCGAACAGGAATGACATCGCAGGCGCATGAGCCGGACGATCTGCCCGAGACTGACGATGACGGGCGGATCAAGGGCGACGTTAATGGACGTATGTGCATTGTGACACGGCAGAGCGGATCGCCAGATGAGTTGATCCGCTTCGTTGCAGGCCCGGACGGCAGCGTCGTTCCGGATTTGAAACGCCAATTGCCGGGGCGCGGCTGCTGGGTGACACCCGAGCGCGCCCTGATCGAAAAGGCCATCGCGAAGAAGCTCTTCGCGCGGGCTCTCAAACGTGACGTCAAGGCCGGACCCGAGCTTCTCGCTCTTCTCGACCGGCTGATGGCGCAGCAGCTTGCAGGAATGATGAACATGGCGCGCAAGGCGGGCCAGTTCATCAGCGGCGCGACGAAGGTCGATGCAGCCGTCCGGTCCGGGAACGCGATCGCCGTGTTCCACGCGACCGATGCTGCGGCCGACGGTGTTAGAAAACTGGACCAGGCCCGCAAGGCCTGGGCGCTCGGCAGCGATGCCGGCAATGAAATTCCGTCCTTCCGGCTCTCTAGCGAAGCCGAAATGGACGAGTTGATGGGCCAGAATGCTTTTATCCATGCCTGCGCGCTTGCAGGGCAGGCGGGTGAGGGTGTAGTGAAGCGCGCAACGATGCTTGAGCAGTACCGCCTTGGCGGTCGATCTCAGGCGGAACGCGACGCTGCCCGGACAGAACAATGACGCGGTTAACCGACATCAACGGTCGCCGCGTTCCGATGCAGCAATTGAACGACGAGACCTGATGGACGTCATCCGGTTCTCGTCCGAAGGAACGGGAACGGAATGACGGACAACAACGACGACAAGACACTCAATGCGCCGGCCAAGAAGACTCTTACCCTGAAACCGGGCGGGATGAATCAGGGCACCGTGCGGCAGGATATGGGTCGAGGTCGCACCAACGCGGTTGTCGTGGAAACACGCAAGCGCCGCCCCCATCGACCTGAAGACGAGAAGCCGGTTCAGCCTGTTGTGGCAGCACCGAAGCCTGCCGCCCCTGCCCCGGTGGCGGCGCGTCCGCAGGCTCCCCAGCCGCGTATTCACCAGCCAGGCGGCCAGCAGCAGCGTCCGGGTTCCTCCCAGTCGCAGCAACGCTCCGGCTCGTCCACGCCCCAGCAGCGCCAGGCCGACCGTCCGCGTGGCAATGTTCTGCATGATCTTTCCGCAGGCGAAATGGAAGCCCGTCGCCGCGCGCTGATGGAAGCGCAGGCTCGCGACGTGGTTGAAGCCAAGCAGCGCGCCGAAGATGAAGCCCGCCGCAAGGTCGAAGAAGAACAGCGTATCGCCGCCGAAAAAGTGGAAGCAGCAAACCGCGCCGCCGAAGAGGCTGCGGCCGCCAAGGTGGCGGCAAGCCAGCCTGCGGCTGAAGTAAGAGCCGAACCTGCCAGCGAAAGGCCGGCTGCGGCCGCCGCGCCGGCGCCTCGCACTGACGCCCGCCCGCAGTCTGCGGCCGCCGCTCCCCGTTCCGCTCCCGCCACACCCGACGCTGCCGCTCCGCGCGGACGCCGTACCGGTGGTGACGATGAAGACGATCGTGGTGCCGTGCGTCGCGGCAGCAGCCTTCCGGCCCGCGGCAAGGTCGTGGCTCCGGCTCCGGCCAAGCCCGCTGCTCGTCTCAAGACGGAAGAAGAACGCCGTCGTGGCAAGCTGACCGTCACATCCAATCTGGAGGAAGACGGCACGCCGCGCGGTCGCTCCATGGCATCCATGCGCCGCCGGCAGGAGAAATTCCGCCGTAGCCAGATGCAGGAAACCCGCGAAAAGGTTTTGCGCGAGGTCATCCTGCCGGAAACCATCACCATTCAGGAATTGTCGCAGCGTATGTCCGAACGGGCAGTTGACGTCATCAAGTTCCTGATGAAGGAAGGCCAGATGTTGAAGCCGGGCGACGTGATCGACGCCGATCTGGCCGAACTGATCGCGGTCGAATTCGGCCACACCGTCAAGCGCGTGTCTGAATCCGACGTCGAAGAAGGCATCTTCAACCAGACGGACGATGAAGGCGAGATGGTTTCCCGTCCGCCGGTCGTCACCATCATGGGTCACGTCGACCACGGCAAGACCTCGCTGCTCGACGCCATCCGTCAGGCAAATGTGGTTTCCGGTGAAGCCGGTGGCATCACCCAGCATATCGGCGCCTATCAGGTCGAGAAGAACGGTCACAAGATCACCTTCATCGACACGCCCGGCCACGCCGCCTTTACGGCCATGCGTGCCCGTGGTGCGCAGGCAACCGACATTGCCGTTCTGGTTGTTGCCGCAGACGACAGCGTGATGCCGCAGACGATCGAGTCCATCAATCACGCCAAGGCAGCCGGTGTTCCGATCGTCGTTGCGATCAACAAGATCGACAAGCACGAGGCAAACCCGGACAAGGTTCGCCAGCAGCTGCTGCAGCACGAAGTGTTCGTGGAATCGATGGGTGGTGAAGTTCTTGACGTCGAAGTATCGGCCAAGAACAAGCTCAATCTCGACAAGCTGCTCGAGGCGATCCTGCTTCAGGCCGAAATCCTCGATCTGAAGGCAGATCCGAGCCGCACGGCGGAAGGCACGGTCATCGAGGCCGAACTGGACCGTGGACGTGGCGCCGTCGCCACCGTTCTCGTGCAGAAGGGTACACTGAAGCCCGGCCAGATCATCGTCGCCGGCGACCAGTGGGGCCGTGTGCGCGCGCTCGTCAACGACAAGGGCGACCACGTCAAGGAAGCCGGTCCGGCCATGCCGGTCGAAATTCTCGGCCTTTCCGGCACGCCCTCGGCCGGTGACCGTTTTGCGGTCGTCGAAAACGAAAGCCGCGCCCGCGAGATTTCCGAGTACCGCCAGCGTCTGGCCCGCGACAAGGCTGTCGCCCGTCAGACCGGCCAGCGCGGCTCGCTCGAACAGATGATGAGCCAGTTGCAGACTTCGGGATTGAAGGAATTTCCGCTGGTCATCAAGGCGGACGTGCAGGGTTCGGTCGAAGCCATTATCGCTTCGCTCGACAAGCTCGGCACAGACGAAGTCCGCGCTCGTGTCGTTCACTCTGGTGCTGGTGCCATCACGGAATCGGATATCTCGCTTGCCGAGGCATCGAACGCCGCGATCATCGGCTTCAACGTACGCGCCAACGCACAGGCACGTACGGCGTCCGAACGCGCCGGTATCGAAATCCGCTACTACAACATCATCTACGATCTGGTGGATGACGTGAAGGCGGCGATGTCGGGTCTTCTTTCGCCGGAACGTCGCGAGACCTTCCTCGGCAATGCCGAAATTCTCGAGGTGTTCAATATCACCAAGGTCGGCAAGGTCGCGGGTTGCCGCGTCGTCGAGGGCAAGGTGGAACGTGGTGCGGGTGTCCGTCTGGTGCGCGACAACGTCGTCATCCACGAAGGCAAGCTCAAGACCCTCAAGCGCTTCAAGGACGAAGTCAACGAAGTGCCGGTCGGTCAGGAATGCGGTATGGCCTTCGAAAACTACGAAGACATCCGCGCCGGCGACACCATCGAGTGCTTCCGCGTCGAACACATCACGAGAACGCTCTAAGCGTTCTCGCCGCAAAACAGGAATTTACTGTCGGGCGCCGGCTTACCGGCGCTCGCTCCGTTTGAGGCATTACCCATGGCAAAAGCTACATCATCGGCCCCTTCGCAACGCATGCTGCGTGTTGGCGAACAGGTGCGCGCCGCCCTGACACAAATTCTCCAGCGCGGTGAAGTCCGCGACGATCTGATCGAAGGCACCGTCATTTCCATCTCGGAAGTGCGCATGTCGCCCGATCTCAAGATCGCCACCGCATACGTGACGCCGCTTGGCGTCGCCGATCATACCGACATCATCAGCGCGTTGAACCGCCACGCAAAATTCATGCGCGGCCGCCTCGGCCCGCAGCTTCGGCAGATGAAATACATGCCGGAACTGCGCTTCCGCGACGATACGAGTTTCGACAATTACCAGAAGATCGACGCGCTCCTGCGCTCGCCCGAAGTTCAGCGCGATCTCGGTCCTTCAAACGAAAAAGACGACGAACAGAACTGAAGCATGTCCAAACCACGTAAACAGCAGCACCGCAAACCCAAAGGCCGTCCGATTTCGGGCTGGCTCATCCTCGACAAGCCGCTCGATTTCGGCTCCACAGAGGCCGTTTCCAAGATCAAATGGCTGTTCAACGCCCAGAAGGCGGGCCACGCCGGTACGCTTGATCCGCTCGCTTCCGGCATGCTGCCGATCGCGCTCGGTGACGCCACCAAGACCGTGCCCTACGTCATGGACGGCCGGAAGATCTACGAATTTACCGTGACCTGGGGCGAACAACGCGCGACCGACGATCTCGAGGGTGAGGTGGTCGAATCCTCTGACCAGCGCCCGGAAGAGCAGGCGATCCGCGATATTCTGCCCAATTATACCGGCGTGATCATGCAGACCCCACCGCAGTTTTCCGCCATCAAGATCGCCGGCGAGCGCGCCTATGATCTGGCGCGTGATGGCGAGACGGTGGAAATTCCCGCCCGCGAGGTGGAAATTCACCGCCTGACGCTGCTCGCATGCCCAGACGCCGATACCGCGCATTTTGAAGTGGAATGTGGCAAGGGCACCTATGTGCGGGCGCTGGCCCGCGACATGGGCCGCGATCTCGGATGTTTTGGCCATATCTCGGAACTGCGCCGCACCATGGTCGCCCCCTTCGGCGAAGACATGATGGTGCCGCTCGAAACGCTGACGGCGCTGGAAGCGATAGAAGATCGTGACGAACGGCTGGAAGCACTGGATGCCTTCCTGATCGATACCGCCGAGGCGCTGTCCTCCCTTCCCCGCCTCATCATCAACGATGATCAGGCGCACAGGCTGAAGATGGGCAACCCCATCCTGCTGCGCGGGCGCGATGCGCCAGCCAATCACCCGGAAGCCTATGCCACCGCGCAAGGCAAACTGGTCGCCATCGGCGAGATCGGCGAAGGCGAGTTCAGGCCGAAGCGGGTTTTTGGCTAACCATACGGCTCGGAGGCGCTGTCAATCGCCTCTTTCAATTGCACCCGGAATAGTTTATAGGCAGCGCCAGCTTGGGCTTTGCCTGTGCTGCTGAATGGCCAGAGCTGGACGACATCCCGGCTCTAGGCGTCCCCGTTTTTCCTTAAAACAAGAAAGGATCGTACGATGTCGATTACTGCAGAGCGCAAAGCCGCCCTCATCACGGAATATGCCACCAAGGCAGGCGACACCGGTTCTCCGGAAGTTCAGGTCGCAATCCTGACCGAGCGGATCAACAACCTGACCGGTCACTTCAAGGACCACAAGAAGGACAACCACTCCCGTCGTGGCCTTCTGACGCTCGTTTCGAGCCGCCGTTCGCTTCTCGACTATCTGAAGAAGAAGGACGAAGCCCGTTACACCAAGCTGATCGGTGCTCTCGGCATTCGCCGCTAAAATCTTATCCGGCGGGTTTCACAACGATACCCGCCGGTTTTTATATCGGGCCTTTTGAAGGCCACATGAATTTCCGGGCGTCTGCCGCAGATGTGGCCCCGGACCGATAAGGTAGACCCGGATGGGCCGGTGTCGCCTTTTCAACCGCAGACCTGTCATGGGGCAGGATTGCAGGATGCTTGATCTTGAAAGCCTCCCGCTGTCTTGCCCGTGATTGCGTCATTCGTTGCCCCTTTTTGGTGGCACGCACAAACAAGGACAAGATATGTTCAATAAACACTCCGTGGAAATCGAATGGGCAGGCCGCCCGCTGAAGCTCGAGACCGGCAAGGTTGCCCGTCAGGCTGACGGCGCCGTCATCGCAACCTACGGCGAGACGATGGTTCTCGCGACCGTGGTTTCCGCAAAGTCTCCGAAGCCCGGCCAGGACTTCTTCCCGCTGACCGTCAACTATCAGGAAAAGACCTACGCAGCCGGCAAGATCCCCGGTGGCTATTTCAAGCGCGAAGGTCGTCCGTCGGAAAAGGAAACACTGGTTTCCCGCCTGATCGACCGTCCGATCCGCCCGCTTTTCCCTGAAGGCTACAAGAACGACACGCAGGTTGTCGTCACGGTCATTCAGCACGATCTGGAAAATGATCCGGACGTTCTGTCGATGGTTGCCGCATCTGCTGCGCTTACACTGTCCGGCATTCCTTTCATGGGTCCGGTCGGCGGCGCGCGCGTTGGCTACATCAACGGCGAATACGTTCTGAACCCGCATCTCGACGAGATGGATGAATCGGTTCTGGATCTGGTTGTTGCCGGCACGCAGGACGCCGTCCTGATGGTGGAATCGGAAGCCAAGGAACTCAACGAAGAGATCATGCTCGGCGCCGTCATGTTCGGCCACAAGGGCTTCCAGCCGGTTATCGACGCGATCATCAAGCTCGCTGAAGTTGCCGCCAAGGAGCCACGCGAATTCGAGCCGGAGGATTTCTCCGCACTCGAAAACGAAATGCTCGGCCTTGCCGAAACCGAACTGCGCACCGCCTACAAGATCACCGAAAAGGCTGCCCGTTACGCTGCCGTCGACGCCGTCAAGGCGAAGGTCAAGGCACACTTCCTCCCGGAAGAAGGCGAAGCCAAGTATACACCGGAAGAAATCGGCGCTGTCTTCAAGCACCTCCAGGCCAAGATCGTTCGCTGGAACGTTCTCGACACCAAGAGCCGCATCGACGGCCGCGACCTGTCGACCGTTCGCCCGATCGTCTCCGAAGTCGGCATCCTGCCGCGCACCCACGGTTCGGCGCTGTTCACTCGTGGTGAGACCCAGGCGATCGTTGTTGCGACGCTCGGCACCGGCGAAGACGAACAGTATGTCGATAGCCTGACCGGCATGTACAAGGAACGCTTCCTGCTGCATTACAACTTCCCGCCCTACTCGGTAGGCGAAACAGGCCGCATGGGCTCCCCGGGCCGTCGCGAAATCGGTCATGGCAAGCTCGCATGGCGCGCTATCCGTCCGATGCTGCCGACTGCGGAACAGTTCCCCTACACGCTGCGCGTCGTTTCCGAAATCACCGAGTCCAACGGCTCCTCGTCGATGGCAACGGTTTGCGGCACCTCGCTTGCTCTGATGGACGCCGGCGTGCCGCTTGCTAAGCCGGTTGCCGGTATCGCCATGGGCCTGATCCTTGAGGGCGAGCGCTTTGCGGTTCTCTCCGACATCCTGGGTGACGAAGATCACCTCGGCGACATGGACTTCAAGGTTGCGGGTACGGCCGACGGCATCACCTCGCTGCAGATGGACATCAAGATTGCCGGTATCACCGAAGAGATCATGAAGATCGCTCTGGAGCAGGCACAGGGTGGCCGCAAGCACATCCTCGGCGAAATGGCCAACGCCATCACCGAGAGCCGTGGCCAGCTCGGCGAATTCGCACCGCGCATCGAAGTCATGAACATTCCGGTCGACAAGATTCGTGAAGTCATCGGTTCGGGCGGCAAGGTCATTCGCGAAATCGTCGAAAAGACCGGCGCCAAGATCAACATCGAAGACGACGGCACCGTCAAGATCGCTTCTGCTTCCGGCAAGGAAATCGAAGCGGCCCGCAAGTGGATCCACTCGATCGTTGCGGAACCGGAAGTCGGCCAGATCTACGAAGGCACTGTTGTCAAGACCGCTGACTTCGGCGCTTTCGTCAACTTCTTCGGCGCCCGTGACGGCCTCGTCCACATCTCGCAGCTCGCTTCCGAGCGCGTTGCCAAGACCTCCGACGTCGTCAAGGAAGGCGACAAGGTCTGGGTCAAGCTGATGGGCTTCGATGAGCGCGGCAAGGTTCGCCTGTCCATGAAGGTTGTCGACCAGGCAACCGGCAAGGAAGTGGCTGCCGACAAGAAAGACGGCGAAGCCGCTGCCGAATAAGGCTGCGCCGCCAGACCCTATCGAGGCGCGGGTTCTGCCCGCGCCTTTTTTTCGTTTTTGTTATCGTTTGTCTTTTCGGGAAAACCGGTTTCCACTTTTCCCTGACAAACTCCATCCTACGTTGAGGACGCTCCAATGAGCCGTGACGCCGTGAAAACCCTTTTCCATCCCTTTGCCTCGGACATGCTTGCCATGCCGAAAGAAGGCGAACGCGTTCTGTTTCTGGGAGCGGAAGCCAGCCCACGGCTGGATGGCTTCGATGCGGAGATCGTCGCGGTTCAGCATCTTCGCCCGCTCTATCGCGCTCTTGAGGCTCAGGGCACAGGGGTTGCCCCAGACGTTTCGGGCGAAGACTACGATGCGGCGCTGCTGCTCTGCGGCAAGCACCGTGGCGAGAACGAAAACCGTGTCGCAGAAGCGCTTTCGCGCGTGAAGGCCGGCGGCTTGATCGTCGCGGCCGGATCGAAGGAAGATGGCATTGTGACGCTGCGCAAGACGCTGGCGAAGCTCGGCATCGAATCGGAATCGACACCGAAATATCACGGCGTCGCAATCTGGTTCAAACGGCCGGAGGATGTCTCCGCCGCCGTCTTGAAGCTTGCCCAGAAGCCCGCCACTGTCGAGGGTCGCTTTACCGCCCTGCCCGGCATGTTCTCCCATGATCGCGTGGATGACGGTTCGGAGCTTCTCGCATCGCGCCTGCCGACCGACTTTGACGGCAATGCCGCCGATTTCGGTGCAGGCTGGGGTTATCTCTCCATCATGCTGGCGGAAAAATCGCCGCGCACCGCCCGTATCGATCTTTTCGAAGCGGACTGGAATGCGCTGGAATTCGCCAAGACCAATCTTCTCGAAAACAATCCGCGACTGACGGCACGCTTCTTCTGGCAGGATCTGGCAAACGAGCCGCCGAAGGAAAAATACGACCTCATCATCATGAACCCGCCTTTCCATGCGGGCGGGCAGGCGGCGGAACCCGCGCTTGGCCAAGCCTTCATCAAGGCTGCCGCCGGCGCGCTGCGCAGCGGCGGCAAGCTGCTGATGGTGGCCAATCGTGGCCTGCCCTATGAGCCGGTTCTGGCTGCCGAATTCCGCACGACTGCCGAAGTGTGCCGCAACGCCCGCTTCAAGATTCTGAGCGCCCAGAAGTAATCAAATCAGCTCAGCAGCCAGGCCCATAGCGACACGGACAGAACGCCGGTCGCTGTGGAAATGCTGATGGTGGAGGCCGCGACACTGTGGCCGATACCGAAGCGGTTGGCGATCAGCCATGCATTCACGCCCGTCGGCACCGACGAGGTGAGCACCAGCGCCGCCGTCCATTCGCGGCTGAGGCCGAGCGCGTGGCCCATGGCCCATACGCAGGCGGGCAGAAGCAGCAGCTTGAAAACGGTCATGGTGACGGCGATGCCCATATTGCCGCGAATGGTGTATTTCGTCAGCGCCATGCCCAGCGAGATAAGAGCCGCCGGCCCCGCCATCGAGGCGACCTGATCGACCACGGTTTTCAAAATGGGTGTCAGCGCGACGCCGGAAACATTGGTCGAGAGCCCGATGGCAAGACCGATCACCAGCGGATTGGTCACGAGATTGCGGCCCACCTGTTTGAACACCGCAGCCATGCCGCGCTTTTCGCCCCCGACCGCCTTGTGTGTGGCATTTTCCATCAGGATGGTGCCTGCAATCATCATGACCGGCAGATGGATGGCGAGCAGGATGGAGAGAGCCACCAGCCCCTCATCCCCCACCGAACGCCCGACCAGCGGCAGGCCGATGAAGATATTATTCGCGAAAGCCGAGGAAATGCCGGCGATGACGGCGATGCGCACATCCTGCTTGAAGACATAACGGGTGACGATATGCCCGATCGTCCAGGTGACGGCCACGCCGGCGAAATAGGTGATCCAGAGGCGGAAGGGCGATGCGCCGTGAAAATTCGCCTCTGCAAGCGTGCGGAAGATCAATGTCGGCACTGCGATCTTGAAGACGAAATCGCTGAGGATATCGCCGGCATCGGCCCTGAACAGGCCAGCCTTGACGGTCAGCCAGCCGATCAGGATAAGAATGAAAATCGGGGCGACATTCGCGGCAACGGCAGACATGGAGGGAAAGCTTTCGCGGCTTTTGCGGGAGATACTCCGCTTTAGAGCCTTTTCCGCGGGAATGGAATCGCGAATACGCTTTCACTCTTTGTTTTCATCAAATGAGGCGTGTCGGAGGGAAGTAACTTTGAGAGCCATGGGCAGAACCGCCGCTCACCATCCGCACGATACCGCAGGCTGGAACGTCCCCAAAAAAGAAAAAGCGGGGTCACCCCCGCCTTTTATGTCCGTTAAATGCCGCCAGTACATCCGTGGCGGAGATAACGGTTGAGCCCGAAGACCTCATGTCCTCTATTTCGGTACGCATACACACACCTTTTGCTCTGATCGGAGTAATAGCTTAACCACATTACAGACAAATGACGCGCTTGCGCCTGTCGTTGAGAACCGCATATTTTCTCTTTGGGCTTTTCTTGCAGCCAGAAATGTTTAAGACCATTCGAAAAAAGCACACCCCGTGCGAACCGGATAGGGCCTATGACGAAATTCGACGTACTGACTGTCGGCAATGCCATCGTCGACATCATCTCCCGCTGCGATGATCGCTTTCTCAACGACAATGCCATCACCAAGGGTGCGATGAACCTGATCGACGCGGAACGCGCCGAACTGCTTTATTCGCTGATGGGACCGGCGCTCGAAGCCTCCGGCGGCAGCGCGGGCAACACGGCGGCGGGCGTTGCGAATTTCGGCGGCAAGGCCGCTTATTTCGGCAAGGTGGCCGAAGACCAGCTCGGCGAAATCTTCCAGCACGATATCCGCGCCCAGGGCGTCTATTTCGAAACCAAACCGGAAGGCACATTCCCGCCGACCGCGCGTTCGATGATCTTCGTGACCGAAGACGGCGAACGCTCGATGAATACCTATCTCGGCGCCTGCGTCGATCTCGGCCCGGAAGATGTGGAAGACGACGTCGTGGCTGAGACCAAGGTCACCTATTTCGAAGGTTACCTGTGGGATCCGCCGCGCGCCAAGGACGCCATTCGCGAATGCGCCCGCATTGCCCATGAAAACGGCCGCGAAGTCTCCATGACGCTCTCCGACAGCTTCTGCGTCGGCCGCTACCGCGACGAGTTTCTGGACCTGATGCGGTCTGGCACGGTGGACATCGTCTTCGCCAACAAGCAGGAAGCGCTTTCGCTTTACGAAACCGAGGATTTTGAGCTGGCGCTGACGAAAATCGCCGCCGATTGCAAGATCGCCGCGGTGACGATGAGCGAAGAAGGCGCCGTCATCCTGCGCGGCACGGAACGTGTGAAGGTGGAAGCCTATCCCGTGCATGACGTGGTCGATACGACGGGTGCGGGCGATCTTTTCGCCGCAGGTTTCCTGTTCGGTTATACGCAGGACCGTTCGCTTGAAGATTGCGGCAAACTCGGCTGCCTTGCGGCGGCTGCCGTCATTCAGCAGGTCGGACCACGCCCCATGTCATCCCTGAAGGCGCTGGGCGAAAAACACGGCCTTATTTAAAGGCTTCGCCGGGGTAAGCGCCCCAGATTTCCCCCTGGGATACCCAGCCCGAGGCCTGACCGGCCTCGGCACGGCACCAGTCACCATTGCATTCGCCGATCCGGAAGACGACGCCTGGCTCCAGCCGGGCGGTCACGGCAGCGCCAGACTGTGCCTCACGGCGCATGTTCACATAGACTTCCTTGCCCTTGCCGCGCATCCACGGGGCGGCTACGGCCGTACGTTCGCCTGATAACAGAGCCTGATTGACCCAGCCTTCCGTCCCGTCGGCATCGCGGATGCGTCGCCAGTTTTCATATTCCTGAATGATTTCCACCGGCATTCCCGATTTCAGATACATCCAAGACACGGCATAATCCGTGCTGGGGCCGATGCGCATGTTGACGCGCTTGGATTTCAGGCTGACGAAACGCGGCAGCGGCAGGCCGCTTGCGCCCTTGGCCGCACCCTGCGCCATGGCTTCTCCCGCCGCACCGAGGAGGCCGAGAGACAATGCAATGCAAACGATAGAAACCACACTGCGCATGCCCATTTCCGTTTCCCGCCTTCTGCAAACCGGATGATATTCGAGGGGGCGCGTTTCCACATGCCTCAAGCCACGGCGAGTTTTATTTGTCTTCGCCGGTGGGTCTGGTAGAAACGCCCTGATTGAAAGAAATTATCGCTCTTTCTGGTTAATGACTTCTGAACAAGGCAGCGGCAAACGATGACCCACAAGAAGAGACCGACAGTCTATATAACCCGCAAATTGCCTGACGTCGTCGAGACCAGAATGCGCGAACTCTTCGATGCGGAACTGAATATCGACGATAGCCCGCGCAGTGAGGAAGAGCTTGTCGCCGCCATGCAGCGCGTGGACGTGCTGGTGCCGACCGTGACCGACCGCATCACCGCTGCGATGATCGAGAAAGCCGGACCGCAGCTGAAGCTGATCGCCAGCTTCTCCAACGGCATCGACCATGTGGATGTCGATGCGGCCGCCCGCAAAGGCATCACCGTCACCAACACGCCGAATGTGCTGACCGAGGATAGTGCCGATATCACCATGGCGCTGGTGCTGGCCGTGCCGCGCCGCATGATCGAGGGAACGCGCGTGCTCGCCAATGGCGCCGATGAATGGCTGGGCTGGTCTCCGACCTGGATGCTCGGACGCCGCATTTCCGGCAAGCGTATCGGCATTGTCGGCATGGGCCGCATCGGCACCGCGGTTGCCCGGCGCGCCAAGGCCTTCGGGCTTTCCATTCATTACCATAACCGTAAGCGCGTCAATCCGGCAACGGAGGCGGAGCTTGAAGCCACCTACTGGGACAGTCTCGACCAGATGCTGGCGCGGGTGGATATCGTATCGGTCAATTGCCCTTCGACGCCGGCGACCTATCACCTGATCTCGGCACGGCGGCTGGCCCTGATGCAGCCGACCAGCTACATCGTCAACACAGCGCGCGGCGATATCATCGACGAGGCGGCGATGATCCAGTGCCTGCGCGAGGGCAAGATCGCCGGCGCCGGTCTCGATGTCTATGAGAACGAGCCGCAGGTGAACCCCAAACTCATCAAGCTCGCCAAGGAAGGCAAGGTCGTGCTGCTGCCGCATATGGGCTCGGCAACGATCGAAGGCCGCATCGAAATGGGCGACAAGGTCATCATCAATATCCGCACATTGTTCGACGGGCACCGCCCACCGAACCGGGTGCTGCCGGGGCGGAACTGAGCCGGCTTAGCCAAGCATCTTTCGAGCAACACAGGGAGTGAGAGTTCAATGGGAATACAGGCAAAGTTTTTGTTGCTGATCTCCGTTCTGCTCGTGCTGGTCGGCAGCCCGGCCGGGGCTCAACCGCCATCACCGGAAGAGACCGCCGAACTCTATTACCGCGCGTGGCTGAATTTTGATCGCGCCAGCATGGTCCGCCTGGACAAAGAGTGGGGATCGTCTGGCGGCGGGCGGCGCTATACCGATATGGAACTGGTTGCAGACCCGATCGCATGGCAACGTCAATACAAGGGCATGCATTCCCCCAAGGGGACAACGAGCGAACAATCGGACGAGTTCGCAAAGCTGTGGGTGGCGAGTACTGCGCGGGCGCTCTGCAAGGCGGAGCCTGCACATGTCGGCTCGCAAACGCCTGCTGGTGTTTTTGTCGCCCGTATAAAAATGAACTGCTCTCTGCCGGATGTCGGGCCAGCCTTCCAGCGGCTGAAGGCCGCCACAAGTGCCGATGAGATTGGTGACAGAACCCGTATGCCTTCCGTAAAACTCATGAAACAGATGGTGGAAGCGACGAGGACGGCTCCGCTGACCCACAAGGTCACGACGGAAGTTCAGCTCGTCAGCGGGCCGGACAAGAGCATCTGGCGAGTGGGAACGGCAGAAATCCAGCCGCAGACCGGTATTGACCGCGTGTCTTCCGTCTTCCTCTCCCAGATGGTGCAATCCGGCCTTTTGCAATAGGCGGCTTCAGCCGAGGAATTTGGTCATTTCGATCGAGGTGGTCCGATCATAACCCGCATGAGCGTTTTCAGCGGTCTTGACGAAACCCCAGGCGGCGAACTTCGTATGGTTGGAGAGAAGCTCGATACGCGTTTCCAGCCTGAGCGCCGGGAGCGCCAGTTCCCGGGCCAGCGCTTCAGCTTGCAGCAGAAGCAGCTTGCCGATACCTTTTCCCTGCGCTTTCGGAGAAACGCAGAGCTTGCCGACATAAAGCGAGGCCGGCGGTTCCGGCCGGCAAAACAGGCAGCCGAGCAGCTCATCACTATCGAGCGCCACGAAAGCGATTTCTGCCCTGGCTTTTTCGGCTAGATTTTCGAGCGTCAGACGGTGGGCCGACGATGGGGGGTCAATGACACCATCCATATAGGCAAAGGAGGTCATGATGAGCGCCAGCAGATCCTGCCAGCGATCGAAGTCATCGCCGATCTTCGCTATCTCGATCATGGTTTATTTCTCCCTTGCCCGACGTTTGTATTTTACCGTTTCGAACCGCGCCGACAAAGCATCGTAAAGCAGCAGTCTTCCAATGAGGGGCTCACCGGCACCGGTAATCACCTTGATTGCTTCCATCGCCATCAGCGTACCGATGACCCCGGTCAGCGCGCCGACAATGCCCGTTTCCGCGCAGTTGGGAATGAGGCCCTGTGGCGGCGGCGCCGGGAACAGGTCGCGATAACCCGGCAGCAAACTGCCTTCCGCGTTGGTCTCATAGGGTTTCAGGACCGTTACCGAGCCATCGAAACGACCGACAGCGCCTGTGACCAGCGGTCTTTTTGCCGCCTCCGCGGCATCCGCTGCGGCGTAACGTGTATCGAAGTTGTCCGAACCATCGATCAGGAGATCGAAGGATGGCAGGTGGTCATGCGCCCAGACCTGCGAGAAACGTTCTTCATACATAAGCGTGCGGACATGCGGATTGAGACGGGCGATGGTCTTGCGGGCACTTTCCGTTTTCAACTCGCCAATGGTGCCGGTGTCATGGATCACCTGCCGCTGGAGATTGGAGAGCGAGACCACATCATCATCGATCATGCCGAGCGTGCCGACACCGGCGGCGGCAAGATATTGAAGGACGGGAGCGCCGAGACCGCCCGCGCCTATCACCAGCACACGCGCCGCTTTCAGCCGCTGCTGCCCGGCACCGCCGATCTCCGGCAGCAGGATGTGGCGCTTGTAGCGTTCGATTTCTTCCGGGCTCAGCGGGTCCATGCCGTCCTCCATTTCTCTGCCGTCATGCCGTGATGCCTCCATGGGAAACATTGAAGAACTGTGCCCGCTCGCCGAGAGCGGAGAACATGGCCGCATCCGTTCCGGTCATGAAACTCTGACCGCCCAGCGCGTGGATGAGATCGAACAGGGCGGCCCGCCTGCCCTCGTCCAGATGAGCAGCAATTTCGTCCAGCAGCAGAACTGGCGCGTAACCGGTCATATTGGCTGTCAGCTGCGCATGGGCAAGCACCAGCCCCACCAACAGCGCCTTCTGCTCCCCGGTCGAACAGCGTTCGGCTTCCATGTTCTTTTCCGCGTGGCGCACGAAAAGGTCGACCCGGTGAGGCCCATCCAGCGTGCGGCCTGCGGCTGCGTCCCGATACCGACCATCCCGCAGCATGAGACCATATTCGTCTTCCAGATCGACAGCCGGGCGGTTCAGCCTGTCATCCATAAAGCCGGCGAGCGACAACGTTGCCGAAGGAAAGGCTGCATTGCCGGCCCTGCCTTCAATCAGGGTCTTCAACAGGCCGAGCATTTCATAACGGGCGACCGCCATGGAGATGCCGAGTTCGGCCATCTGTTTTTCTATGCCGTCCAGCCAGACCGGATCAAAACGGCCTTCCGAAAGCAGGCGGTTGCGGCCGCGCATGGCTTTTTCGAAATCGCTTGCCCGCCGGCCGTGGCCCGGATCGAGCGACAGGACCAACCGATCGAGAAAACGCCGGCGGTCCGATGAAGAACCGGTAAAGAGGCCATCCATGGCGGGCGTCAGCCACAGAACCCGCAGATGGTCGGTCAATTCATCGACGGACTTCACCGGCGTACCGTTCAGCCGCAGGCGACGTGACACTACCTCGCCATCACCCTCGATCCCGGTGCCGATGGCGACTTCGCCATCCATGCCATCAACATCGGCGAAGATCGAAAAACCGGTGGCTTCCGCGCCAACGCGCGTAACGTCGGACAGGACCGCACGGCGCAGGCCGCGTCCCGGCGAAAGAAACGAAACCGCCTCCAGAAGGTTGGTCTTGCCGGAACCGTTGTCGCCGGTCAGCACCACATGGCGCTCATCAAGCACAAGTGCGGCAGCCGCATAGTTGCGGAAGTCCGTAAGTTTCAGTCGGGAAAGCGACACCTTGTTCGTCATCATTACGGCCTAAAACGAAGCTGGCCGGATGGCAAGGTGGCGAATGCCAGACCCCATCGGCCAGCACCAAAACCACGCGAATTATTCAGTAGTGGCAACTTTTTTAGCGGGCAGCTATTTATGGACTTTCATTGTCACCGGTAACTCGTCCATGCGCCTCATTATTTCTCTCGTTCTTATGATCAGCCTTCTGTCGTCCTGCGCCGGGCGGCCGGGAGCGGACGTGCTGCAAGCCGTCAATACGAGGGCGAAGGACGCAAAACTCGTTACCGCCTATGTGGCGAGTACGCGTGAAAAAAGCGAAGAGGCAAAAAAGGGGTTCAGCGCCCTTCGCGCGGCCGAGCCGAACTATGCCCGCTTCGATATTTCGATACCACCGACCCACAAGAGTGGAAAAATAGAATGGTCGACCGGCAAACCTGATGCGAAAAAGGATTTCGTCGTCACAAAGGCGCAGATGCTGAGCAAGACAAGTTTCACCACCGATCTCGGCGATATTTCCCGCTCCGGCAAACAGATCGCGCTTTTCGTGCACGGTTATAATTACAGCTATCAGGAAGCACTCTTCCGCGCGGCGCAGATGGCTGCCGATGCAAATATGGATGGTGTACCGCTGGTCTTTTCCTGGCCGTCGCAAGCCAACCTCACCGGTTATGTGGCCGACAAGGAATCAGCGACCTACTCGCGTGATGCACTGGCCACATTGTTGACCGACCTTACCCGGCAGACCCCGCGCAAAAGCATTGTCGTGTTCGGTCACAGCATGGGCGGCTGGCTTGTCATGGAGGCGTTGCGCCAGCTGCGCTTCGAGGGCCAAAATGACGTTATCGCCAAGCTGCAGGTGGTGCTGGCCGCACCCGATATCGATGCCGATGTCTTCCGCAAGCAGATCGAGGTGGTCGGCAGGCTCAATCCGCCCCTCACGGTGCTGGTCTCCAAGGATGACCGCGCCCTCAAGGCGTCGTCCATCCTGGGCGCAGACGTGACGCGGATCGGCGCACTGGATGTCACCGATCCCCAGGTGCAGGAGGCAGCATTGAAGGAAGGCGTTCAGTTCGTGGATATTTCCAACCTGAAAGCCTCGGATCCGCTCAACCATGACCGCTACGCGGCGTTGGCGTCGCTGGTGCCGCAGCTGGAGGTAAGCCGGAACGGCAATGGACAAAACGGCATCGGTCGTGCCGGCGCCTTCGTGTTCGATGCAATCGGCGCAACCGTCTCCAGCCCCTTCCGGCTTGCGAGCCAGGTGGTGAACCCGCAATAGTTTGCAGGTTCCTGCCGACAGTCCCGGCTTCAGAAATCCCAGTCTTCATCCTCGGTGGCAACCGCCTTGCCAATGACATAGGACGAGCCGGAACCTGAGAAGAAGTCGTGATTTTCATCGGCATTGGGTGAGAGCGCCGAGAGGATCGCCGGATTGACCCGGCAGGCCTCGGCGGGAAACAGCGCTTCATAACCCAGATTCATCAGGGCCTTGTTGGCGTTGTAATGCAGGAACTGCTTGACGTCTTCCGTTAGGCCGACGCCGTCATAAAGGTCTTCGGTATATTTTGCCTCATTGTCGTAAAGCTCGAGGAGGAGATCGAAGGCGAAATCCTTGATCTCCTGCCTTTGCGCCTCGCCAAGACGGTCCAGCGCCCGCTGGAACTTGTAACCGATATAATAGCCGTGCACGGCCTCATCGCGGATGATGAGGCGGATGAGGTCTGCCGTGTTGGTGAGCTTGGCACGGCTTGACCAGAACATCGGCAGGTAGAAGCCGGAATAGAACAGGAAGCTTTCCAGAAACACGCTGGCGATCTTTTTCTTCAGCGGGTCGCCGCTGTCATATTCCCGCATGATGATCGCGGATTTGCGCTGCAGGAACTCGTTCTCCTCAGACCAGCGATAGGCATCATCGACGTCAGGCGTGGAGCAGAGCGTCGAGAAGATCGACGAATAGGAACGGGCGTGCACGGCCTCCATGAACGAGATGTTGGAGAGCACCGCCTCCTCATGCGGCGTCGCCGAATCCGGCATCAAGCGCACGGCGCCTACACCGTTCTGGATGGTGTCGAGCAATGTCAGCCCGGTGAAGACACGGATCGTCAGTTTCTGTTCTTCCGGCTTCAGGGTTCCCCAGGAGGGAATGTCATTGGAAAGCGGCACCTTTTCCGGCAGCCAGAAGTTCGAGGTCAGGCGGTTCCAGACTTCGAGATCCTTGTCGTCCTCGATGCGGTTCCAGTTAACCGCGCGGATGCGGGACGCGGATTTTACGGCGATATTCATTCTCTTGTCCCTCAAATCAGAGCGTGCAGGAAACGCAGCCCTGAACCTGCGTGCCTTCCAGCGCCATCTGGCGCAACCGAATGTAGTAGATGGTCTTGATGCCTCGTCTCCAGGCGTAGATCTGCGCCCGGTTGATATCGCGCGTCGTGGCGGTATCGCGGAAGAACAGCGTCAGCGACAGGCCCTGATCGACATGCTGGGTGGCTGCCGCATAGGTGTCGATGATCTTTTCCGGCCCGATCTCATAGGCATCCTGATAATATTCGAGATTGTCGTTCGAAAGATAGGAAGCCGGGTAATAAACGCGACCGATCTTGCCCTCTTTACGAATTTCGATTTTCGAAACGATCGGATGAATGGAGGAGGTGGAGTGGTTGATATAGGAGATCGAGCCCGTCGGCGGCACGGCCTGAAGGTTCTGGTTATAGAGGCCTGATGCCATGACATCCTGTTTCAACGCCGTCCAGTCTTCCTGCGTCGGAATGGCGATGCCGGCCTTTTCGAACAACTCGCGGACCTTCTCCGTGGCGGGCAACCATTCCCGGTCGGTATATTTGTCGAAATAGTCGCCCGAGGCATATTTTGAATTCTCAAAGCCCTTGAAGCTCTGGCCGCGTTCCACGGCGAGCCGGTTGCTGGCACGGATGGCGTGATAGGTCACGGTGTAGAAATAGATATTGGTGAAATCGATACCTTCTTCCGAACCGTAGAAGATGCGCTCACGCGCCAGATAACCGTGCAGGTTCATCTGTCCAAGGCCGATGGCGTGGCTGGCATCATTGCCCTTTTCCACCGAAGGAACGGAAGAGATGTGGCTCATGTCCGATACGGCGGTCAGTGCGCGGATGGAGGTCTCGATCGTCTTGCCGAAATCGGCGGAATCCATGGCAGAGGCAATATTGAGCGAGCCGAGATTGCAGGAAATGTCCTTGCCCATATGGCTGTAGGACAAATCAGCATTGAACTCGCTCGCTTCGCTGACCTGCAAAATTTCCGAGCAAAGATTGCTCATGCTGATGCGGCCGGCGACCGGATTGGCGCGGTTCACCGTATCCTCGAACATGATGTAGGGGTAACCGCTTTCGAACTGGATTTCGGCGATCACCTGGAAGAATTCACGTGCCTTGATCTTCTTCTTGCGGATGCGGCTGTCGGCAACCATCTCGTGATATTTTTCGGTGACCGAGATCTCCGTCAACGGCACGCCATAGACCCGCTCCACATCATAGGGCGAGAACAGGTACATATCCTCGTTGTTGCGGGCGAGCTCGAAAGTAATGTCGGGTATCACCACGCCGAGCGACAGGGTCTTGATGCGGATTTTTTCATCGGCATTTTCGCGCTTGGTATCGAGGAAACGCATGATGTCAGGGTGATGGGCATGCAGATAGACCGCACCCGCGCCCTGGCGTGCACCCAGCTGGTTGGCGTAGGAAAAGCTGTCTTCCAGAAGCTTCATGACAGGAATGACGCCGGAAGACTGGTTTTCGATCTGCTTGATCGGTGCCCCGAATTCGCGAATATTGGTCAGGGACAGCGCCACACCGCCGCCACGCTTGGAAAGCTGGAGAGCCGAATTGATCGAGCGGCCAATGCTTTCCATATTGTCTTCCACGCGCAGCAGAAAACACGAGACCAGCTCGCCGCGGCTTTTCTTGCCGGCGTTGAGGAATGTCGGGGTTGCCGGCTGGAAACGGCCGGAAATGATCTCGTCCATGAGATCACGGGCCAGCTGCTCGTCACCGCGCGCAAGAGCCAGCGCCACCATGCAGACCCGGTCCTCGTAACGCTCGAGATAACGTTTTCCGTCGAAGGTCTTCAGCGTATAGGACGTGTAATATTTGAACGCGCCGAGGAAGGTCGGAAAACGAAACTTCCGGGAATAGGCCTCGTCATAGAGGTCACGGACGAAATTGAAGGAGTACTGGTCCAGCACTTCCTGCTCGTAATATCCCTCCGTTACCAGATAATCGAGCTTCTCCCGCAGATTATGGAAGAAGACGGTGTTCTGGTTGACGTGCTGGAGGAAATATTGCCGGGCAGCCAGACGGTCCTTGTCGAGCTGGATCTTTCCGTTCTCGTCATAAAGGTTCAGCATCGCGTTCAGCGCGTGATAATCCAGTCCCGTATCAACCGGTTTCTGGCTTGCGGCTACGGGCTGTTTGGCATCCTTGCGCAGCGCGCTTGAGGTCAGCGTATCCAAAATCGTTCCAATCCATGTTTGACGTTGGCGACATCTTCTTCCGTGCCGAGAAGCTCGAAACGATAGAGAAACGGCACTGCGCATTTACGCGAGACGATATCTCCGGCGGATGCGAAAGCTGCGCCAAAATTCTTGTTGCCCGCCGCGATGACGCCGCGAATGAGATTTCGGTTAGAGGGCTCGTTCAAGAACCGGATGACCGGCTTCGGCACGGCCCCTTTTGTGCCACCGCCGCCGTAGGTGGGGGTAACGAGCACATAGGGCTCCGACACCTGAGGCACGTCATCCTCGGCACCGAGCGGCAGGCGAAACAAACGCCGTCCCAGCTTCAGAAGGAAACGATGGGTGTTTTCAGAACAACTGGAATAATAGACGATCAGGCCCATCGCCCTGCTGCCTCAGCTAATCGCGCCGATCATATCAGGCCGGAAACCCGCCCAATGGCGTTCGCCAGCGACGACGACCGGAACCTGCATGTAGCCGAGGCCACGAACATGATCGAGGGCATCCGTATCTTCGGAAATGTCGATAATCTCATAGGGAACGCCGATGCGGTCGAGCGCGCGATAGGTGGCTGTGCATTGGACGCAGGCGGGCTTGCTGTAAACGGTGACGGTCATAATTTCCCTTTCGAAGCCGATTTCGGACACGGCTCAACATTGCCGATTGCAATCGCAATCGGGTGGCGATGGATCTGTCATTCAGGCGAGGCGCCCGGCTTGAGAGTTCGTCGTATTTTCAGGCGGGAAAACGGGTTCCCTTTCCCTGACATACTCCAGGCCGCGGAAAATCACTTTCTACGCCGACGAGCGTAGCAACTCAAAGAAATGCTCTGGCATGACTTCACCCCGAAGCTTGTTCTGGAGGGGGCAGAAAAGGGCGCACGCAAATCATTTGCGTCATACACCTTCCTTCCGGACACCCCGCCCGTGGACGTTTGCGCTCAAGGCAGGTCTCCTGACTTGCGGGTCACAACATCTATTCCAGCCTTCCCGGAGCTTTTGGCTTCAGTGGCTCAAATCGGAACGATGCTCGCCGCTCACAGTTGCGGGGGCAGTTTCGGCCTTGCTCCGCCGTGATGGCGTTACGCACCGAATTCCCGTCTTAGCTCCCAACCCTAGCGAATCGGAAGAACCTTGAACACCACATATAGTATATGAGGAAATTTTCTCGTCAATAAGTAGACACACAAAAGCCCCACCCTGTGGATCAAAAAGATTCAACACATGGTCAACAAAGGCTTAACGGCAGATCGGAACTGCCACTCAAGGGGGGAAAAGTGTTAATCTATTCCCAGATATCGATGTGGATATCGGCGGGACGGGCGTTTTCGATCACCCTTTTTCCGTTGGGAAGATCGTTTTCAAACAGTTTGGCGTGGATTTGAGCGGCATTGAGCCCATAGCCCTGCCATCTGTTGCGCAGCCTCTCTTCAAGCACCGCGACGGATGGACCCACAAAAATGGTGAGATCGAAACTCCCGGAAAGCACCGTCCATGGCGCCTCGTTGAGCAGCAGATAATTGCCCTCGGCAAGGATCAGGCGCGTGTCCGGCGCAATCGCTCGGGCGGAGGCAATGGCGATCTCGCGGGAGCGGTCAAAAACCGGGACAAGAACTTCCTGCCCGCCGTTGCGGACGGCGGAGACGATATCAAGGAAACCACGCACGTCGAATGTTTCGGGCGCACCCTTTCGGGACAGCAGACCCCGTTCTTCGAGAAGTCCATTGTCCATATGGAAGCCATCCATGGGCAGCACGGCGGCCGTTTCGCCGCGCGCACGCAAAGCATCACAAAGCGCATCCGCCAGCGTGGATTTGCCGGCCCCAGGGGGACCGGCAATGGCAATGATGAAACGGGATTGACCCTCTGCCCGTCGAAGCACGTTTTCGACGATTGACTCAAGCTTCAGCGTCATGCGGCAAGCGTTTCCTGGGGCGCTTCCTTGGCACCGGTCATGAAGGCGACGGCATCCGACATCGAATAGTCCTTCGGATTGATGACGCAAAGGCGCTTGCCCAGCCGATGAATATGGATGCGATCCGCAACCTCGAACACATGCGGCATGTTGTGCGAGATCAGAACGATCGGCAGACCGCGTGAGCGCACATCGAGAATAAGCTCCAGCACGCGACGGCTTTCCTTGACGCCAAGCGCCGCCGTCGGTTCGTCAAGGATGACGACCTTGGAGCCGAAGGCTGCCGCACGCGCCACAGCCACACCCTGACGCTGGCCACCCGAAAGGGTTTCCACCGCCTGGTTGATGTTCTGGATCGTCATCAGTCCGAGTTCGGACAGTTTCTCGCGGGCGAATTTCTCCATTGCCGGACGGTCGAGCGCGCGAAACAGGCTGCCCTGAATGCCGGGTTTACGGATCTCCCGGCCCAGAAACATATTGTCAGCTATGGAAAGCGCCGGCGATAGCGCAAGGTTCTGATAGACCGTTTCAATACCCGCCTTGCGCGCCTCGATGGGCGAACGGAACTGGACGGGCTGGCCTTCAAGCCTGATTTCCCCTTCATCGGGCGTCACCGCACCGGAAATCGCCTTGATGAGCGAGGATTTTCCGGCGCCGTTATCACCGATGACCGCGAGGATTTCGCCCGGATAAAGATCGAAGTCAGCATTATCGAGTGCAGTCACTCGACCATAGCGTTTAACGAGATTGCGCGCTGTGAGGATAGGTTCTTTTGCCATCAGCCTGCTACCTTTCTAATCCACTGGTCGATTGCCACGGCCAAGATGATGAGGACGCCAATCAACAGATAGGTCCATTGCGGATCTGTCCCGATGAGCCTGAGGCCCAGCGAAAAGACGCCGACGATCAGCGCACCGAAGATCATGCCCATGATGGAACCGCGTCCGCCGAACAGCGAGATGCCGCCGATGACCACTGCAGTGATGGATTCAATGTTGGCGAACTGACCGGCAGTCGGCGACACTGAGCCGATGCGACCGATGAGAGCCCAACCCGCGAAGGCGCAGATAAGGCCGGACAGGGTATAGACGGTCGTCAGCATGCGCTTGACGTTAACGCCAGCAAGTTCAGCCGCGTCTGGATCGTCACCGACCGCATAAAGATGGCGCCCCCAGGCAGTGCGGTTGAGCACATACCAGAGCAAAGCGACGAGCAGAACCATCGCGAGAACGCCGTAGGTGAAGACGGCATTGCCGATACGAATATTATTGCCGAAAAACTGAAGAATGGGCGCTTGCTGGACAATGTCCTGAGCGCGGATCGTCTCGTTAGCCGAATAGAGGAAATTGGTGGCCAGCACGATCTGCCACATGCCGAGCGTGACGATGAAGGGCGGCAGCCGCATGCGCGATACCAGCACGCCGTTGATGAAACCACAAAACGCGCCGACTGCGAGACCGCAGATAATGGAAAGTTCCGCAGGCAGACCATAACGGAAGGTGAACTGGCCCATGACGACGGAGGAGAGAACCATGATGGCACCGACCGAAAGATCGATACCCGCGGTCAGAATGACCAGCGACTGCGCCGCGCCGACAATGCCGACGATTGCCACCTGCTGAAGAATAAGCGTCAGCGAGAAAGCCGAAAAGAACTTGCCGCCCAGCGTCATGCCGAAGATGGCAAGTGACAGCACCAGAACGATCAGGGGAACAGCCGCAGGGCTGGAATGCAGAAAGTGCTGGAATTTTTCCAGCAAACTCTTGTTGTGCGTATCAAAAGCAGCGACCTGGGTCGAACTTCCTGACAGCACTTTTTCAAATTCATTGTGCGGTTGCGCCCGCACTGGCTGATCGCTCATGGATTTTCCTCCCGATCGCTCCATCGCATCAGCCCTGAAGCCGGGATCGCTCTCCGGAGGGGATAATGCGTAGATTCAAACTGTTGAGAAGCGTGCCTCAGTTCCGTCAGCGGTCGCCCGGCGCGCTCGTTTGTTTCTGTCCGATCACCCAGATCGAGCTCTTAAACCATTCAGGTTAATGGGCGGGGGCAGATTGCCCCCGCGGCTTTTCAAAGGCGCGGCATCAGCCCCAGCACTTCTTCAGGCCTTCCTTGGTGTCGATGGAATCGAGGCCCTTGACCGGCTTGTCCGTTACCAGCGTCACGCCGGTGTCGAAAAAGTTCTTGCCAGCTGTCGGCTTAGGCTTTTCGCCCGTGTCGGCAAACTTCTTGACGGCTTCGACACCGAGCGCCGCCATCAGCAACGGATATTGCTGGGACGTTGCACCAATCACGCCTTCCGCGACGTTCTTAACGCCTGGGCAACCGCCATCGACGGAAACGATCAGTACGTCCTTTTCGCGGCCGACGGCCTTCAGCGCTTCATAAGCGCCAGCAGCAGCAGGCTCGTTGATCGTGTGGACGACGTTGATTGTCGGGTCTTTCTGAAGCAGGTTTTCCATCGCCGAACGGCCACCTTCTTCGTTACCGTTGGTAACGTCGTGGCCAACGATGCGCTTGTCGTCTTCATCGCCGATCTTGTTGATGTCCTTCACGTCGATGCCGAAGCCCTTCATGAAGCCCTGGTTGCGCAGCACGTCAACCGTCGGCTGGGAGGGGGTAAGGTTGAGGAAGGCAATTTTTGCGTCCTTGGCCTTGTCGCCAAGGGTACCGGCGGCCCATTTGCCGATCAGCTCGCCGGCCAGAAGATTGTCGGTGGCGAAAGTGGAATCGGCGGCATCGACGGGTTCCAGAGGCGTATCGAGGGCAATGACGAGAAGGCCGGCGTCACGCGCCTTCTGTACGGCCGGAACGATGCCCTTGGTGTCCGATGCGGTGATCAGGATACCCTTGGCGCCATCGGCGATGCAGGTCTCGATCGCGGCAACCTGGCTTTCGGAATCACCGTCGATCTTGCCGGCATAGGACTTCAGCGTCACGCCAAGTTCTTTCGCCTTGGCGGTTGCGCCTTCTTTCATCTTGACGAAAAAGGGGTTGGTGTCGGTTTTGGTAATCAGGCAAACCGACGTATCGGCGGCAGATGCAGCGGAAGCGAAAGAAACGCCAAGCGCGAGCGCGCCCAGAAGAGCGGAAACAGTGGTCTTCATGAGATCCTCCCAATGGATATTTGAGCACCGTGACGGTTACCCGACGATCCCGTCTCCTCCGAGATCGACGACCGTTGATGCAGATGGAACCACCAAAGGAAACGGCTGTCAATAAATAAATCCGATTGAATTATTAATTCCGTATGGCATTCTGACAAGCGGCAAGGAGGAATATCGCCGCGTCGTTTAACGTTGCGATAGCAAGATTGCCATAAAGCCCCCTGTATCGGTCACGGTGGATATGGCGGGCGGGAGGATGACATTATGAGACAATCTGTCGAGACGGCGCCGCAAGCGCCGCCCACTACCATGGATATGAGCGGCGGTGCCAACCAGATCGGGGTGCGCGCTTATAACGAGCGGCTCGTGCTGTCCCTCGTTCGCCGTCATGGCGGTCTGTCAAAAGCCGAAATATCAAGACTTTGCGGCCTTTCGGCGCAGACCGTTTCCGTCATCATGCGTTCGCTTGAAAAGGATGGTCTTCTCATTCGTGGCGAAAGACTGCGCGGCAAGGTGGGCCAGCCATCGACACCGATGCGCCTTAATCCCGATGCCGTATTTTCTTTTGGCGTCAAGATCGGCCGGCGCAGTGTCGATCTCGTGCTGATGGATTTCGTCGGGCGCATCAGGCTCAAGCTCCGCAAGACCTATCCCTACCCCATGCCGGAGTGGATATTGCCCTTTGTCATAGAGGGCATATCCGAGCTCGAATCAAAACTCTCTGCGGTCGAGCGGCAAAAAATTGCCGGTGTCGGCATCGCCGCCCCGTTCGAATTGTGGAACTGGGCCCAGGAAGTGGGCGCCCCGCAAGCCGAAATGGAACGGTGGCGGGACGTCGATATCCGCTCAGAAATTGCCGATGGCATCAGTTACCCGGTCTTTCTACAAAATGACGCCACGAGCGCCTGCGGTGCCGAACTGGTTTTCGGTGCGGGCCAGAACTATGCGGATTTTCTTTACGTCTTCATCGGCTCCTTCATCGGCGGTGGTGTGGTCTTGAATTCAGCACTGTTTTCCGGAAAGACGGGCACCGCCGGCGCGATCGGTCCATTGCCGGTACAAGGGCAGGATGGCAATACGGTTCAATTGCTGAAAATCGCCTCGATCTTCGTTCTGGAAAACATGCTGCGCGAAAGGGGCATTGATCCCCGTCCCCTATGGTTCTCCCCGGACGAGTGGATCGACTTCGGCGAACCGCTGGAAAACTGGATTCAAAAAACCGCCGCCGCGCTGGCCCAGGCTGTTATTGCCGCGGCCTCCATTATAGATTTTTCCAGCGTCATCATCGATGGTGGCTTTCCCGACTGGGTTCGGACGAGAATCGTTTCCGCCACCCGGCTTGCCCTGAAGCATCACGATCTTCAGGGTGTCACGCTGCCGGAGATCGTCGAAGGTGCGGTTGGCAGCCAGGCTCGGGCAATCGGCGGTGCAAGCCTTCCGCTGTTTTCGCGTTATCTCATCGATCAGAACGTTCTGTTCAAGGATACGACGGGCTGAGAGCCTTTACCGGGTTCCTTACCCGGCTCTTTTTTGGCTCATCTGGCGATTATTCACCAGCAGCGTGCTGCATTATCGTGTCAAGAAAGGCGGGACCGTATCGCTCCAGCTTGGTTTGCCCAACGCCGGCGATCTGCGCCATCTCCTTCGCAGAGGCAGGTCTCGCCGCCGCGAGTTCAATGAGGGTCTTGTCGTGAAAGATCACATAGGGCGGAACGTTCTGCGCGCGGGCAATTTCCATGCGCTTGGCACGCAGCGCCTCAAAGAGGCCCCGGTCTGCCTCCGGCAGAGCCGTCGACATTGCATTCCGTGGCGCATCCCGTCGTGTCGACCGCGGCGCTGACGGTATTCTCAGCATCAGGGAAGGCTTTTCGCGCAGGAACCGCCTCCCGTTCTCTGAAATGGACAATCCGCCATGCCCGGACAGATCCACCTCAATCAGGCGCAACGCCACCAGCTGACGCAGAATGGCCCGCCAGGTGCGATTGTCGTGTTCCTTGCCGATCCCGTAAGTCGTGATGCTATCGTGCCCGAACTTTGTAATCCGTTCATCCTGCGCGCCCAGCAATACGCTGATGACATAGGCCTGTCCGAAACGTTCTCCCGTGCGGTAAATGCAGGAAAGCAGCTTCTGTGCGGCAATGGCCCCCTCGAATAGATCGGGCGGCGACGAGCAGGTATCGCAATTGCCGCAAGGCTCGCACCGGTCGCCAAAATAGGAGAGCAGCACCTGCCTCCGGCAACCCGCGGTTTCCGCAAGGCCAAGCAGCGCATCGAGCTTCTGTCGTTCCATGTATTTACGCTGGTCCGCAGCATCCGACTCCTCGATGAAACGGTTGCGCAGGGCAATATCTTCATAACCATAGAGCAACAATACATCGGACGGCAGGCCATCGCGCCCGGCCCGGCCGGTTTCCTGATAATAGGCCTCGATGCTTCCGGGCAGATCGATATGGACGACGAAGCGCACATCCGGCTTGTCGATGCCCATACCGAAGGCAACCGTCGCGACGATGATGACTGCCTCACCATGCTGGAAACGGGTCTGGTTTTCCTCGCGGGCGGCCTTATCCATGCCGGCGTGATAGGGCAACGCGTCACGGCCCTCTTCCCGCAGCCATGCCGCCGTTTCTTCCACTTTGCGTTTCGACAGGCAATAAACAATGCCGCTTTCATTTTCCCGGCCGTTGAGAAAACGTTTCAGCTGAGTACGGGGATTGTCCTTCTCCATAATCGCATAGCGGATGTTGGGGCGATCGAAGCCGGCAATGAAGGCATCAGCTTCATCAATGGCAAGATGGCCGAGGATCTCGGCACGGGTGGGTTCGTCAGCCGTCGCCGTCAGCGCCATCCTCGGTGTATTTGGAAAACGCGCGATCAACGTATCGAGCTGGCGATAAGGCGGTCGGAAATCATGCCCCCATTGCGACAGGCAATGGGCCTCGTCGACGGCGATCAGCGCCAGATCAATGGATTGAAGCGCATCAAGGACATCAGGCTTCAAAAGGGTTTCCGGCGCGGCGTAGAGAATATCGACGTTGCCGGCTCGCATATCCCGCCAGAGCGTGCGGCGCTCTTCCGGAGAAAGGTCTGAATTGAGAGCTTCGGCTCTTACACCGGCCTGACGCAGCGCGGCAACCTGATCAACCATCAGCGCGATCAGCGGCGAAACGACAAGCCCCATGCCCTCTCTGGCAAGCGCAGGGATCTGGTAACAAAGCGACTTTCCGCCACCCGTCGGCATCAGAACGAACGCATTGTTGCCTGCCACCACATGCTGGATGATTTCGCCCTGCCGTCCGCGAAACGCATCATAACCATAGACGGCCTTGAGGATATTTAAGGGATCGGCATTCACGTCGTTTTTCCACGCTGGGCTTGATGGCGCATCATGTCCATTTCAGGCTTCCTGGCAATGCCGGAGATGGTTTTTCTGAGGGTTGTTACCGTTCCTGGAGGAACGCAAAAAGGGCTCCGAGTTTCCTCGGAGCCCTTTTGATATTGGGTTTAAATTTTGGTTGCGGGGGCAGGATTTGAACCTGCGGCCTTCAGGTTATGAGCCTGACGAGCTACCGGGCTGCTCCACCCCGCGTCCAGCGCATTCGGCAAGGCCGAATGTCGCGGTTACGTCGTTG
>Ga0308165_1000187_pt1 | contig 151667 bp, 127 predicted proteins | sample PhyWR2_FD_201032 | JGI IMG/M metagenome (GOLD analysis project Ga0308165, IMG submission 201032) | Phyllosphere microbial communities from UC Gill Tract Community Farm, Albany, California, United States - DLSLW.R2 | ecosystem: Host-associated > Plants > Phyllosphere > Unclassified | place...
GTTATTGTAAGCATTAAAGTCATAATCTAAACCTACACTTCCATTGTAACCATTGCGACTCCATTTAGAAACACCATCCTGTACTCTGTTGTCGGTAGTTCCATCCTTATATTTAGTATTGGTTACAAACGATGTTCTTGAATCTTGGGCGTAAGCCAAGTTTGTACCTAAACTTGCATTTACACTCAAACGACCTGTTTTTGCGGTTAGATTAAATGCTCCATTATTTTGACGCGTTCCTGCCGCAGCACTTACACTTCCTGAAACACCTTGAGCACTAGATTTTTTTGTGATAATATTAATAATACCGCCAGAACCTTCCGCATCGTATTTAGCAGATGGGCTTGTAATTACCTCTACGCTCTTAATTTGTTCAGCAGGAATCATCTTTAATGCATCAGCTACGCTACTTGCCATCGTACCAGATGGTTTACCATTAATTAAAACCCTTACTGCTGCACCACGAAGTTGAATGTTTCCCGTAGGATCTACCGATAGCATTGGTACTTTACGCATCACATCGGTTGCATCGCCTCCGGCATTTGTTCCATCGGCTTCGGCGTTATACACCATTCTATCAATTTTATTTTCGATAACTGCTTTTGTTCCCTGAACCTGAACATCCGCCAAAGTGTTTTCTGAGCCTGAAATATAAATAGTACCGATATTATTATCTGGTTTAGAAGGCGTTGTGGTAACTAAAACAGTTTTTGTTTTGTAGCCCATAAAACCGATCATCAGTTTATAAGAATCTGGTGCTATGTTTTGCAGGGATAATTTTCCTTTTTCGTCGGTTACACCACCATTTACAGATTTATTATCTTTTGCATTTACCAAAGAAACCGTTGCATAATCAATTGGTTTTTTAGTTAGTGAATCAAGTATGGTAGCAGTTATACGTCCGGTTACGGTAGGTTTTTTTGGTCCTCCACCAAAGCCGCCGGGAAATTGGGCATGTGCTGTGTAAAATAGTCCAAGGATGAAGGTTAATAGTAGAAGTTTTTTCATGTTAAAAGTTAGTCTTTTGTAATTAGTCTATGCAAATTGCATTTTGTTACAATTATACGCTATACTTTTTACGCCAGTTGTTTTGTTTGGTCGGCAAAGATCGTTCTTTTATCGGTGAAAAAAAAAAGGGAATGTATAATGGAAAATGGGTGATGGACGATGGGGCAAAAAAAATGGACGACAGAATATAAATTCCAATCGTCCATTTTAAAATATTTTCAAATAGTCTCCAGGCCCATCTTCCCGCTTACATCCTTACATCTACCATCCTTACCTCCTCCATCACTACCTGCTGGTATTATTCGGCCTCGAGTACACCATCTGCATGACGTTAATGTTTCGCATCGCAAAAGCGGCTTCGCAATAGTTTAGATAATAGTTCCATTTGCGGATAAAAGGTTCATCAAAGCCCAGTGCCTTTACCTTATCGAGGTTTTTATTGAATTCTATAAACCATAAATGTAATGTTCTGGCATAATCTAACCCCATATCTTTTAAATCAACAAGAGTTAAGTCGCCGGTTTCATTAATGGCTTTGTTCATTGCAGCTACCGATGGTAAAAGTGAGCCAGGAAAAATGTGTTTCTGGATCCAGTCTACACCATTTCTCAGTTTATCGTATCGGCAATCGGGCGAGGTAATCACCTGAAATGCGAAAATCCCATCGGGTTTTAAAAGCGACTGGCATTTTTCGAAATAAGTTTCCAGGTATTGATGGCCAACGGCCTCGAGCATTTCGATCGAAACAATTTTATCAAAGGTACCTTCAATTTTACGGTAATCCTGAATAATAATGGAAACTTTATCGGTTAATCCTTCTGCCTCAACACGTTCTATGGCCAGTTTTTGCTGCTCTTTAGAAATGGTAACGGAAGTAACCTTACAACCGTAATTTTTCGCCAAAAAGATCGCATTACCGCCCCAACCGCTTCCAATTTCCAATACATGGTCGGTAGCTTTGATTTTAAGCTGTTTGGCCAGACGGTTGTATTTGGCATATTGAGATTCTTCTAAACTTAAATCTTCCTGAGTAAAATAACCACTCGAGTAAGTCATCGTTTTATCTAAGAAAGTAGCAAAAAAATCGTTGTTCAGGTCGTAATGTTCCGAAATATTTTTTTGCGATCCAGCCAGTGTGTTTGCCCTTCGCACATGATAAATTTTATTTACCCATTTAAAAAGGCCCAATGCTACCGATCTTACTTTGCTTCCTGTTATTGAAGGTGCATTTTCGATATTGAGGATTACCCATTTAATTACATTGGTAATGTTGTTGGTATCCCATAAACCTGAGGTGTAGCCTTCTCCAAAGCCGATATCGCCATAAAGCGCAATCGATTTAAAAAAGTCGGGATGGTTAACCTGAATATGTGCTTCAATTTTATGTTCACCGTTCCCAAAAACCAAAGTTTGCCCATCTGGCATCGAAAGCTCTAATTTGCCTAATGTCATCTTAGAAAGTGCGTTAAGCACAACTCTTTCGAAAAAGCCTGTTGATGTTCTGGTAGCGGTAAGGGTATTCATAATCTCTGATCTATTTTATTTGTGGTTTATAAGGCTTATATACGTTACGTTGCAGTTCAGGGTTTTCGGCTTTTGGATGAAATGGTATTTTTTTTATCCAGAGTTTAAAAGCCTGCCAATGGATCATGCCCATAATCTGCAATGGAATTAACGGTATTGAAAAAAAATACCGCAACATGTTCGCGTTGGTTAACGGTTTTTTATTTCCCTTTAAAGTGCTAATAAAAAACAATTTACCATTTTTATCCAGATCGTCAATTTTAATATCAAGTTTTTCAGCTGGCACCTTTAGTTTAAAATCGAACGAATCATCATGGTTTATAAATGGCGAAACATAAAAATATTTTTCTGTTATTTTTTTAAAAGTATCGCCATCCAATTCATCCTTATCGAAGAAAAAAAGTTTCATTTCGCGATAAGTATTGCTGATTTCGGCCACACAGCAAACCGGAATGCCCTCCCCGTTGAAACAATAATAAAACGAAACCGGATTAAAGTTGTAGCCCAGTACATTCAGGTTGGTAAGCAGTTTAATTTTTAGCTGGGTGCCGTCAACTCCATTTTCCTTTAAATAATGCTCCAAATGCTGACGCGTATTTTTGCTTTGATCGGGATTTTCTTTAGGCAACTGCAGGTGTTCTTTATCCCTAAAAGAAAAAAGGTTAAATCTATTGTGGCTAAACCAGCGCAGTTTACTATTCAGCAGATCTAACTCGTCCAGATCGATATAAAACATATACACCCTGTACCAAAAAGAATGCTTTTTTGGCGCCAGGCGGTGGTGCATCACTTTTGCGACATATATGTTTGAGCTGAATCCCATTGTAATAACAATTTACGAAATTTATGATTGATTTTTATTCTAAGCTTTTGTCATTCTGAGCGCAGCGAAGAATCTCTTCTGAATAGATCCTTCATTTCATTCAGGATGACAAATCAATGAGATAATGTAGTCTTATTAAAGTACTTTACACAAATCAACCGCGCTTTTATATGCATCTTCGTGAAAGCCATATTTAAAATAACTCCCGCAATAATAAATTGGCCCGGTTTCATTCAATTTATGCAATTGCTCCTGTGCCTGCATGGCAGGAACATCGAACAAAGGGTGATGGTAATCGATTTCTTTAATAATTTTCGCCGGGTTTAATGTTTCAGTGGGATTAATGGAAACAAAGTAATTCTGTTTTTTAGAAACGCCCTGCAAACTGTTCATCCAGTAAATGGTGCTCGGCAATAATTTACCGCCCTGCTTTTCCACACGGTAATTCCAGCTGCTCCAGGCCAGTTTGGCTTTGGGCATCTGGTTTTCATCGGTATGCACAACCGCTTTGTTCAATTGATATTTGAACTTAGAAAGCAGTTCGCTTTCCAGTTCGGTTTTATCTTTTACGATATCAAAAGTCTGATCGGCATGGCTGGCCATAATTACCTTATCGAATTCGAACTTTTCACCTTTTTGGTTTTCCACTTCAACCCTACCATTCTCCAAACGCTTCACCGAAACAATTTTATTGTTGATTTTGACCCGGTCTCTGAAAGGCGCAATTAGTTTTTCGCGGTAAGCCTGGCTCCCATTTTGCAAAGTATACCACTGGTGTTGTGTATCTAAGCCCAAAAAACCGTGGTTTTTAAAAAAACGTATCAAAGTTACCGCCGGAAAATCCAATATCTGTTCCATTGGTGCACTCCAAACTGCCGCACTCATCGGAATGAGGTATTGCCAGAGCATATCGTCGCTATAACCAAACTCCTTAAAAAATTTTCCGATAGAATAATCCTGATATTCAGGTTTATCCAAAATTTCTACGCTCTGTTTGTTAAAACGGTTAATCTGCATCAACATTTTTAGATAAGAAATATTAAAGAGGTTTTTGCGCTGTGCAAAAAGATGGTTTAAACTCGATCCGCTATACTCGAGTTTTTTCGGTAGAAACTGCACACTGAACGACATGTCTGTTTTAATTACAGGCGCATCAATCTCTGCAAACATTTCCGTCAGGTTTGGATAGGTTTGATAATTAAAAACCATAAACCCACTGTCGAGGTAAATGGGCTTGCCATCTTCTTCGAGGGTAATGGTATTGGTATGTCCACCGATATAATCTGCCTCTTCGAACAGCGTAATATCGTATTGATGTTGCAGCTTGTGGGCACAGCCCATTCCTGCTATTCCAGAGCCAATAATGGCGAGTGTTTTCATTGTATTAGATTTGAGATATAGACATGAGATTTGAGACATTAGGCACTGAATATGAGACAGATAAAACTAATGTAAATCTCCTCAACCTTACACCTTAAACCCTATACCTTACACCTTTTCGAACAGATAATGGCATACCATCCATTCGTTTCCTTTATTGTAATTGAACAGTTCGGCGCACGACATGTAGAACAAACGCCAATATACCCACCATTTAACTGCCTGATCTTTGCCATAGGTACTTTCTAAGATGGGCATAATTTCTTTTTTATGCTTGTCCATATTGCTTAACCAGGCTTCGGAGGTTTTACCATAATTGGTACCGTTTACCACCCAGTGTTTGCTAATTTTAAGATCATCGTTAAAGTAGAAAAACAGATGGTTGGAAGGCATAATACCACCCGTAAAAAAGTATTTGCTCATCCAGTCGGTTTCATCTATCACTTCGAACTTGTAGGCCAGGGTTTTGTGTGTAAAAATATGTACAAACAACTTTCCATCGGGTTTCATAAACGAAGCCACCTTGTTCAATAAGAATTTATAGTTGCGCATGTGCTCAAACATCTCTACCGAAACCACACGATCAAAGGTATCAGCAATGGTAAAAGTGTTCATATCGGCAGTTAAAACCGTTAAATTCTGAATCCCCCGCGCTCTGGCGGTTTCATCTATAAAAATTTTCTGTGTTGCCGAATTCGATACCACGGTAAAAGTGCTATTTGGAAATTTTGCCGACATATATAATGAAAGCGATCCCCAGCCGCAGCCCAGTTCTAAAACATTCTGACCATTTTGTAAATCAGCTCTTTTGCAGGTTAAAGCCAACATATCATCTTCAGAGGTATCAATATCCTTTACCCCCGGCTTCCAGTAGCAGCTGCTGTATTTTAGATTTTTACCTAAACAATACTGAAAAAATGCTGTTGGCAGTTCGTAGTGCTGTTCGTTGGCATCGGCGGTATTTACGGCAATTGGCGACTGCTGCAGTTCTGCCACCAGATCCATAAATTTTTCTTGCTGTAGTTCTTCATCACCAAGTGTTTCATCGTCTAGGCGTTGTTTACACAATTTTCTAATACCGATACGCAATGCAGTGTCCGGAAGTTTGTCGTTTTCTAAAAGTTTATCGTACCACATATAAATGGAATAATGTAAGATGGTTTATGGATGATGGAAAATGGTTGATGTACGATGTAAAAGTGAGGATGGATTTGCGAACCGCAGGATCCATGGTCCCTTTTACATTTTCCCTCTTCCCTCTTTTTTCCTCCAGGGAAAAAAAGAGCTGGTTGTTTGCTGATATTTTTTATACGCTACCGGTTTGCTCCGCAAATTTTGTTCTTCGTTGTTCGGAACACCGGTAACCCTGGTTAATAAATATAAAATTATGGCCGGACTGATGACGGCTAAAATACCCCAAGGCGAAGCCAGTGCAAAAATAAAATAAGCCATCCAGGTTAACCATTCGAAAAAATAATTCGGGTGGCGGCTATAGTACCACAATCCGGTATCGCACACCTTACCTTTATTGCCAGGATCTTTTTTAAATGCTGCCAATTGCCGGTCGGCAATCATTTCTCCAAAAAAGGCGATTGCCCAAACCACAGCACCAATAACTTCTAAAACTGAAATTGCCTGCGAAGGATTTGCCGTAATGATGAAAAACGGTACAGCAAGAATCACGTTGGATATTGCCTGAAATTGAAAAAACACAAAAAAATTGCGGTCGGCCTTATCACCCCATTCCTTACGTAATTGTTCATACCGGCCTTCTTCTTCATCTAAATGACCGATTACCCGCTGCCAAAGGTGAATACCCAAACGCAGCTCGGCGAGTAAAAACATTCCGCAGATCAACATTTTACGGGGATCAAATCCTTCCGATAAAAAGAAGGTAATCAACGTAATTACAGGGAAGTTTAATGCCCAAAAAACATCAACCACCCCAGCATTTTTAATTTTCTTTGCCCAGAGCCAAACCAAAAACATGATGAAACAACAGGCAATTAACGAAATGAAGGCAATAAAAAGTAGATGTCCTATTTGGGGAGGCATAAGGTTTAAGGTAAATGGTTTAAGGCAAAATTAGCTTCGCGTTATAAATGCTTTATAAGACTCTCCCTATATCTTAAACCCTACGCCCTATGCCTTAAAAGCAATTCTTTAACACCTTCGCCATCTTTTAGTTTGAATAAATACACTAAAACATAAGCCAAAGTTGCAATGCTACCTAAACATACGAACAAAATTGCGATAGAGATTTTAAGAATAATGCTTTTTTCTTTATAAAACATCCAAAGGGCGATAATGAAGATGTTAGCATAAAAATCCCACAGGGTGGCGCGCATCCAGGGTATACTGCCCAAAAAATCCCACTGTTCAAAGAGATTACTTTCGAGCGAAGTAGTGATAACCTTATAGCACATAAATACAAATAGTGCCGAGAAAACGATTTTGAGGAAATTGATCATCAGTTGGGCTTAATTTAAAAACCATATATACGGTAAGGTAGGGAAAAAGGATTTGATTGTAACCCCAAACTTTCCATGTCGCCATTCGACTCAACTCAGGGTTACAAAGCGCAGAATATACGCTGTGTTTTCCGTGCCTCCGTGGCAAAAAAATGCAGTATTTTTTTTCAGAAAAGCAGGGTCCGGTTTTTATCGGTTACGATAGTCCTGCCATTTTCTTCAATCTTTTTGAGGTGCCGTACAACTCAGGCGCAAGTATCGGTTTCATAGGCTGCAGATGACAGTATATGTCAGGTACTGCGAACAAAAAGGATTTTCGCTGCTGTCAGGTTTAGCTACCCCAAAATAGTGGTGGAAAGAAAATTTAATGATCGAGTTCTTCTGTACCTCAGTGGAAAAAAACCTGTTTATTAAGGTTATTGTAAGGAATTTGATGATTGTTTGTGAGGACACAAACCATGGCGGTTGGCTCATCTTCCACCACCTTAGTCACCTTAGAGCACTAAGTTTTGCCTGGTGTAAGCTGTTGATTTTCCAGGCGCTGTTTTTTTTACTTTAGTATTTAGGCTTTGATCTTACCCCCCTATCTTCCGACCTCAGTCTTTCGGACTCCCGACCTTTGGTCTTTATACCCTTTCAAACCTTCCAAGCCTCAACCGCTCAACCTTAACCTAAACCTTCCTAATCTTAATAATCCTCATCCAGTGCAATACTTTCATTACCGGATAAGTTGGGTCAAATTCCCACCATTTGCTGGCAAAGTTAGGGCTATTTGGTTTTTTGTGGTGGTTGTTCTGAAAAAGTTCGCCCATCAATAAGAAATCCCAGGGCAATGAATTTTTACTGTGATCGTCGTTATCGTGGTTAGAATATCCATATTTATGGCCGCACCAGTTTACGATGGCACCATGCAAAGGCCCCATTAAAAAGTGGATAGGCAACAAAATATACATCCACCAGTAATTGGCAAAAGCAATATAAAAACCGATATAAAACAAACCACATGCAATTCTCCATGTCCACGAATTTCCAATTTTATCTACAATCGGCCACTCCGGGTAGTTGCCCTGAAAAGCCGGCTCTGGCTGTATTTTAAACTGCAGATAATTCATGTACATATTTTTTGTTGCAATCATCATCCCGAAAACATCCTTAAAAAAATGCGGCGAATGCGGATCTTTTTCCGTGTCGCTATAAGCATGGTGCATCCTGTGCAGAATAGCATAAGCCCTTGGGTTCAGAAATGAAGAACCTTGCGAGATCAGCAATACCAGATAGAAAAACCGTTCCCAAAAAAGTTCCATTTTAAACATCTTGTGCGATGAGTAACGGTGAAGGAAAAAGGTTTGGCTAAATAGGGAAAGGAACCAATGGCAAAGAAAAAAAATAAGGATGATCATGTATGATGTGTATGCTTTATAAACGGAATTTGAGCGCGTTTAGTTTTTTAGCGTGCAGAAAACTACTTTCACTTAAGGGTTTAGACAAAAAGAATCCTGTTCTATTGCATTCAGAACAGGATTCTTTTTTTATAAGTTACTATCTACCGAAATCGTCTTGAACACGTACGATATCGCTTTCATCTGATGGGTTTGAAGCATCGGTATGTTGCCAGATTTCGGCTACAACACCCCAATCTTCTAAACCGATTAAACGGTGGCGTTCGCCTTGCTGTAATTTGATCTGATCTTTTGGACCGTATTGTTTTACTTCACCTTCTTCGTCGGTTTGGCTGGTTTTAATACCAACAGTACCTGTTACCACTTGCCAGATTTCGGCTCTGCGGTGGTGATATTGCCACGAAAGACGCGTGTTTGGAGCAACGATTAAAATTTTCGGGCTTAATTTACCACCAATTTTAAGGTCTTCTACATTTAAGCCATCAAAATAAGTATCGGCAAATTGTTGTGCCTGTGCTTCATCTATTACAAAGAAACCACCCCACGGACGGGTTTCATCGCGGTTTACTACATTAAAACCTTCAATTTTTAAACGTTGTGCTACGCTTTCGAATATTTCTTTTTTGTCGTTTGTCATTGATAAAATTTGTTTTCTAATGATTTTCGAGGTTCATAGGTGTAATCAGTTACCTATGTGGTTCTATAATTGGCGCAAAAATAAGCCTAATAAATTAAAAAAGGTCATACGAAACTTTTATTTTTTTAAGCCCGGCAGGTCAGCCTGTCGAAAAGCCTGCCCAACAGTGCCTAATGCTGTAAAATTGCTGATAAACAGGCTTTATTTAATTGATATCATGCTTTGCTTTAGTATGTTTGACAAATACCAAATATCCCAAAAAAAATGATCCAAAAACTCGGCCTTTGTATAATTATCTTTCTATTTTTTATTCAGAAAACCAATGCAAAAACCTATCACATCAGCTCAGAACAAGAGTTTAAGGCCATCGAAAGTGTATTGGCCCCAGGAGATGAGGTAGCGATCAAAAATGGTAACTATTCGGATTGGGCTTTAACCATCAGTTCGAAAGGTAGCTCAGCTAAACCCATCCTCATCAGGGCAGAAAAACCTGGAATGGTTACTTTTTCGGGCATTGTTAAAAAACCGGTCTTTAAAGTTTCTGGTGATTATATTTTTATTAAAGGCATTAATTTCACTAACTGCGAATTAAGCAAAACAGGTGTATTGATCGAGCTTAATGCAGCAAACAACTGCCGGATAACGGAATGCAATTTTTCTACAAACCGTGTTAAAACACAATTTACGCCATTGGTAATCATTGCAGGCAATGGAAGCCACAACCTAGTGGAAAGATGCAGCTTCACCTCCAATGTAGACAATCAGGATGTACAGGTTAAAATCACAAAAGAATCTTTTCCAAAATATACCCTGATCGAAAATAACCTCTTTAGCAATAAAACAAAAGTAAGCTGGCCAAACGGAAATGGCGGCGAATGTGTTCAGGTAGGTCAAGACCCTGTGCTTTTGGGCAATCAACGTCCTGAAACCATTGTACAAAAAAATAGGTTTATCCAATGCAATGGCGAAAATGAGGTAATCAGCAATAAAAGTAGCGGAAATAAATACCTTAATAATTATTTCGAAAATAATGATGGCGAGCTGGTGATGCGTGGCGGACACGATTGTACCATTGCCGGTAATACATTTAAAGGCGGCACAGGCGGTATACGCATAAACGGTACCGGGCATAGCATCATCAACAATAAAATTGATGGGATCCAAACCGCCATCAGGTTAATGTATGGCATGGCAAAGGGAAAGGATGAAATCGGTTTCTATATTGCGGCCAGCGGTTGTACCATAAAAAACAATGCGATCTCGAATGCTACAACGGGAATATTAATCGGCGACAGTAAGGATGCCGACTGGACGGGAAAATTTGATACCAAAAGATATCCATCGCCGGTAATGCAAAACATTGCGCCTTTTGACAATACGATTGGGGATAATACTTTTAAAAGTGTTAAGACCGAGGTGGTAAAGCGATAGCTAGCTTACAGCAGTACAGCAAGACAGTATATCGATTTTATAGTAAGAAGTAAAGTTTAAACAGCGAGGTGCACAGTAAAAACTTGACTTCTGAGTATTTTGCCTACACCTTCCTTTGCTTTATTATCAGCACCCTATGTTTCGATGCACCTGACACTTGTTCAGGCTACACATTGATATGTTTTACAATCACATTCTGTTGTTTCACTGCACCAGACATTTGTTCAGACAACACTTCCCATTGATTTGGCGCAACTGACAATTGTTTGGGTGATACATCGAAATGTTTTGGCGCCTCACTCGTTTGCGAGCTTTTCCGTATCGATTGCGAGGTGTTCACTATCGTATGTTTTGTTAATCAACAAAAAAACACCATAAAATAGACCAAAATCTATCCCATGATGTTCTTTTAAAGCAGATCTTATTAATTAATTGATCTTATTTACCACAAGATCATCGAAATAAATGTAGCTGGTTTGGCTGGAGCCCCATACTGCAACATCTTTTCCTCCCCTGAAATTATGGAAAGATAACCTGTTGATTAAGCGCTGTGCATCGTTGGTTGTCCAGCGGATAGATTGATCCAACACTGTTGTTCCGTTGATGATTACCTGAACCCAGCCATTTTTGGTTGATCCGGTATTACTTTTTACGTACATGTGCACGGTATAGGTATCGCCTTTAACCAAACTACCAGAAGAAGGATAAGATTTACCGAAGGTATCGCCACAAGGGCCAGCCATATCCCTGTGGTAAACATAAGGCTGAAAAAACACCCGGCTACCTGTATTGTACCACATTAAGCGCAAGCTGCCGCCATTTCCATCGCTGGCAATATCGCATCCGGTATTCCCTTCCCCGATCAGAAAGCCAAAACCCACTTTACCGCCCCTGCTCCAATCGAACTGGCTATGAAAGCGTACTTTAAAAGTGGCCTCGTAAGCCGATCCATCCGAGATATTGGCACCAGCAATAAGTCCGTTCGAAACCGAATTCGGTGCCAGGGTAGCCCTTGCCCAGTTACCAGAAATATAAGCACGGCTCTCGTTCCAGCCGGTTAAATCGGCACCACCAAAATCGGCACTGGCTTCACCATACGAATAGGCTCCATCGGCATGTGTAAATCCGGTATTGATGTTGCTTGGAATAGCCTCGGTACTTGCTTTGTTATTCGACTGCTCTACAATATTGTTATTTTCAGGAGCGGGCTCTTCGATTGTTTTTTTCTGACAGCCATAAATATTTACAGAAAGTACAAGCACTACACACGCAATAAAATGCGTTGATTTCATTTTTTGTCTCATGTTTAATTTTAGTTAGATTTAAATTTGGTTAGATTTTCTTTTGAGATAACACCCTATCCTTGATAGTTTGTTATGGATTGTGAAATGATTCTGTTTTTGGTTAGTAATTTATCTGATACACTAACTTACTCACAAACATAGACTTAAACAGACGCAAGCAGTCTAAAAAACACAAAAACACGACTCAGTTGTTGTTACAACGATTGAAATTTTACACTACAACGCTATAAAGAGCAAACACCGCAGTTAATTAAGCATTTAAACCGGGTTGTGAATGTGCAGGTTGCAGTTTACAATAACCTTTTTATAATCTCTGGTGGCAATTTCTCCATGAATGAGCTTAACCAGCAAAGCTACCGCCTGTTCGCCGAGCGACTCTGGGTTTTCTTCAATGGAAGCGATCGGTGGCGTGCTGAGATAGGCAATAATCGGATCGTTGCCAAAACCAATGCACTCAAGTTTTTTATAATCGGGATGTTGGATCGACCTTAGAAATTTGATGGTATCGAATAGCAGTTTTTCCTTAAAAGCCACTAATGCTGTTGGTCCGTTTTTAGGATCACTAAAAAGGTTCTTAATGGCAAAAACGGTATTTTCATCATCAAAATCGGTATAGGCAACGTGGTCGGCATTAAAAGAAAGATGGTTATCCTTGAGGGCATTGATGTATCCAGAAAAACGATCGTGACTGAAATTTACCATTTTCGGCCCGCCCAGATAGGCAATCTTTTTATGTCCTCTGCTGATCAGGTATTCGGTTGCCATATAACAGCCCTGGTGGGTATTGCCCAATACTTTATGGCAGTTAAGGTTAAAACTTGGATTGCGCGTGTAATAAACCACAGGGATTCCGATTTTCTCAAACTGATCGAGGTGCGAAAAATCGGATGTTTGCTTCGAAATGGCCACAATTAATCCATCCACCCTCGAGCCCAAAAGTGTTGCCGCGGCCCTTACTTCCATTTCAAAATTATCGTGCGACTGGCTGATGATGATGTTGTAGCCATTGGCCGTAGCCAACTGTTCCATACCGTAAATACTACGGGTAAAAAAATGATCAGAAAGATTTGGCAGAATGATGCCAATAATCCGCGATTTACGGTCTCTTAACCTTAAAGCTGAAATATCTGGTGTAAAATTCAGCTTTGCAGCCAGTTCTTTTACCCGCAGTTTGGTACTCTCCTTAATCCTTGGATAATCTTTAAGCGATTTTGAAACGGTAGAAATCGATAATTTTAATTCCCTGGCTATTAATTTTAAGGTAACAGGTTTATTTTCCATAGAGCGGATGCTAAAAGTCCTGAGTCTGTAGTCTTAAGTCCAGAGTCTGACTTCCGACTTAAGACTCCAGACTCAGGACTCAGGACTAAATCTTATTGTATTTTATCCAGAGCCGGAACATTGTTTTCGTAGCCGGTATAACCTTTATTCTGGTTGATCCGGCCTCCGGTATTGAAACGCTGTGCTGCTGCCGGAACTGGCCAAAGCACATGATAGGGAGACATCCTGAAATTTACGCCCAATACAGTAGGTACCTTATTGCGGTAAAAATCATTTTTTTCAATAATCCTATCGTAGAAGAAATTATTATCAGAAAAAGCAGCCAATGTGTATGTTTTGCCATTGTAAGCCGGCTTACCTGTTTGTGCAAAAATATAGGCAATACGGGTAAGTTCCGTTTTGCGCGGTTCTTCGTAATAAAGCTCTCGTGCTCTTTCATCCAATATGGTACCGATGTTAACAGCTGATGCATCGGTTAATAAAGTAGCATTGGCCCTCGACCGTACCTGGTTGATATCGGCCATGGCCAGTGCTAAATTGCCTTTCCAGTAATAGGCTTCGGCCCTTAATAAATAGGTTTCGGCCAAACGGAAGATATACCAATCGGTATTGGTTCCCCTTGGTGGCGACCAATATTTATCAACCGCAAGTGCGTTGGTAGAGTTGATAAAGGTTTTATAGTGCGGCCAGCCAAAGAAATGGCGGATGGTATCCAAACCTTTGTTCAGGAACATATTGTTTACGTTGGCAGGCGTTACATCAACTAAATGCTGACCATAAAGTGCCCGTTCGGCAACATTACTGGCTGTTTTAATGGCCGGATTGTTATAAACCAGATCGGTCATGTTCATCCACATGCCCGGTGCGTGGCGGTAATCGGTATTATCGGTCCAGATGTTTTTTGTGCTGTAAGCAGTACCACGGTAACGGCCAATCCCCCTGCCATACATTAAAGTTAAGGGAATTTCTACACCTATGCCATCAACAATGGCCTGAGTGGCACCAGATGGTGTTTTTAAATTGGCAAAATGCCATGCCGGTACACAGTTACGCATTACTTGCGAGCCTAAATCGGTAGCACCCTGTAGCGTTTCGCGGTCGATGGTTAAGAAAAGGGCTTCTCGGTTTGCTGCAATGGCTTTATTGTCCATGCGGTGTAAATCCCAAACCACATTTTTTGTGGCATCGCCTGCAGTACTGCCAAAGCGGTTACGCATTAAACTGTAGGTACCGCTGTTGATTACGTTGTTGGCAGAAGTAATGGCCGCATCGAAATCGCCAAGGGCTAAGTTAACTTTGGTAAGCAAGTGGCTACACGCACCTTTGGTAACATCGCCGCGGTCTACATTGTCCTTTAGCCACTTTTCGGCAAATAAAAGATCTTCCTGCATTTTTTTCAATATCACTTCTCGCTTGGTAGAGTAGTAATCCAGCTTTGGTTCGGTAATATCTTTTAAATTTAGGGGTACATCGCCAAACTGGTGCACCAAACGGTAATAGTAATAAGCGCGATAAAAATAAGCCGCACTCAGTATGGCATTTCTTTCGGCCTCATCTTTATAAGTTACATTGTCGATATAAGTAATTACGGTATTGGCCATCCGTACACCCCTGAAACCTTCAGTCCAATAGAAGCCGATGCGGTTAAAATCGGGGTTATCCAGATTGGCATCGGGTGTTACACGGGTATCCATATCCTGGGCCTGGGTAGTTTTATCGGTTGTACCATCCACAGCTACCTCCGAAAAGATCGATTCGGTAACTATCGGTGCCATATCGCCGGTAAATTCCCTTCTTACATTAGCACCAATAGCGGCAATGGCTGCTTTCATTGCAGGCACACTGGTTAAAGCAGTTTGGGGTTCGAGCTTAGACAATAACTCTGAATCGAGATCCGATTTCTTACATCCATTTACGGATAACAGCATGGCAAAAGCCACAAATGGAATTATTTTTTTATATGTAATATTCATGTGCTTCAATTTTAAAAGGTAACATTCAATCCGAAAGTGTAAACTCTTGGCGTTGGAACAGGATTGCCACTGCTATCTGCTGTTTGCGGATCCCATTGGTTCCAGTTTGGTGCATATACACCCAGGTTGCTTACGTTGGCGTAAACTTTGGCACTCTGTACCCTCAGTTTGCCTAACAGATCTTTCGGTATGTTATATGCCAGCGCAACAGTATTTAACCTCACATAAGAGCTTTTGCGGTAAGCGTTAAAAGTAACACCGCTCAGGCCCGAGTTTAAGCGCGCATAATCATTTATCGGGTTGCTTGGTGTCCAGTATGGGATGATATAAGAGCTCGATCGGCCAAAACCTACGCTACCCGGTTGGTTTTTAGCGTAAATATCGCTTCGCTGCTGGCCCCAGCTCGATACCAACTGAAATGAGAAATCGAAGTTTTTGTAGATATTGAAATCGTTACGCATCGACCAGTTAAAACGCGGACTTCGGTAACCGATAAATTGTTTATCAAGGTCGTTGTAAACATAATTTCCATCTACATCTTCCAGCTTAAAATCGCCAGGTTTAATGCCTTTGTTAAACTTGTTTGCTTCGGCCACTTCATTTTCCTGCCAAACGCCTAAAATCTTATATTCCCATATTACGTCGATATCTTTACCGATAAACCATCCGTTCCCGGGGTCATCGTTTGGCGTAGCCAGCGCAGTAATCTTGTTGCGGTTAAGCGAAAAATTTACCGAAGTATTCCAGGTAATATTGCCACCGGTAATGTTCCGGCTGGTTAAACTTAGCTCAATACCCTTATTATTTACACGGCCAAGGTTGGCAATTACATTGGTATAACCAGATACGGATGATAGCGACTGGCCAATCAATAAATCGGAGGTCTTTTTATCATAAAGTTCCAATGAACCATTGATGCGGTTATTTAAAAAGCCGAAGTCCAGACCAAGGTTTAAGGATTTTGTTTTTTCCCATTCCAGATTTGGGTTTCCTAAGCGCGGATTATTGGAAACGGTATTAACCAATACAGGGGTACCGCTGCCATTAACCGCCTGATATTTTCCACCATCTAATGTCTGGATCGAAACATAAGGGTCGATTACATTATTGTTGTCCCTGATTTCCCTGTTTCCGTTGATACCGTAAGATAAACGGAGTTTTAAGAAGTCGAGCCATTTAACCGATTTTAAAAAGCTTTCTTCACTTAGTGTCCATGCCAAGGCAGCTGCAGGGAAACTGGCGCGTTTTTTAGAGGCCCCAAATGCAGAGTAACCATCACGGCGAACCGATCCTGTAAATGCATAGCGCCCTTTGTACGAATAATTTACCCTGGCCAATAGTGCATCGCCGGTATATACCTTATCATCGCTGCTTACCGTTGGGTTATTACCGCTCTGGATGTTGTGGTAGCCCAAAATATCAGTAGGCGCAAAACCTTCGTTGCCTGCAATGGTATACCAGGTAGAATATTTCTCGCCGTTTACCAATAAGGTTAAGTCCACATTGTGATCGGTTGCAAAGGTTTTATTCCATTTCAATAGGTTGTCAAACTGCCAGTTGTACCTGGTTTCCTGAGCGCGTGTTGCAGAGCCGCCCGGTGTAGTTACATTTGGATTTTTAGACGACAGGTGGTTAAAAGTACGGTACTGATCTAAACCGGGGCTAAAGTTGGCCTGGTAGGTAATGCCGAAAGGCAATTGTACCTTGGCATAAATGCTACCGAAAAGGGTGCTTTGTTTCTGTAACCGGGAGTTATAGGTTTGATCAAGAAAAGGGTTACGGGCATTTAAACCATTGTCATCTGTCGGGATTCTCCGTAAAGAGCCATCTGCATTGTAAAAATCGCCATAAGGAGATAAATCAGGCAACTGCGAAAACTGTGCTTCAATGGCACCTTCATCGCGATCGGCAAACTGCAGGTTCATGCCCAGCGTTAAAAACTTGGCTGCTTTTCCTTCTAAATTTAACCTGGTACGGAAAGTGCTGAAGCCACCGCCAGCAGTAATGCTTTCGTTTTTAAGGTAGCCTAACGACATATAATAGGAAACTTCTTCTTTTTTTCCGCTCAGGCTCAGGGTATGATCCTGGCGTTGGCCGGTAACCAAGAGCATATCGTACCAATCTGTTGTTTTGCCTGCAAGATAGTTGGCTTTTTCGTTGGCCAAAAGCCCCAGGCGGCTTAACCACAAATCGGTTGGGTTGGTAGTGGTTTGTCCGTTTAACCATTGGGTAAGGGTTACGCCTTCTGGCAGGTTGTTCGGATCATTGTAAATATATGGCGGGTTAACCCCTCCACTGCGCTGCACATCGGCACGCCAGTTTAAAAAACCAGGGCCATCGTAAACCGGCTGGTTTTTGGCCACTGTAGCCATTCCGAAATTGGTATTTACGGTGATGGTTGGTGCACCGCTTTTTCCCTTTTTAGTGGTAATGGCCACCACACCTGTTGCAGCTTTTGCACCGTAAACGGCTAGCGAACTGGCGTCTTTCAGTACATCTACCGATTCGATATCGTTCGGGTTAATATCGGATAACTGACCGATAAAAATAACACCATCCAATACAATTAAAGGCGTTGTGGTACCGGTTAGCGTTGTTTTTCCACGCACCAGTAAATCGCCCCCTCCTTTTGCACTGTTGTTAAAACCAACGGTTAAGCCCGGAATATTGCCACGGAGGATGTCGGTAACACTATTGGGGTTTTCGTTTTCCAGTTGGGTAGCCTTAATGCTGGAAACGGCCCCGGTTACGTCTTTTTTCTGCGCGGTACCATAACCGATCACCACCACATCGTTAAGTCCCTGCGAACCATCTTCCATCGTAATGTTGATGGTGCTACGGCCATTTAGCGGAACTTCTTGCGTAGTAAAACCGATAAAGGTAAAAATCAGGGTCTGATTGGCATCGGTAGTTTTGATGCTGTATTTACCCGAAGCATCGGTTAAAGTTCCCGTTTGCGTATTTTTCACCCTTACGCTTACCCCAGGCAGGGTTAAGCCTTTATTATCTTTAATGGTACCCACAACCGTAGTTTGGGCATAAGCGCTAAAACTGGCGAAAAAGGCCAGCAGGGAGACGGTTAAAATTTTTGCTTTTCTTGCACAGATGTGCTTGAGGCATAAAAACACCCCTCGCTGATTGTAAATTCTACTCATAAGTAATAGTTTAGTTAATGATTATCTGTTAAATGGATAGGCAAAGCCCAACCCGGTTCGTTTCTGCAATGCAGGTTTAATAGTAAGCGAAAGCTTAAAAACAGTTATTGGAATTAAGGGATATATCAGCCAGATAAAAAATGGATACTACCTGTATAGGGATACATTTGTTGATGGTTGCTCATAAAGATTTGGTTAGACTTATTTTATCTAATATAAAAACCAAGTACGCGAGATGTAAAAGACTAAAACCGGAATATGACCAAAACCTGCGTCAGATTGAATTTACAACGATGTAATTAATTTCCTCTTCGGGGAGTGGCGCATCATTTAGCGGATAAAACAAGAAAAACAAAGGGCTGTTATAAGGGATTTTGGACTAATTCATACGGCAAGCTTCCGTATAAGAGGCAACACCTGATAAATTTACTTTGAAACCTTCCTACCTTAGGTGGCACGAAATAAATTTACTTTGAAACCTTCCCAGCATAGGTGGCGCCAAATCAAAGCAAATCGAAACCTCACAGGTTTTAAAAGCCTGTGAGGTTTAATAAAAAAAGGGTGCCCAAAAAAATTTGGGACACCCTCATCTAACAAACCAAAGTATTTTTTAATAACCCGGGTTTGGGGTTAAATTAGGATTATTCTTAATCTCAGGTGTTGGTATCGGAAACAGCAGGTGTTTAGTTTGAAGCGGTTGGTTTACACTTTTATTGATGTGCCCAACAAAATTATCGAACCCGTTGGTGCTTTCGTTGTATACTTTACGCAAACGAACCATATCAAACCAGGTAACGCCTTCGTAACACAGCTCGTGCCAGCGTTCTCTCCAAACAGCTTCTTCAAACTGGGTTTGGCTTAAACCTGCGAGGTCGGCCAATTGTGCTCTTTTCCGCACTGCATTTACAGCGGTGTAAGCGGCAGCATTCGGACTACCATCGGCCCTGTTCTGTGCTTCGGCATAAATTAATAATGTTTCGGCAAAGCGGATCTGTGGAATATTCAGGTCGCTCCTGCTGGTGCCTTCTACGCCCAGGGTTCCGTTTGCAATCACATCGAAGTGTTTAAGGATATACGGTTTGCCACGGTTAATTAGTGGGAGTTTAAACCCATCGGTATAATAATCGGTGAAGAAATAACCTTCCCTGTTTTTTGCCCTTAAATCTCCTGCTTCGTACGAGGCATAAAAATCGGCCGTAGGGATGGAAGTTCCAATACCATCTATCTTAGAAACCAATGGTTGGTGCAATGGCAGATAAGACGACTGCAGTGGATTACCTGCTCCGGCAGCATCATTATATTGGATACCAAACAAATGCTCTAACTTATTATCGTTCTTCGCATCGTGTATAGCAGCATAGGTAGGGAACAAACCAAGCGTTGTAGGATTTGCAGTAGAATAATCAACTACTTCCTTTGCCTTATCAGCAGCCAGTCTGTAATAAGCAGCACCTTTGTTTAACGGCTGTCCGGCCATAGTTAAATACACTTTTGCCAGTTCAGATTTAATTGCAGCAGTAGAAACCCGTCCACTGGCATCCATATAAGGCAAACCTGCGGCCTCTGCCAAAACAAGGTCATCAACAATCTGCTTGTAAACCTGCTCTTGCGGGGTACGCGAAGGCGAAAAGTTGGGATCGTTCGGGCTGGTAACCGGTTTGGTGATCAAAGGAACATCACCCCATAAGCGTACCAGATAGAAATAGGCCCATGCCCTGACAAAAGATGCCTCGCCGATGATTCTTTTCTTCTGTGCAGCATCCATCGGGTTAATGCCCGGAACCTTATCCAACACAAGGTTGGTTTGAGCAATTACTTTATAAAGTCCGTTCCAGTTTTGATTAACATGCAGGTTTGTTCCGTCATAAATAAGCGAGTACAGGTTATTTAAATCGGAATTCTGCGCTGTTTCGGTAGATTGTATCCCTGTAGGGGCATCCAGCATCTGCCAGTTGTTAGAGAAAATTCCGGCACCGCCGCCAAGAAACCTAATTTCGGCATAAACGGCTGCAATACCAGCTTCGGCATGCTCTGGCAGGGTATAAAAACTGCTGGGAGAAAGATTGGTGGGATCTGTTTCGTCCAAAAACTTCTTACATCCCGAGTTTGCGATGATAGCACCGCCAAGCAAAAACAGGGCAGCGATATTTTTTATATTTATTTTCATTTTGATATCCTTTCTTTAGTTAATGTTTATAATCCAATATTTAAGCCCACCATAAAAGTTGTTGGCTTTGGATAATCGAAAAATGTTTGACCTTGCGCAAATACATTACCATAAGTGGTTACTTCAGGGTCGTTACCGGTATACTTGGTGGCCAGGAAGAAGTTTTGAACCGACGCATACACACGGAGTTTGCTTAAACGTAGTTTTTCTACAAGCGTTTTGTTAAAGGTATAACCCAGCAAAAGGTTTTTGCCCCGGATAAAAGAGCCATCTTCCAACCAGTGCGTATCTACGTTGGTTACGTATCCGGCAGATTGATCCCTGATGGCTGCAATAGGTGTATTCTGATTTTGAGGGGTCCAGGCATCCAATACACTGGCAAAACTATTGGCCTGCACCTGTCTGTCTTCGCCAGAGTGATGGGTCATATTCAATACATCATTGCCATAAGAATACTGAAGTTCTACAATAAGATCTAAGTTTTTATAGCGGAAAGAGTTAGAGAACGATCCCCAGCCTTTTGGTGTTCCGTTACCGATGATCTGACGGTCGGCATCTGTAATGGCATGATCGCCGTTAACATCTAGATATTTAATATCGCCTGGCAGCAGTGTTTTACCGCCACGATAACTTACATATTTAGCGGCTTCTGCCCTTTCTGCCTCGCTCCAGGTACCCAAACGTACAAGGCCCCAGAACGAACCTACAGGCTCACCAACCCTGATAATTCCGGTCTGGTTGGTAAAATTAGGGTTACCTACGCCAAAAATATCATCAGGTGTGGCCAACGAAAGTACCTTGTTGCGGTTAAGTGAGATGTTAAAGCTGGTTTTCCAGGTAAAATCATCGGTTTGTATGTTCACCGTATTGATGCCCAGATCCAGACCTTTGTTCTGCATCGAGCCCACATTTTTCCTGATTACCGAATAACCGGTAGTGCGTGGTACAGGGGCATCCAATAACATATCGGTAGTTTTTCTGTAATACAGATCGGCCTCTAAATTAATGCGGTTATGAAACAAACCCAGTTCTAAACCGGCATCAACCTGCGCAGTTTTTTCCCAAACCAGATCCGGGTTAGCCAAACGGCCAATTCCGATACCCGTTACCTTACTGTCGTTAATAATGGCGGAGTTGTTAACCAGGGTGGCTAGCGATTGATAAGCAGGCAGCTCAGAGTTACCGCTCAAACCATAACTTGTTCTTAATTTTAAGTTAGAAATGGTTTTGTTTCCTTTAAGAAAATCTTCATCAGAAGCTTTCCAGGCCAATGCTGCCGACGGGAAAAAAGCATACTTATGGTTTTCTCCGAATTTTGAAGATCCATCGGCCCTGCCCGTAACGGTTACCAGGTATTTATCTTTAAAAGCATAGTTAATCCTTCCGAAATAAGAGTTAAAAGCCGATCTGTTGCGGCTCGAACCTACCGTAATAGATTTACTTCCCGAGCCCATATTGTTGTTGCCGTAAAAATCGGTAACGAAATTTTCGGCATGGCTGGTGTTTGAAAAGAAATTGGTAGCCTGCCACGAAATACCTAGTAACGCGTTAATGGCATGCGATTCGGCAAAACGCTTGTTGTAGGTTAAATAGTTTTCTAACGACCAGAACGTTTCGCGGTCGTTGGTTACGTTCGCGGTTCCATTCTGTCCGTCGGATATACCGTATAGTTGTTTTGCATTGTATTCGTTAATGTTACGGCTTACCACATTGGCACCTAACTGGGTACGGAATTCCAGATCTTTACTGAAACTGATCGTCGAATAAATACTTCCCAATGCGGTTTGGGTAATCATACCATACCTTTGATCGGTTAAAATATGAACCGGGTTAGATCCTCCTTCGGCCCATGGGATCAATTTATTATCGCCCCATTTTCCATCTGCCAGTTTAATCGGAAGAAAAGGAAATGCTTCAGTAATCATACGAACAGAGTTTAAACCGCCTGTTCCCTGATCTACAATGTTTTCATCCTGGTTGTTATAGCTCAGATTACCGCCAACCTTTAACCAAGGTTTTATTTTACTGTCGAAATTAAACCTGCCCGAATAACGTTTTAAATAAGAGTTCAATAAAAGCCCTTCATCATCACGGTAGCCGGCAAAAACGCCATAGGTACTGTTTTCATTGCCGCCAGTAAAGCCAAGCTGGTGGTTTTGAGAAAGTTTGTTCTGGGTAGATTCTTTTAACCAATCGGTATTGTACAAAGGATTTCCGCTGCTATCGAAGAACTGTGGCAGGGCAATCCTGGCTGCTTTTGGTACTGGCGTAGAAGCGTAGTTTCCTGCAGCCCAGCCCACCGGATCGTAAACTTTAATATTATCGTAAGCCAGATCCTGAACTTTAACATATTCGTAGGCATCGAGCATTTTAACATGGTGCGCTGCCAACGTATTGATACCAAAATCAGCATCATATGTAATGCGCTGTGCATTTGCCGTTCCTTTTTTAGTGGTAATTAAAATTACGCCGTTTGCGCCCCTTGCGCCATATATCGCGGTTGAAGAAGCATCTTTTAAGATCTCAACCGATGCGATATCGCTTGGGTTAATAAAATCTATGGCGTTACTGTTCTGTGTTTGGGTACTCACCGGTAAAGCTACCCCATCTACCACGTAGAGCGGGTTGTTACTGGTATTGATGGAGCTGAATCCCCTGATCCGGATATTGGTCTGTCCACCCGGGCGGCCCGAGTTCGTATTTACCTGTACACCAGAAATACGGCCCGCCAGAGCCTGGTTTAAAGATGGTGCCGGACGCTCCTGCAGTTCGCTGGCTTTTACCACACCAACCGAACCGGTAAGGTCGGTCTTTTTCACTGTACCGTAACCGATTACCACTACTTCATCGAGTTTATTGGCCTCGGCAGGTGCCATTTTAACACTAATATTTGCGTCGGCACCAACAGTAACATCTTTATTCTGATAGCCAACGTAAGAGAAGCGGATTACCTCGCCAGGATTGGCATCAATGCTGAATTTACCAGCTTCGTTGGTTACAGCGGTTTTACCGGAAGAGATGTTCTTGATGCCAACCCCTGGGATGGGCATGTTTTTCTCGTCCAATACGGTTCCGGTAATTACTTTTCGATTTTGAAAGTGCACTGCATGCACATCAAGGCCAGAAAATTCCTTAGGTTTTTCGGCACCCGGATTCATCGAAAAAGCAGGACTATTGAGCAAAAAAAGCGCAGAAAGCCCCGAAATCTTGAGTAGATTAATTTTCATTAGTTTGAGTTTAGTAAATGATTAGTTAATTATCTGTATAATTCAACCGCAAGCAGCTAAATCGTTTTATAAGCTATTCGAACGGAACAATTGAAGCAATTATCATTAAATTAATCAGAAGGCTGCAGTGGATAGACGGGAACGTAACCGTAGATTACATTTTTAGAAAAGTATAAACATATACCAGCGTATACTGTATAGGGATACACTGCACAATACGGAGTAATGGTACCTAGGCTCTTCATGATATTTGGTTGTTGATAAAACGATTTATCTACTCAATATTAAATATTTTACAACACAATCAAGAATATCATTTTCACACGAAAAAGCTATTTGAACGTGGCAATCGAATTACAGTATGATTACTTTTACAGTGGTTAAAAAATTTGGATATACTCAAACTCAAAAAGCAACAAACATTGTGCTTCGTGACTATATTTATGGATATTTTAAGACTTATTTTAATTTTGGTTCAAAAAAAATTATAAAATTTTATGGGAGGGGCTGAGATTTTTAAAATCCCGCCCCAAAAATCATGGATATTAAACAGTGTATTATCGATTTGCCATATGATTAAATCCTGATGAATTAAAGATCCAATTCGTTATAAGCCTCTTTTGTTCTGTATTTAGGAATTTTCTTTAACATATTGTATTTAGCCAGAGTCTGATAATACCGCCAAGCATTATACTTTCGTCCATTTGTTAATACATGTATCCGACCGCCCAAATGACCATATTCAATATGATTCTCGATATAGTCGAGCTCTTGCCTGATATCGCTATCGAATAACTTTTTATGGGTAACAATATGCGGTGCAACTTTTAAAGTATACCGCCAAGGCTCAGAAAATACATATTTAATTTCCTGCTTCCGCGTTTTAATATCATAAGTCTCTACCTGAAAAAAACATGCTTTTTCCTCCTCAGAAAGGTTTAATTTACTGCTTTGCCATAAATACGGTGTAAGTTCGCGCAGCGATTGCTTTTTAATTTCATATCCATACCTTCCCCTACGGCGTTTTTTCCGTTTGAAGGATTTATCATGATGATACTCGAACGTATTTATTTTATGGAGCAGATTGTTATAAAATTCGGCCATTGAGCTGTAGGTCTGATCTGCCCTCAAAACAAAAAATCTTTTCCATCCTCTTTGATAAGGGTTTTCGAGCGGCACCATTGGCAATGCAGCCTGCTGCTCCCTAAGTTCTGACCTTCTTCTGTGGAGCTTAATTAACTGTTTATCCCGGTCTATTTTTACCAGACGCTCTTTTCTTCGCACAGATTTAATTCTGTACGGTAATTCATGTATGTCCATCGGACTTCCATTTAATTTTCTTTAACTTGAAATGTGGGTCACAATTCGTCCTTGAATAAGGATATACCCCTGTAGTCGCAGAAAATAAACGCAGTGCAATAGTAAAATCACCACAATTTAAGGCGGTAAAAAAACTAAAAGAAATTACACTGTTATATCGCCGTTAGGCAATGTGCGAAGGGGATGATATGTTGAAGTATGCTGTCATGATTCCCGGATATTAATAAATTATGCTACCGTAAGAATGATACAAATATAATAAAAATATATAAACAGCACCTGCTAAAGTGCGAAACAACAAAGCCAGCAATCTTAACATCGTTGTGCTTTGATATAAATCCAATCAGCGATATAATCGCTGATCTCAATCATTCCCGTTACAAACGAGGGACGATGGTTTAAAATAAAAAAGGCACTGCGAATTACCACAGTGCCTCTATTAAATTATTTTTTTGCTATTATTTCAGATCAAAACGATCTGCATTCATTACCTTATTCCAGGCTGCCACAAAATCTTTCACAAATTTTTGCTGTGCATCCGAACTGGCATATACCTCGGCAATTGCCCTTAATTCAGAATTAGAACCGAAAACCAGATCAGCGCGGGTTGCGGTCCATTTTGGCTGACCGGTTGCGCGGCTGCTGCCAATATACAGTTCTTTATCTTCGGCTACCGCTTTCCATGCAGTTTCCATATCCAACAGGTTTACAAAGAAATCGTTGCTAAGCTGCCCTGGTTTGATTGTTAATACCCCGTTTTTAGAGCCATCGAAATTGGTATCCAAAGCCCGTAAACCGCCTACAAGCACCGTTAACTCAGGAGCAGTTAAATTAAGTAACTGTGCCCTGTCGATCAAAAATTCTTCGGTAGAAACAGGCGATTTCGAGTTGCGGTAATTACGGAAACCATCAACAACGGGTTCTAAATAGCCAAAAGATTCTATATCGGTCTGCTCTTGCGAAGCATCCATCCTACCCGGGGTAAAAGGAACTGCAATTGAATGTCCGGTAGCTTTTTCTACCGCAGCTGCGCCAGCCAATACAATTAAATCGGCCAGGGATACTTTTTTGACTTCAACCTGCGCAGCATTGAACTGGCTCTGGATACCTTCTAGTACGCCAAGCACTTTTTGCAGCTGTGCCGGGTTATTTACTTTCCAATCTTTTTGAGGCAACAAACGGATGCGTGCACCATTGGCACCGCCACGTTTATCGGAACCACGAAAAGTAGAAGCAGACGCCCATGCAGTAGAAACCATTTCGGTAATGCTTAAACCGCTAGAAAGTACTTTTTCTTTTAATGTGGCAATATCACTTTCATTGATTAACGCATGGTTAACCGCTGGGATCGGATCTTGCCAAAGCAGTTCTTCCTGTGGTACGTCAGGACCAAGATAACGCGACAGAGGGCCCATATCGCGGTGTGTTAATTTATACCAGGCCCTTGCAAAAGCATCGGCAAACTGATCAGGATTTTCTAAAAACCTTCTTGATATTTTTTCGTACGCTGGATCTAATCTTAACGAAAGATCGGTAGTAAGCATGGTGGGTAAATGCTTTTTAGCTCCATCGAAAGCATCAGGAATAATGGCTTCTGCATTTTTAGCTACCCATTGGTGTGCTCCTGCCGGGCTTTTTGTTAATTCCCATTCATATTTAAAAAGATTTTCGAAAAAGTTATTGCTCCATTTTGTAGGCGTTGTGGTCCATGTTACCTCTAAACCGCTGGTAATTGCATCGGTGCCTTTACCAGAGGCATAACTGTTGTTCCATCCCAAACCCTGGCTTTCTATACCTGCAGCTTCGGGTTCTTTGCCCACATGATCTGCAGAAGCTGCGCCGTGTGTTTTGCCAAAGGTATGTCCGCCGGCAATAAGGGCAACAGTTTCCTCATCATCCATCGCCATGCGGCCAAAAGTATCTCGGATATCTTTCGCAGCCAAAACTGGATCGGGGTTTCCGTCCGGACCTTCAGGATTCACATAAATCAATCCCATTTGTACTGCAGCAAGTGGTTTTTCGAGGTTACGGGTATGAATATCCCCGTCTGCATCATCATCAGTTACCACTACACCATGTGCTTTATGTGCACCATCAGAACCGTGGGCATAACGGAGATCGCCACCCAACCAGGTGGTTTCCGAACCCCAATATACCGATTCGTCTGCTTCCCAAACATCTTCCCGGCCACCGGCATAACCAAAAGTTTTAAAACCCATCGATTCCAGGGCAATATTTCCGGTTAAAATGAGCAGATCGGCCCATGAAATTTTCTTTCCATATTTTTGTTTAATCGGCCATAGCAACCTGCGGGCCTTATCGAGACTCACATTATCCGGCCAGCTATTTAATGGGGCAAAACGCTGTAAACCGGCACCTGCACCACCGCGGCCATCGCCCACGCGGTAAGTACCCGCGCTATGCCATGCCATACGGATAAACAGACCACCATAATGGCCAAAATCTGCCGGCCACCAATCCTGCGAATCGGTCATGAGTGCATGAAGATCGGCCTTTAGGGCATCCAGATCGAGGCTGTTAAAAGCTTCAGCATAGTTGAATTCGCCTTCCATTGGATTGGATAAGGTAGAATGCTGCCTCAAAATACTAAGTTTTAACTGCTTTGGCCACCAGTCGTTATTTCTGGTGCCACCGCCGCCTAAGTTGCTTTTCATGCTGCCGTTATGAAAAGGGCATTTACCGATATCGTTTGATTCGTTTTCCATATGTATAATTTTGTTAGTGAAATATCAATCCCCCGTAATGGGTTAAACGGGATTAATATAAATTTAGAAAATTGGAAGAACTAATCACAATCATTTAATTCTATAGTGTAATAGTTAGAATCTATTACTGTTCTATATCAATTGTTTAGAAAGCCCAGGAGCATTTGGCAATGGAAATATTTATTTTTACGCCAATACCTTTTTTACCCTTGAGGTGAGGTCGTCGATATCGAAGGGTTTAGATACGAAATCATCTGGATGGCAATAACCCTCCTGAAGAGATTTGGCGGCATGGCTGGCAGAAATCATAATTACAGGAATGTGAGCGGTTTTCGAATCTGATTTTACGCGATGGCATAAATACCTACCGTCTACATTGCCCAGCAATACATCCAGAAGGATTACATCTGGCTGATAGGTGGCCACAACGGCTTCGGTTTCGAGTCCGTTTTTTAATCCTAAAACCTCAAACCCTTCCAATTCAAAAATCATCACAATCAGCTCCAGAATATCATTGTTATCGTCTACTACCAGGATTTTTTTCATGTTATTTTGTTTTCGCCAAATATTATTTATCCGTTTAATGGAAGTGTAAATGAAAATACCGTTCCTTCGCCAAGCGTACTTACTACGCTAAGTTCTCCGCCGTGCCGCTCAATAATTTCATGCGAGATATACAATCCCAGGCCAAGCCCCGAAACCTGTTTTCCCTGTGGATCTACCTGATAATACCGGTTAAAAAGGTGGGGAAGCTTATCTGGGGCAATCCCTTTGCCAAAATCCTGTACCGAAATCCTGATATTTTGCTGTTCTTTAACAACCGATACCTTTACAATTTCCGATTTAGGGGCATATTTTACCGCATTATTGAAAAGATTAACAAATACCTGTTCTAAACGTTGCTGATCGGCAAATACCAAAATGCCGTTATCACCTTCCAGAACAAGCTTTAGAGGTGTATCGTGAAAAGCCTGATCGGCACAGTTAATCACCAGATCGGCAACATTGATCATTTCTTTGCTCAGTGGAAGCGGTCCGTGCTGGATTTTAGAAACATTCATCAGATCGTCTACCAGGTGTACAACTTTGCCCAGATTCGCATTTGCCTTTTGTACCAGCACCGGGATTTTATCAGGGGCCTGGCCAGTATCCATCACCCTTGTTAGCAACTGCATAGAAGCCTTAAGCGAAGTTAGAGGTGTTTTTATCTCATGACTGGCCACGCTGATAAATTCGTCTTTTTGAAGTGCCATTTTCCTGCGGTTAGATACATCGCTGAAAGTCATTACCGTACCGATAAAGGCATCGTTTTCTAATAATGGACTGGCATTTATCGAAATATAAACTGATTCGTTCCGGGCATTTACAATTTTGATCTCCTTATCGAAAATGGTCCCTGATGATTTATCGATGAGCGATATAGGATGCTCGTTTTTTGCCAGCTTTTCGCCCGTAACCGAAAAACATTCTTGCTGTAGGGTAAAAAAATCGCGGGAGGTAATTTCTTCATCCGAAAGGGCAAACAGTTCTTTTGCCCGTTTATTGGCAAAGGTTACCTGCCCAATACTGTCGAGGATGCACAGGCCTTCACCCATGGTTTGCAGGATACTGGTTAAACGCTGCTCATTCGATCTTAAAACTTCTTCTGCGCGTGTTTTATCTTTTATCGTTAATTCGAGTTCCTTAGTGCGCTGTTTAACAGTTTTTTCGAGGTTGTTATTGAGCTCTTCTGTTACGCTCCGGGCGGTTTCGAGTTCTTCATTCCTGATCTGTAACAGCGATTGGCTATATTTTAAATCAGTAAGGTTGGTTAAAATTACACTCAGAGAGGTTCCTTCATCAAGCATTAACGCCTTAAGGGAAATCTGCATCGGTATTTTTTCGAGCAGGCGGTTTTTAAAGTTCAGTTCGGCACGGGTATCTACATCCCAGGCACCTGCAATTACTTCTTTTGCAAAAACACGGTCCTCATCAAATACCAGATCGAGGAAATAAAGCCCGATCACCTTTTCGAGCGGGATGCCCATTAATTTTGCAAATTGCGAGTTACAGTACAATATCCGTTCAGACCTGTCGAGCGTAACCGCACTTTCCGTCATCTGCTCAATAAAAATCCTGTAGGTATGATCGGCACTTTTAAGGGTAAACAACTGGTGCCCATCTTTACCGTTAACCACGAGTGCATCAACTTCGCCCGATCTGATGGCGTCAATAACGTCATTAGCTTCTTCAAGCGCTGCCTGCGTTTCGGCCAGTCGTTCTTCTAGTTCAATATGTTCTTTCGACTTCTCCATCCTATCCGATTATTAAACCAAGTCCTTTCAATACTTTTTCTTTGTCAGAAAAATCGCCGATCAGCCTCTTTTTGGGATAGGGCGTTTTTTTAATAAGCATGGGAATAGCGGTAACATCCTCATCCCTTACCTTTAAAGGTTGCTGATGTGCATCAATAATTTCGAGATCGTAACGGCCCTTCAAGTTTTCTTCGCAGATTTTGCGGATATTCTGGATGGCCCTGGCCGAAACTGGCGACGCCCCTGCAATAAAAAGCCTAAGCGAAAAAAAAATTTCTTCGCCATTAGCCTTATTATCACCCTGCTTATTTCCAGTCATAGCTTAATTTGTTGTTTTTGAGCGGATATCAAGCCCAACCAATACCTTTTCCTCGTTCGAAAGGTCGCCGATAATTTTTCTTACCGGTTCTGGCACCTTTTTTACCAAGGTAGGGATAGCAAAAATCTGGTCGCCCTCTGCCAACTGGGGTTTTACCAGCAGATCGATCACTTCAATGCTATATTTTCCTTTTAAATGCTCCTCGCAGATCTTCTTCAGATTTTCGAATGCAACAACCGATTTGCTTGTTTTTCCGGCTACGTATAACCGTAGTTCATATAATTTACCCACTATTTTTTCTTTGTTTTAACCTTTGGTTTCGCCTCTTCCCCAACATTGGCACGCCTTAAATCTGTCATTTTGGTTAAGGTTTCGCCCATAATCTGTTTTTTCAATGCTTCTTCTACATAAACCTTGTTCAGTTCTTCTTCGGCTGATTCGTATTCAGATTTCAGGCTTTCAATTTTCGATTCCAATACCCTGCGTTTGCGGATCAGTTCGCGGTCCTTTCTGCTCACCGCCTGCGCATGGATAATTTCACCGGTCTGTTCCATTAGTACTCTTGCTTCCCTTGCCGAACCTGTTAATACGCCATCTTCTGAAAGATAAACATCCACAAGATCCAGACCATGATCGGTAATCACAAACTCCCTGATCTGATTTGAGTGTTTCATTCCGCGCGATTTCATGATGTAAAGACCGCGGTTGCGCTCGCCATTATTTTCGATATCACGGATCAACAGCCAGGCATCAACCAATGAAGAAACCCCCTCATCTGTTTGTTCGTTTACTACATTGTTAAAGGTAAGCGCGGTAAACATTACCGTAATCTGCTCGGCCTGCAAAAAATCGATTAAACGCACCAGCATGGTTTTTACTTCGCTTACCGAACCAATGGTGATGAGGTTGGTAATCGGATCGAGTACCACAACAGTAGGTTTAAATTTTTTGATTGCCTTATGGATGGCTACCAAATGCATCTCTAGCCCATAAAGTGTCGGGCGCGAAGCATAAAACTGTAAGTATCCTTTATCTACCTGTTTCTGCAGATCGATACCGATTGAGCGCATATTTCTGATAATCTGCTTTGGCGATTCTTCGAATGCAAAATACAGGCATTTCTCGTTTCTTAAGCAACTTGCGTGTGCAAAACTTGCGGCAACGCTGGTTTTACCAGTACCTGCCGTACCCGAAACCAAAATGCTGCTACCTTTATAGAAACCATTGTTTCCGAGCATATTATCCAGGGCTGGGATACCAGAAGAAAGACTTTCTGACGATACTTCTTTATTGAGCTCGAGCGAAGTAACCGGAAGCACTGATATCCCTTCATCATCAATAAGGAAAGGATATTCATTTGTTCCATGTACCGAGCCACGGTATTTTACTATGCGGAGCCTACGGGTTGATATCTGATTGATAATGCGGTGATCGAGCAGGATCACACAATCAGATACATATTCTTCGAGTCCCTGGCGTGTAAGGCTCTTTTCTCCTCTTTCTCCAGTGATGATCGCGGTAACTCCTTTTGATTTCAGAAACTGAAACAGCCTTCTGATCTCGGCGCGGATAATTCCCTCATTACTCATTCCAGAGAAAAGGTTCTCTATGGTATCGAGCACCACACGTTTGGCACCGATGCTATCAATGGCATAACCCAAGCGTATAAATAATCCTTCCAGGTCGTATTCGCCGGTTTCTTCAATCTCTGATCGGTCTATATGTACGTAATCAAGCCTGATTTTTTTATCTTTCTCCAGTTGGTCGAGATCGAAACCCAAAGAAGCCACATTGGTTTTAAGTTCATCTGCCTTTTCTTCAAAAGCCATAAACACACCCGGTTCGTTATACAACAATGCTCCCCTAACTATAAATTCGATTGAAAAAAGTGTTTTTCCCGATCCGGCTTCGCCACATATTAAGGTAGGCCGCCCGGTTGGAATACCGCCCAATGTAATTTCATCTAATCCGGATATTCCCGTACGTGTTTTTGAGATTGCGCCTGAAGATTGTTTTTCTAGCTGCATTTTTGATTTAGCCATTCAGTACATTTTAATTGTTAAAGTTTCGGATTCGACACATTTCCGCTACTTTTTCTTTTATCAAACAGAAAATCAAGATAAATGTTTTGCCAATAGAAAACTACATTAATCTGGAAATAGCGCCTAGTTTATCCGGTTATAATTTTACAGTTTTTTTTGGAAAAACCTAAATGGTTGATAAAAAAAAGAAACAACCGCCAGCTTTGGGCATGAAGAAACGCCAAAGTAAATTTGGTTTAAGGATTTTGCAAACCTGTGAATCCGAATGTCATTACCATCAACCAAAGCACAGAACTTTCGACATTGAAAACTGAAGTACAACCAGTTATGAGCAGACACAAAATGATTAAAAAACGGAATAAGGGACAACGAAAGACATAAACAAACACACAATGGTTAAAATGCATCACAAAGGCAAATAATATGTACTGTTGCCAATCTTGCATGGCATATTTGCCATTATACCGGGTGATTTTCGCTATATTTCCGTAACCAAGTGTTTTCTATTTCAAATATCCCGATTACTGGTTCATAAAGCTTCCATCTCCACGGCGCATAATCCGATTTCCATTTCGGCCATTCGCACCTGTCCATTTTTGCAAATTGGCACTCACCCTAAACATAAAGTAACGGCTTAAAGCATTCGATTTGGTATCGGTATAACTGCCATCTACGTTTGTATCGCGGTTTACAAAATTGTTCTGGTTTAAAATATCAAAAACCTGTACGGTAGCCGAAATTCTTCTGTGCCAGAAATCGCGCTGCAGGTAACTGTTTATTACCAATGGGTTGCTTGTGATGTTTGCGTTAATACCGGTTACAAAATTTTTGCTTGCGTTATATCCAAATTCAAAACCCTTTAAGAAATAGAATTTACCATCAATATTCAAAGCCGTTGTTTTGGTTTTGAAATCGGTTGATGAAGACCTGGATAAGGTGCTGGCCGATTTGGTGAAGTTAAACGAGGCAGACGGGTTTACTTCCATCCAATCGTTTGGTGTAATGCGCGGACCAAGTTTTTCGTAAAATACCCAGGTGTTGGTTTCGTACGAAACGTTGTTATTCATTGAAACACCATGGTTATAAGAAAAATTACCGCGGAATGCCAGGTTATATTTCCGGTCGTTTAACTGTTTATTGATCGAATAATTACCATTGAGATTATAATTGCCGTTTATGTTAACGTAATGGGTTTCGTTTAACTGACTATCATAAGGGCCCTGTATAATTACCCTATTGGTAACAACCTTGTTCTGTGAAAAAGTTGCGTTACCGTTTATGGAGTAGTTTAATTTTGAGTTTGCAATGTAATTGTTGTAACTGGTATTTATGGAATGACTAAAAGATGCCTTTAACGCAGGATTACCCACTACCGGATTTTGAGGATTTGACTCATCGCGCACGGGCTGGATCTGATCAAAACTGGGTTCGTTGGCATTGCCCGAATAGTTTAGCTGGATGCTATGCTGTTTAGACCATAAATACTGGAAACGTGCAATCGGGATGATGTTGAAACTACTACGCCTGGTTGTAGTGCCCAAACTCGCTTTACTACCTGCTAAAGTTGCCGGAATAGCTGTTATCCCTGCAGAAAAACGGACTCTCGACTCGCTGCCCAATCCATACCGATAATTTAATGCAATACGTGTTTGGGTAAATGAATATTCGTAAATATTGCTTAGCGAATCTACAACCTGATTGGCTCCAAGCGCATTAATATTGCTAGTAATGGCCTTATTGTCGTATCCGTTGTAGTTAATCTGGCTGTTAAATTCGAGTTGCGTATTGCTTGTTAAGGGCTCTACAAAGGTGAAACTGGCCCTGTAATTGCGTGTTAAGTTTTTACGTTCAATTAAGCGGTGTACCAATGAATCTTTAGTAACCACATTGGTGGTATCGTAATATAAAATGTTGTTGTTCTGCTCAGAAGTGGCGTCGGCATCCGAATTGCCAAAAGTTAACTGAAAAGATAAATTTCTTCTAGGTTTTTTAAAAATGTGCTGATAAAAAGCAGTTGCATTAATATTCGGACGGGTAGAGGTACTGCTACTCTGGCCTTTCCGGTCCTGCCGTGTCCTGATGGTTTGAATCGTTGACGAATTAGAACTGTTATTGCTTGTGTTGAGGCTTATATTTGGCGAAAAACGGATATAGTTGGCACTATCAATATCATCTTCGAGCTCAAAGCTAAAATTGTGTGCTTTTGAAGAAGAACTCCGCAAACTTTCGCTCGAGGTATGAGTACTGAAAGGTATGGTTGGGCTAAATGATTCGCTTATGTTTGATGATTGGGTATCATTATAGCGGAAACTATAATTGGTATTGATCTTGATGTTTTTCCCAAGCTGATCGCGGTATGAAAAAGACGGGCTTGCAGAAGTTGAAGTACCGCCACTGCCAGATGAACCACCGCCTCCGTTGCCACCACCATTATTTCCGCCTCCACCATTGCCTCCACGACCGCCACCGCCGCCGCCATTAGCATCACCCCCACTATTGGCCACGCCCGTTATTGTATTATTGATGCGGCCATTAACGCCTATCACCTGGTTTTGGTTTAACCGCGTTGCGAATAGCGAACCCTCATACCGTTTATTGTTACCGGCGCCAGCACCCACCCGAAGCGTATTCCCAACGGATTTATCTGTCCGGGTTACGATGTTCAAAATCTTTTCAGGGTCGCCGTCTTTAATTCCGGTTCTTGCCGCCTGGTCGCCATAATCATCAACAATCTGTATTTTATCTACAATTTCTGCAGGCAAATTTTGAATGGCCGAACTCACATCGCCTCCCAAATAGGTTTTACCGTTTATTTTGGCCTTGGTAATAGGATTTCCCTGGTGCACCAAAGATCCATCGCTCCCTACTTCCATCCCTTCCATTTTCTTTAAAAGCTCATCAACTGTAGCATTTTCACGTACCACATAATCGCTGGCTTTATATTCGACTGTATCGGTTTTATAGGTAATGGAAGGTGTTCCGTTAATGGTAACCTCTTTTAAATTATTGGCATCATTTTTCAGAAAAATAGGATCCATTACAATCCTTGGCGTTACATCATTCTGCTTAAATTTACCAACGAACGGCTGATACCCCAAACTGGTTACCGTTAACGTATAAGTAGCCTCTTTTACATTCTTGATCACATATATCCCATCTTCGTTGGTACTGGTTACCAAGGTATCGTGCGCCGAAGTTAACCTTACGGTACAGCTTGGAACGCCTAATTTGGTATCGTCTTTAACCACACCACTTACTTCGCGGCGTGCAATTGGAGGTGGTGGAACATTTGTTTTTTTCGGTTGAATTTGCGCGTATAAATTTTGACTTAAACAATGTATTAAAATCAAAACTGCAACTGGTTTGTAAAGGTTAAAATAAGCGTTAATAAAAAATTTCTTCATGTTTGGTTAGGGCCTTGCATTAGTGATGATTAGTGGGATGGGTTATTACAAAATATAGCTGGCTATTTTTTGCATAAAATGATATCTGTTATTTTTTCGCCAGTGTATATTTATCCCAGAAATCGGTAGCCATGGTTAAATCCTGAAAATTGCCTGATCCACCTCCTGATCTTCCACCTCCATTACCTCCACGGCCGCCTCCGCCAAATCCACCTCCCCCATTTCTGCCTCCGCCGTTTCCGCCGCCATTTCCGCCACCAAATGAACCTGCGTTTAAGCCATTCAGCTTAATCTGAAAAGCAAGTTCTTTAACCTCTCCACTTTTTAAACCCAGTTGTGCAAGCGGAACTGATAATTCGTAGGTATACACCCCGGCATCGTCAAAAGAGGCTACGGTTTTGATGCTGTATTCGTTATAAATAGAAATTAGGGTATCCTGAATATCTTTAAAGCCGAGCACCCTGATTTCTTTTACGGTTTCTAACTGTGTTTTATGCAAGGCCAGGGCGGCTGAATCGCGTTGAGCTGTACTTAATGCAGTACGGTTCTGACCGCCGCCGAAACCGCCCCTGCCACCTCCACCAAAGCCCCCGGCACCACGGCCGGCACGTTTAACTAAAGGATAGGTAATTGAAAAAGCATCTTTATCTTTCTTTTTGCCATCGGTATTTACATTAAAACTGATACCGCCAAGCATAATTTTGGTTGTGCTTGCCGATTCTTTTGATTTTATAACCAGATACAGGTTTTTTTCATCGTTTGCCAACAGATAATCTAAATTGGTCCTTTTGTTTTCTGTAAATGGCAATCCGTTCCACTCTGCAATGCGGCCATCGATACGTATTCCTGTTGGTGCTAAATTCCCTTTCTGATCGGTAGGTTTTTGGGCAAATGCAGATACAAATATGGTAGAAGCCAAAAAGGCCAGATAGATTCTTCTCATCTCATAAATAGTTTAAGTTCGGTATTTATAAGCAGTAGACTGTAAATTCTGTTAATGGCTTAACGGTTTAATTTTAAAAAAATCTATTTGATGAATGAAAAAATAGAAAACACTGCTCAAAATCTCAAAAACAAAGGTTTAGGAACAAAACATCACTAAAATATTACGAAAGGAAAAGCCGGATGAAAATAAACTTCAAGCTATGCGGCTATTTTGTTTTAATATTATTAAGTTAATCAATTTAAGTTCCGGTATTCGTTTGGCGTCAATCCTGTTTTCAGCTTGAACAAACGGGTAAAGTGCTGTTGATATTTAAAGCCGAGTTCTCCAGCTATTTCATTGATCGATTTATTCTGATCAAAAATCTTTCGCTTTGCCTCGTCGATTAATCTGTTTTGGATATAGTCTAGCGCAGTGCTTCCTGTTTCCTTTTTAATGAGGTCGCCAAAGTAGTTTGGAGAAAGGTGCAATTGATCTGCACAATAGGCAACAGAAGGTAAACCTTCAATCGATGCCTTTCCAGAAATAAAATAATCGTTCAGCAGGTTCTCGAACCGCGTAAGGATATTCCTGTTAATGTGATTTCTTGTAATGAACTGGCGGTCGTAAAAGCGCATACAATAATTCAAAAACAATTCGATGTTCGAAACAATGAGCGTCCTACTATGTTGGTCTATATTCTGTTGAATCTCTTCAGAAATCTTTTCTAAACAACCTATAATGGTCTTTTTTTCTTTCTTTGATAGATGCAGTGCTTCACTAACCTCATAAGAAAAGAAAGTATAATCCTTAATATGTTTATCAAGTGGTGTTCCTTTGATCAAATCTGGATGAAAAACCAGTGCATATCCCGATGGTTTTGTTGCTACACCATTACTATTTATGCCATAAATTTGCCCGGGAGCTACAAAAACCAAGGTTCCATCCTCATAATCGTAGGGCTCGCAGCCATAAGTGATATTGCCACACTTGATATGCTTTAAGAAGATGGCATATACACCTATATATCTCCTAAAATGGTGTATTGTTGAAATTTCATTAAAATTGATTACGCTGACCAATGGGTGAAGCGTATCTACACCAGCATATTGGTTATATTGTTTAACCGTATCTATCCGATCAACCTGTTCCATGATTTTGAGCTTTTAACTACACAAATCTACTAAAGCTAATTCCGGGAACCTTACAATTTATACTGAATCAGTAAAAGTGGTAAATGAAACCGTAATCTGTATAAAGGCATATCTTACCATTGTTGCGAAATTTGCCCCATTAATATAAAGAATTAGACCCTACACTGAAATTAGAACAATAACCAGCCAATTCCGTTTAAATGAAAAAAATAAAAAAATTATCAGCAACGCTGTACATTGGATGTTTAATAACAATTTCGGCGTACAGTCAAACCAAAAATCAGAAAACCATGTCGACAGAAAATACACTTTTCCCAAAGGGAGAAAAATTAACAAATGGATATTTTACGGGTGATGCTTATTTGCAGACACTTCTAACCAAAGACAAAAACAACGATTTTGTAATAGGGAGTGTTACGTTTGAGTTAGGTGCAAGAACAAATTGGCATACGCATCCTAAAGGACAGGTATTAATTGTTACCGAGGGTGAAGGACTCTACCAGGAAAAAGGAAAACCATCACAAACTATTAAAAAGGGTGATGTAATTAATATTCGCGAAAATATAGAACACTGGCATGGTGCCAAACAAGAAAGTAGAATGGTACATCTTGCCATCACCAATTACGAGGGCGAAACCAATGCGGTATGGTTAACTGCTGTAACCGAAGAGCAATACCATGAAGCAAACAAATAAACAGCACAATAATGGGCAGGAGAAATTTTATCACATCAATACTGATTTTTGTGCTCGCAATAGTTTCAACAAATATGAAAGCACAAGAAAAAACAGTTGATAGCCTTACCTTACAACAGCAAAGCCTAATCAGTATTTCTTCGCAAACTGCATCAGGAAATATCGAACAGTTAAAAGTTCAGCTAAATGAAGGGCTTAACACTGGTCTCACCATTAATGAAATCAAGGAAGCGTTGGTACAATTATATGCCTATTGCGGTTTCCCTAAAAGTTTAAATGCCATTAATACTTTCAAAACGGTTCTGGATGAGAGGAAAGCCAAAGGCATCGTTGACAAAGAGGGAAGAGAAATTATTGTACCTATTCCTTCAGCAGAAAACTACGAAAAGGGCAGAAAAACATTAGAAACCCTTACCAAAATTCCGCAGGCAAAACCAGCACCAGGTTTTGGCGAATTTGCCCCACGGATTGACGTCTTTTTAAAAGAACACCTTTTTGCCGATATCTTTAGCAGTGATGTACTCTCGTATCAACAACGGGAACTGGTAACTATTGCTGCACTTGCAACAATGCCAGGTGTAGAAGGCCAGCTACAATCGCACATTAATATGGGCAAAAATACAGGCGTAACAGAAAATCAGTTGATAGCAATTGCCACGCTTATTGAAAAAAACAGCACCAGAACCCAGGCCAATACAGTAAGAAAAATTATTGGCCAGCCCGTGCTTCCAATTATTGAAGAGGATATGATGATACGTATTTCCGAAATCGAAATCGTGCCTGAATTTCTCAAAGAATACCAGGCCATCCTTACAGAAGAAGCTAAAATTTCGGTGAAAATAGAGCCTGGCGTATTGGCCATTTTCCCAATGGTCCAAAAAGAAAATCCAAACCAGATCAGGATCATTGAAATCTATGCAAATAAAGCAGCCTACCAATCGCACTTAACCACGCCCCATTTTCAACACTACAAAACCAGTACTTTGAAAATGGTAAAAGCACTCCAATTAATAGATATGAGTAGTTTGGATAGCGGAATGATGGCAGAAATATTTAAAAAGCTAAACTGATCAATAACAGTGAGCGACAATCTTAATAAGATAAGACACAGGCTAAAACAAAAAAATCTTTAACTATTCAAAATAAATAGTTAAAGATTTCTGTGGAGAATATCGGATTCGAACCGATCACCTCTTCACTGCCAGCGAAGCGCTCTAGCCAAATGAGCTAATCCCCCGTATTTTAATCAACAATTACCAAATCTTTAATAACCAGTTTCAGTAACCGAAACAAGCTTCCTGCTTGTGCAGCAAAAATAGCAAATACTTTCTCGAAAGCAAATGATAATTTATCTTTTTAATGATGTTTTTTATTAATCGTTAAATTTAAAAGCAAACAGGGCCATAAAACAGATGACGACCATAGCAGATTGCAGCGGATAGTTGATAAACAGAAAAAGCACAAATGTTGCAATGAGCAACAGTACAAAAAACATAATAGCCTTAAACACAGTATCCATATAGCACATGCCTATAATGGCTAAAATGTAAAAGGGAATAATAACGGCAGCTATAAACATCGCCGAAATTAAATTCCTAATATTAACCGAGTATTAAATGTTTTTTAGGTTTATTCCTTAAACAAGTAAATTATCCAGCTTAACTTCCTTTTTGTTTAGCAGATTTTGGTAGGCTTCTACAAACTGTGCAACATTATAGCCATCCATTAAGGCATGGTTTACATGTATCGAAACCGGCATCGTTTTCTTACCCTGTTCATCCCTTACCTTGCCAAAAGATATTTTTGGGCAGCTATCCTGATGTGAATAGTTACGGGCATGAGATAAGGAAGTAAAATTTAACCAGGGCAAGGCTGAATAGTGGATTACGTTTTCGCCAGATGAAGAAGGGATTAAGCCTGTAGTGGCCTGCACTTTTTCGATCTCTTTGTTGGCTTCGGTTTTAAAAATTTCGAAGTCTTTATGGTAGTCCATATATCCGAAACCAAATGTACCGTTTGGCCGGTTTATGGTAGCCGCCGCGTTAACGGTATCGTATTTCCACACTTCGCGCTCTATAATGCGGTATCTAAAGGGTTCTATCTGATTGGCAGCAGCCAGCGATTTATGCAGGTAAAGCAGGAAGAACGAAACGCCATGTTCTTTTGCCTCTTGATAGGTAGCCGTGCAATCTACCTCTACGGTTACGCCAAAGAAAGGCTCTTCAAAAGCGCTAAAAAATTTAAAATGATCTTTTCTGATCCAGGTGTTGATATCTATTTTTTCTTTCATTCAATTAATTTTGGTAAAACTTCAGCCAGGCTTTCCATCTGATAAAAATTGGGATGTTCGATGGTATGATCGATGCTTTCGTGAATCCAGGTGGTATGGTAAGGGATATGAACGGCATGGCCGCCAATATTCAGCACAGGCAGCACATCCGATTTTAAGGAATTACCCAACATCAAAAATTCTTCAGGCTTACAATCCAGGTGTTTGATCAGTTTTTGATAATCCTTTTCCTGTTTATCACTCATAATCTCAATATGGTGGAAATAGTGGTCTAAACCTGATTTGGTAAGCTTGCGCTGTTGATCGAGCAGATCTCCTTTTGTAGCCACCACCAGTTTGTATTTACCGTGTAATGCTTTAAGCACTTCTTCTACCCCATCCAGCAGCTCTACTGGTTTATTGAGCATTTCTTGTCCCAGCTCTATCGCCTTACTCACCATAATGGGGTCGATTTTCCCTGAAGTGATGCGCATTGCCGTTTCGATCATGCTCAGCATAAAACCTTTAATTCCGTAACCATAAAGCGGCAAATTGGCAATTTCCGTTTTATAAAGTTCCGACAAAATACCGTGGCGTGGCATAAAGTCTTCTAAAAGACCGGCAAACTGCTCCTCTGTTTCGCGAAAATAAGGTTCATTTACCCAAAGCGTATCGTCGGCATCAAAAGCAATTACGGTAATTTGATTTTTCATGGTTATGCTTACTTTAGTGCCACAAAAATAAACTACGGGGCTGTTTTAAAAAAGGACATTTGTCTCAACCACATTAATATGCTACGGACCAACCTTGCTTTCTTATCTTTTATCGAACGTTTTTGCGCAGAAAATAACGAGGAAAAAATTGCCCTTAAAAGCTTTAAGGCAGGTTTTAGGTTTATTGAGCAGGGCGAAAAAATCAGCAATATCTACATCATTAAGGATGGGATAAGCAAGTGTTTTATTTCGGAAGAAAACGGCAAGGATTTTATTATCGAATTTTTAGGCAAGGGCGAAGTGGTTGGTGAACTAGAGGCCATTAAAAAAATTAACTGTTTATGCAACGTAGCAGCTATAAGTGAGGTTACGGCTTATGTTATTCCTGACCACATTTTCCTTTCGCTGATTAACAAGAGTAGTGAATTTACTACAATCTTACTCCAGGAATTATCCACCCGGATTATACAAACGAGTACACGTGCATCCTTCCAACAGCTATATACGCTAGAATATGCACTTTTAAAATTACTTAAACTACAGGCCGACGAGCATATATCGATCTCAAAAGAAGACATGGCTGCCTACCTGGGCATCTCTGTAAGGAGCTTTAACAGAAGCCTAAAGCAGGTTGTGGATAAGGGTGGTTTCGATACCCCGGAGTTCAAAAACATCTTACAGCTGCCCAATATGAAAAAGCTATTAGAGCGGCTGAGGTAAATCTGCATTTTATGGTATAATTATTGCGATGGAGATATTTTTAAATTACGTGTAACGTTTCGCTCTTACGGTCCGTTTATGTGATAAAAAAATTAAACGCATTTTTTGCGTAGCTGATGACACACAAATAACCATATATACCAATGAAAAACAACAAACGCCACACGATAAGATTTCCGAGTTAATCGATATCGAAGAAGTGTATCTATTTGAAATAGAATACTTCACCATGATGATATCCTTAATTATCATTTAAATAAAGCTTAACCGAAAGGCTTTCGCAATTTATATTGATTAAACTAAATCTTAACTTAACAATGAGTGCTTATATCAACATCTACACCAACTCTTTAACAGACGATCTGATCCCAACAATTTTAAAACGCCTAAATGAACATGAAAATGTACTGGATATCAACTCGTCTTTTTCATTTAGAAACCCAAATGGCACTTTGCCAATCGTTTTTAAATGGGATAAACCAAGCCTCGAAATATTTAACGAAAATAGCTTAAAGCTAAATTTTGGTGTATCGCTAAAACCGTTCGACCTTAAGGAATACAAGAAAAAACTTTTTAAAGAGAAAATTATCAAACAGGGCCTTATCCAAAAAATATTGGGACTGTTTAAAAAGAAAAAAAGAAAACCTGTAAAAGCTGTTAAGCTTAGTGCCGAGGTTGAAGCACAATTGCAGAACTACAATAAAGTTTTTTCTTTAAAATACCATTCAGGTGATGTTTTCGAAAACCACTTTGCAACTTTAATCGGAGCAATTATTACCGAACTTACCAACGGTGTTTGTCATTTTACCCAAGAGAACATCTGGTACGATTCTACCAACGCATTGAGAGAATCGCTGGTGAATTTATACACACTTGAGGAACTTCCCAACCACATTAACAAAAATGCGGTAGCGGTTGCCAGCTAAAACATTTTTAAAGCCAATATTGATCATTCTTGTATTTAAAGGATATTGATATTGGCTTTTATTTTATCATTTTGATTATGAAAATTCAGCTGAATACAATATATTCGGTAGGATTAACAGCTCAAGAAATGGATAATTTTGAAGAAACCGGTGGGGTTAGAATTGGCAATTTTAAGGCAACCTGGCCTTTTGCTACTTTAAAGGTAAGCGAGTTTAAACTCGAACTTAATGCATCGATAAAAGGTAATTTTGTTTTCAAAAGGTCCGACATTGTTTCCATTACACCGCACAATTCGATATTAGGGAGTTCAATCAGGATTACCCACCGTGTTGAGAAATACAATAAGGATATCTTTTTCACCTTTCTAGGAAATGCAGAAGAACGGCTTGCCGAAATTGCGCAAACGGGCTTCCTCAATCTTAGCCAGGCCACACCCAGCCATATCGACCAGGAAATTACCGAACTTCAGTTACAAACCGGTTTCCCGATTAAAATCCCTGTGGCCATCGGCATAGTTGTTATCTGGAATTTATTGTTCTTATCCGACTTTTTTAATGTATTCTACACCAGAAAGGAAACCGAAATGTTTGGGATCGGAGTAGGGCTTGCACTGGCCTTTGTGTTCTTGATCTGCATATCACTGCTTATTTCGGACAAAGCCAGACAGCTCATGTTAAAAAACAGCAGCGGCGTAACCAGCATTAAACCCTTTTTATATTTCACGGCTTTTATCACACTTGTGATGTTTTGTGCAGGGTTTCTTCCGCAATATCTTGCAAACCATTAAACATTTAAAGGGCAAAATCTGTTAGGTTAAGGCAACACCAACCAATATGCCCGATATCTTAATTATAAACGGAAGTGCCCGGTTAAATGGGAATACACAGAATTTTATCGGTAAGCTTACCCATGAAATAGTATTTGACCAGATCAACTTATTGGAACATTATTTTCTTCCTTACAATTACGAAAACCAATATCCTGCCGAAGATAGCTTCGAAACCTTTGCCAAAGAAATACTCTACCACAAACACCTCATTTTTGCCACCCCGGTTTATTGGTATGCCATGAGCGGCAGAATGAAAAATTTATTCGACAGGTTAACCGATTGGGTAACCTTAAACAAAGAAGTAGGCAGAAACCTGAAAGGTAAAACAGTACAATTAATTGCGGTTGGAACGGATGCCGATTTACCTGACGGTTTTACTACACCGTTCTATATGACAGCCAACTATATGGAAATGGATTACAAAGGTCATGTATATTTCAATTCGGATGCAAAAATTACCGACGAAGAGTTGGCCAAAATCAGAGAATCTTTTTTTAGTTTTATATCGGCATAAACAATAACGCTTATCATAATTTATATATTCCAAAACGCTATTTAAAGCACGAACATGAATGTAGCAGACGTTTTTAAGAACAATGAAAAATGGATAGCCGAAAAACTGGCTATTGATCCTGATTATTTTACCGAATTATCTAAAGGGCAAAGTCCGGAGTTTTTGTACATCGGCTGCTCTGATAGCCGGGTTACGGCAGAAGATTTAATGGGCATACAGCCTGGCCAGGCTTTTGTACACCGAAATGTTGCCAACCTGGTAAACAACGTAGATTTGAACGTAATGACGGTTTTAAATTATGCAGTTCGCCATTTAAAGGTTAACCATGTGGTGGTTTGTGGCCATTACAATTGTGGCGGCGTTAAAGCTGCTATGCAACCGGCGGATATGGGCATACTAAACCCGTGGTTAAGAAATATCCGCGATGTTTACCGCATCCATAAAGAGGAATTGAATGCCATTGAGGATGAGAGCTTACGTTATAACCGATTGGTAGAGCTGAATGTGCAGGAACAATGCGTTAACCTTTTAAAAACCGCGGCCGTTCAGGAAGCCATTACTGCACGTGGATTAACGGTGCACGGTTGGGTATTCGACATCCATACCGGACGTTTAATCGACTTAAAGATCGATTTCGAAAAGATCTTGAAAGATATTAAGGAGATTTATAACCTTTATTAAATGTCCGGAGTCGGAAGTCCGAAGTCTAAATGTAAAAAACCTCGCAGGTTTCTAAGTTTAGCACTTGGAGCTGAACATATAAAAAAACCTCGCAGGTTTTAAAAACCTGCGAGGTTTGACTCAGAACTCCATACTAACAATATAAATATCAGAAATATAATGCAAAAGCAAAGGTCCGAAGTTTGGATTTCTTATTCACCCAAACCTCGGACCTCCGACTCCGGACTAAAGACTTCCGACTAAGGACTAAACTAACGTCCCATCCAACCGCCATCAACGGTCAGAATTGTTCCGTGTACGTAATCGCTTGCTGGCGAAGCCAAAAACAATGTTGGTCCTTTAAAATCTTCTGGTGTTCCCCATCTTCCGGCAGGGATACGTGATAAAATGGAAGTACTTCTATCCTGATCTTCGCGCAATGCAGAAGTATTATCTGTTGCGATATATCCAGGTGCTATGGCGTTTACATTTACACCCTTCGATGCCCATTCGTTGGCAAAAGCTTTGGTTAAAGAAGCAATTGCGCCTTTACTTGCTGCATAACCCGGTACGGTAATACCGCCCTGAAAAGAAAGTAAAGACGCCGTAAAAATCACTTTTCCGCTTCCTCTAGCAATCATCTCGCGACCGATTTCGCGTGTTAAAATAAATGGCGCAGTTTGGTTTACTGCAATTACCTCATCCCAATATTCATCGGGGTGCTCGGCAATGGGTTTACGCAAAATGGTTCCGGCATTATTTACCAAAATATCGATAACCGGATGGTCGGCTTTTACCTGTGCTGCAAATGCCAACGTGCTTTCGCGTTTGCCAAAATCGCACTGGTAAGCGGAGAATTTCCTACCCAGTGCTACTATTTCTTTTTCTACTGCACTGCCCTGCAGTTCTAAGCTGGCAGAAACGCCAATAACATCCGCACCGGCCTCGGCCAAAGCTAAAGCCATGGCTTTGCCTATCCCTCTTTTACAACCGGTAACCAAAGCAGTTTTACCTGCTAAATTAAATATGTTTGACATGTTTTTATCCTTAATTTTATCTCATTAATGGCGGATTATAAATCCGCAGTTCGGGCGGTCGTGATTACAAATCCTGACCAACACACATAGTTGGTCAGGAAATATTTTCCTGACCTGCTGAGCTGTGGATTTACAATCCACAATCTTAAATTATTTCAGTTCGGTAATGGCACAGTGATCCATATCCCCATAATCAAGGTTTTCGCCGGCCATACCCCAAATAAAAGTATAATTGCTAGTGCCAGCACCCGAATGGATAGACCAGTTTGGCGAAATTACCGCCTGATCGCCCTGCATCCAAATGTGACGGGTTTCTTGTGGTTGGCCCATAAAATGGCAAACACTCTGCCCCTGCGGAACTTCGAAATAAAAATAGGCTTCCATCCTTCTATCATGTGTATGTGCCGGCATGGTATTCCAAACACTGCCCGATTTTAATTCGGTCATACCCATCTGCAACTGGCAGGTTGGCAATACACTGTTTACCAATAATTTATTGATCACCCTGTGGTTGGCTGTTTCTGGCGTGCCCAATTCAACAATTTCAGCTTCTGCTTTGCTTACCTTTTTGTTTGGGTAAGTATGGTGTGCAGGGGCAGAATTGATATATAATTTAGCGGCTTCGCCAGGGGTAGCAGACTCGAAAAACACCTCTTTTGTACCCTTGCCAATGTAGAGGGCCTCTTTATAATCCAACTCGTATTTTTCGCCGTCGGCAGTAACAACCGCTTTTCCGCCAACATTGATAATACCCAGCTCCCTACGTTCTAAAAAGTAGGTTGCTTTTAAATCATCAGGGTTTGGAAGGGCAATTTTCTGATCAACAGGCATTGCACCACCAACAATATACCGATCAAAATGAGATAAGGTTAGGTTTACCTGGTTGGCCTCAAATACGTTTTCGATCAAGAAATTATCCCGCAGAGCAGCGGTATCCATTTGTTTAACTTCTTTAGGGCTTTGAGCGTAACGGCTTTCGAATTTATTCATTGGTTAAAAATTGAGTTTTGATAGCGGATCCAAACTCATATCAGATCCTATTGGCAAATATATTTATACGATACTTATTATTTGTATTAATACTCAACTTTATAATCCTTTTTTATGGTTTCACCGCTCCAGGCTTTCAAACTGGTCCATGGTGCTGGCGCATCTGCCCAAAATTTATTATCCGCTGGCAGCCCTAAGGTTAAAAAACCCAAACTGGCCATGTACAAACTTCCGGTAGAGGTGTAAGTATCTGCCACTTCCGGCTGGTGGCCGTTAAAGCCGAGTACCAACCATCCTTTACCGTCAAAATTCTGGTTGCCATCATACAGGTTGTGCATTACCTTGGTTAATGCGCCGCGAACCTGGGCCGGCTTTACATATTCGGGCAATTTTTCCATCAAAGCCGTTTGCGCCAAAGCCTGAAATGCAGCCGTGCGGTAAGTAATCGATCGGCCATATGCAGGATAAGTGCCCTCTGGCGAGATAATCCGTTCTAAATACTCCGAATAACGCACCATCCTTTTCAATGCAAGGTCGTAATCGGCCTGCTGTGCTTTTTTCTTGTCGACCAATACTTTTAAAAGGTCAACCAGCATCGGGTGGATTACATAAGAATTGTAATAATCCATACTAAATTTTTCGCCATCGCTGTACCAGCTATCACCTACATACCATTCTTTCATTTTATTGATCGAAAACTGTACACGCGCTGGATCGTACTGTTCACCAATGCTCAATAAAAAACCTTCGGTTAGGCCCGAAAACAATAACCAGTTGTTGTATGCGCCGCTTCTGGTGCGCAGGGATTTAAACTCTTCTATAAATCTTTTTTTAGTGGTTTCATCAAGCGGTTCCCAAAGTGCTTTTGGTGCACGCAAAAAAGCGTGTGCAACATAAGCGGCATCAACTATGGGCTGGCTTTCTGAGCGGTAGCTGATATAATCGGGGCTCTCGGGATTTACCGAATTGGCAAGTCCTTTTAAAAGTTCGGTACGCATGGTTTTTCTCAGTTTACCCTCTGCCGTATCGTCATCTGGCAAAGCCAGCCAAGGTGCCACGCCTGCAATGGTGCGCCCTAAAGCTTCCAGATAAGTAACTTTAGCTACATTTAAGCCATAACCAGGCGCTTTTTCTAACGGCATGTTCTTTTTTAACGTTTCGTTGGCCAGGTTATGGATTACCGGATAGGCAATACGGTTTAACGTTTTAACCCAAAAAGCACGGTCTTCGGTACCCGTTGTAGGTTTCTTTTGTGCGTTTGCGAACTGCGAAAACATCAGCAGTGCAGAAAAAATCAGTTTATATTTCATTTTCTTTAAAAAACTTAACCAAAATACATTAACCACAGATAAAAAGGATAAACACAGATAATTACTTACCTAAACAGACTGTTTAATCTGTGGTTATCTGTGTGCATCTGTGGTTAACACCTTAATTACATTAGATACGGCATGCCTAACTATCACTGGTTGGGTGCTTTAACCAACGGGCATTAATCTTGGTAATACCAACCTTTGTTAATAAACCCGGTAGTAGCGGCAGCCCCCGATTTTTTCATCGGGGCTACAGCGGATAACGGGACTACGGTTCCCCAAGCATCGCTGAACCTTCATTTCCAAATAAAAATTTAGATTAAATGGGAGGTTTGGCTAATCTAAACAGCACCTAAATATCGCATTTAATAATTTCTACAGATACCATTTTTCATAACGGGCCAAGGCCTCTAAATAATAATAATCGGCATAAATTAAAGGCACGTCAATTTCACTGTTTAAAGGATAGGCACCAGTACTGTGCATCAATAAAAAGCCACCGTTTTCGCCTAATTTAGCATGGTATTCAGTACCCGAAAGCGAATAGATCATGGTTTCGGCAGCAGATTTAAATTCTGTTTTTTCGCTTCCCGTGGTGTACTGGCCGAGTTCTAGCAATGCCGAAGCCATTAATGCACCTGCAGAAGCATCGCGTTTTGCAAATGGAATACCCTGTGCATCAAAATCCCAGAAAGGTATTTTATCGGCAGGTAAATTTGGATGGTTCAGTATAAAATGTGCAATGCCTTTAGCCTGTTTCAGATAATTTGGGTCTTTGGTAAAACGGTACATCATGGTATAACCATATAAAGCCCATCCCTGTCCGCGCGACCATGCCGAACAGTTTGCAGCACCCTGCCAGGTTGCTTTTTTGATTACCGCTCCGGTTTCGGGATTGTAATCTACTACGTGATAAGAACTAAAATCTGGTCGAAAATGGTTCTTCAACGCGGTATTGGCATGTATAACCGAAATTTCCTTATACTTTTTATCACCTCCATTATCGCTTACCCAGTTCATCATTTCGAGGTTCATCATGTTATCGATAATTACCGGACACTCCCAATATTTACTTTTGTTCCACGATTGGATCGACTTTACCACAGGGCGGTAACGTGTAGCCAAAGATTCGGCCGAACGCTGAATTACAGCTTTATACTCGGGTTTACCCGTTAAACGGTAGGCATTCCCAAAACTGCAATACATCATAAAACCTAAATCGTGGTTTCCGGTATAGGTTTGATTGGGCTCTATTACTTTTAGTGCTTTTTCGGCCTCCTGCTTAACACCTGCATCTTTGGTTTGCTCGTATATATACCATAAACTGCCAGAATAAAAACCGCTGCACCACCACTTAATATCATAGTTAACCGGTTTCCCCTTTTCAAAAGTCTGTGGCGTTTTTCCTTCAGGTATATTTTTAGCGAGTACCTTATATTGGTCGGCGGCAAATTTAAACTCATCGTTGATTAACTGAGCCATTGGTTTCTTGGCCGTTTGGGCAAATGAAACTGAACTGCCGAACATCAGCAATGCGACAGCAAAATTGATTTTTTTCATAATTTAATAGTATGTGTATATTACTCTTTAATTTTAAAAGTTGCCGTAGCGCCCGAAAGTGCTCCGACAGGTAGATTGCAATTTATATTTTGGGCTTTTGACAAGCCCGGTAACTTTAGCTGCACTTTAATGCTTTCTTGTTCCTGTGCGGGATCTGCAATGTAAAGTGCAGGGTTTTTACCCCGTAAATCTTTAATGTAAACCGTACAAGGATGATCAACACCTATTGATATCCCGGGTGCAGATAGGGTCCCTGCCTTGTAAAATACAGCCTGAAGCATGTTAAGTGTGGTATGTTCTACCGCCTGCAGTTCGTCTGTATTGCTTAGTACCTGTATTTTTGCTCTGTTATATTTTTTTAAACCCGCAGCATCAACACCGGGCACAACAATGTATTGATAGCGCGCATTTTGTGGATTTTTACCATGGTTTAACCAGATTTTAAAAACCTTGTGCTTTAGTTCGGTTTTACTCTGAAAATGGTTAATGCGGTGCCAGCTGCCACTTTGCGCCTTACTGCTGATCTCCAGATCTCCGCCTTGGGGAAAAATATACCCTATACTATCATGGATTGCCCATAATTCGCCTTTACCATTGGGCTCGCCTTTATTTGATGAAGATACCTCGCCACGCAGCCATGCCTGGTTAATTGTTGTGGTGATATTTTCATTTGCGGTGCTTTTAATGCCAGCCCCCAAACAAACTACCTCCTGATCAAAAAAGAACCATGACTTTTTAGCCTGTACACTGTCGTAATTTAAATCGTAGCAAGAAACGCCGTAAACACCGTCGCTAACACCGCCTACAAAACTGGTGGTACCGGGGATGCCCCATTCTTTTAACACGGTGGCGCCATTGTCATCCGGATAATCCCTGCTGGTAGTGCCAGGAATTTTATCCCACTCCCAAACGGGCATCAGGTTGGCGTATTCCGATCCGCTGCGCTGGATATTGGTTGCCCCATCGGAGAGAAATTTCCCCAATAAATTTTCGTTGTTGCCACGTTCTGTTCGCAGGGTTCTTGTAGATGCGGTTTGCACGCTAAAGGTGTATGCCGGACGTAGATGTAGGGTATAGCCACTTTTCCAATATTGGCTATGAGACGGGTTAATGCCATAATCGGCAGGTTTTTTACCCGAAGTTCTGAGCAAAGAGGCATCCCAGTACGCTTCATTTGCGGGATCGAAAAGTTTGATTTTGCCCACCATGCCGCCCATACCGCTGCTCAGTGAATCCTCGCGGCTAATTCCCCGTCCGCGTACATTAAAATCATAAAATGATCCCCTTACCGTTTTCAGGAAAGTATTCTTAAGGTAATTAACCAAAATTGCCAGCTGCTCTTTTGGCAAAGCGTATGCTGTTCCCCGTAAATAAAAAGCAGCGTTAACCGAGTTTCCGGCGAAAACCCTACCGTAACTCGCAATGGCCTGCTGTTTTCCGTGCTGGTAATAACTACCGTCTATCTGTACGCCTTCTTTTCCATCGGCAATGGCAATGGGTTCGAACAGGTATTTTGCTGCCGAATCTAAAGTCGCTTTATTTTGTGTTAGGCATGCCCGGTACAGATAATGCAGCGCCTCATCAGAAGTATTGGCTCCGTCGCCTGTTTTTAAACGCCTGATCATCCTTTTGATCAGTGCATTTTCAAGTTCGGCCGGAAGCTGTGTTTTGGCATTGCGCATCAATATTAAAGTCTGTCCGATGGCCTGCGGATAAAAAATATCATTGTACCACCAGTTTTTGTTCTTCGGGTTTTTATCCAGCCAGTTCTGTAACGACTTAACAATCGCGCCATACACTTCAGTTTTATCATAAAGCTTATTCGAAGGACGGATAAAAGCGGTAGCCAAATCTTTGATCCGTTTTAAAGGATTATACTGCGCATCGGTATAATTGATGTCGGCCCAGCTCCCATCTGCATTTAATGATAGGAGGTCTTTATTTATCCTTTTTGTAAGCACCCCATCATTTGCCCCTCGCTGTAGGTCCAGATTGATGCGTTGCATAATCAAGGTGTAAGGCTCTTCCTGTGCTATTGCACAAAAGCCGCTCAGGCACAAGGAAACCATTATCAACAGTGATCGCGGTATATGTATTTTAACGTTCATTTTTACGGCTTATTTATAAATCCTGACATAATCTACTTCATATTTCAGGGGCAGGATCTGTTCATTTAATGGGCCGCCCAAGGTTCCCTTTCTACCCAGGGCCAGGTTTAGCAGCAGATAAAATTCTTTTCTGAAAGGATTATCAGCGGCATTATCTGCTTTTTTAACATCGAATACCATATATTTAAATTATCGTAGTAAAATTCTATTTTATCCTTATCCCAATTGATTGCATATACATGAAAATCCTCCCAAGGCTTACCAACCACGGGTTTTTCGCCCTGGTACTTATAAGTTTTGGTAGAATCGGCATAATGTACCGTTCCGTAAACCTGGGTAGAATCTTTGCCCACAAATTCGAGAATATCTATTTCGCCGCAATCGGGCCACTTCACCAAACCGCGGTTTGCACCCAACATCCAGATTGCGGGCCAGGCCCCAACTCCTTTACATACTTTTGCCCTTACTTCTACCCTTCCGTATTTAAAGTGTTGTTTACCTAAGGTTATGATACTTGCAGAGGTAAAATCTGCACCTTCATACGTTTCTTTTTTAGCTTCAATAATTAGGTTCCCATTTTCTACCCTCGCATTTTCCAACCTGTTTTTGGCATAAAACTGGGGCTCTTTATTGCGCACAAATCCATGTTCGTAACCCCATTTTTTAGCATCGGGTAAACCTGTATAATCAAATTCATCGTACCAAACCAGTTTTCGTTTTACACCATCACTTTGTGCATAGCCATTAAATGCAGCCACACAACACAAGGAGATTAATAGTAGCATCTTCATAAATTCTTCTCGTAAAAACACGATCTGCGTTGAAAAGCAGACCGTATTTATCTCGCTAAAGGATAACCTTAATATTAAATTCTTTAACCGTTGATTTACTTTCGTTGGGGTTAACGTTGTAAGCCACAAAAGTAGCCTTGTATTTGCCTACCGCCAGGTATTTATAAGCATAAGCCGTAGTGGCCGATGCGGTAATGTTCTTCACGGTTGCAGTAGAAATATCAGGAGATACCCTCCCCACATACAGGGCTTTACTTACAATCCAGCTTACATTTGTAGGTGCCGTTGCCGCTCCGCCTACAATGGTAAGTGCGGTAGTGGTAGGTACCCACCTGGCGTTGGCGGGTGTCCAAACGTTGCCATACCTTGTCCAATAGGCATTATCGTTGGCTAAAGAAGCTAGATTGAAGGTATAGTCGCTCAGCACATTATTCACGGTATAATTGGTGATGGTCCAGGTCCGCTGTGTTGATCCCGTTACGCCCGAATACTTAAAGGCAATAAAGAGTGAATCGTTTACACCGCTTACCAGATCGGCCAAATTTACATTGCCTGTATTTACGGCAGTAGCACTGGTGGCCAAAGGTGTACGTGCGGTAATGTTTGTCCATACTGCATTTACAACGGTTGCCGAATCTCTTGAGGGAAGTTTATTGGTAGCCAAAACCTGTAAAGTGTTGGTTTGTGCCCCAAACTGCGCGGTGCTGGTAAACGATAAGGTAGGTATCCCTTGAGCCATGGCCCTATCGCGGTATTCGTATTTATTGCCAACGGTACCGGCCCAAAAAGCAATGTTATCGGCATAGCCATCCAGTGCAAACTTACAGGTATCGCCAATTTTAAAAACAAGTGTATCGCCAATTGTGGCACGCGCATTTAAAAGGTTGATACCGGCAGTGGGTGCATCGGTAGTGAGATCTTTCTTACAGGCCGTAAAAAATAAGGCTGTAACCAAACATATATTGAATAGATATTTCATCTTCTTTTCCATTTTTGAGGTTAATTAATATCCAGGGTTTTGAGTCAGGGCCTTATTCAGGTTCAATTCGTAGGTTGGCTTTGGAAGAAATATATGGCGTTGTGTAATTCCCGATATCCCGCTATAACCATTTGTATTTCCTGTTGCGGCTACAGAAATGCCATTAGCGGCTGCATAATTTGCAAATGTTTGCATATCACCCACAAAATTTCCCCAACGTATAAGGTCGGCTTTGCGGTAGGCTTCAAAACACAGTTCGCGCATGCGTTCATCTCTAATGGCCAATTGGAAATCACCTTTGCTTAAACCTGGTGTTAACAGGTATTCGCTGCCATTGGTAATGGTTGCCGTAGCGGTAGCGGTTGTACCTGTTGTTGGCGCGGCAATACTTACTGTTGGCGCAGTGGTAAAATAAGGTCCTGCGGCCGTTAAATTCCCTCTACTGGTTAATTTAACACCGGTAACTACACCAGTGGTAGAAACTACGGCAACGGCAGTTGCACCCGAGCCGCCGCCACCGCTTATGGTAACTGCCGGAGGGTTGGCTGCACTGTAGCCAGAGCCCCCATTAAGCACCGCAATATTTTTTACGATATTGCCGTACATGGTACCGTAGGCTCTCTTCCTTACCTGGTTAATGGCATCGTAGGCCGCAGCGGTAGGCCCGTTAACCTGGTTTTCGGCTTCCGCCTTCATCAACAATACATCCGAGTACCGGATTACAGGCCAATTGATATTGTAAGTACCCAGGTTCCTCGAAGCCTCCGGACAATATTCGCGGCGGAATTTACCGCACATCATCTGCCAGGGGCTAGGTTTTTCTGTTTTAACCCTTGTGGCCGTAGTGGTATTTACCGTCCAGATGAAATCGGCACAGTTCCAGTCTCTGCGGGTATCAAGTGATGCCTTGTTTACCAGTGTACTGCTTGGATCTACCTCATAACTATCGAATAATTTTTTAGTGGTCTGCACCCAGCCTGCTGCGGAATAGGAAGCCGGATCGAAAGCACCATTAACGGTTAATATGGCTGAGGTAATACCTACAAAATTCCCGATATCGTTACCCGTTTTATTGGTAACCCCGGCGGCGGCACCTGCCGATCCCCATTCTAAAATATCTTCTTTTACATCGTATTTATCCTGACATAAATTGATAAACACCTGCTTATAATCCGGATTTAACCCGTGGAGGCCCGAGCTGATCACCTTATCGGCATAAAGCACTGCATCGGCATATTTAGTGGCATCGTTGGTAGGATAACCTGCCCAATACAGGTAAACGCGCGCCAGCATTGCCTGTACGGCAGTAATCGTTACCTGATCATTGTAACCTAAGCCAGCAGCAGTTCTGCCCTGCAACAAGGTTTCTGCTTCTTTTAAATCGGCTACAATCTGTGTGTACACGCCTGTTTGAGATGCTGCCGGAATATTGGTTTCGGCAATGCCAGGGCTGTGCAGGATAATCGGAACCTCGCCAAAATTGGTTGTGAGGATAAAATAGTTATAAGCCCTTAAAAATAAGGCCTGCCCTTTAATATAACCACGCTGTTTTTCATCCATGGTTGGTTTATTGATATTATCGATGAGTACATTGGCGTTGTTGATGCCCAGATAAGGCCAGCGCCAAACATCGGCCACATAGGCATGTCCTGCATCGTAAGAATAATAAAGCCCGCGTGCCTCACCGTTTACAGGCCGGTTTGGCAGCATTTCGTCTGTTGCGCTTACAAAATTAAAGTTCAACACCTGCCCATACATCCGTTCGTACATCATATTGCTGTACACACCATTGAGGGCTACCTGCAATTGATCGGCTGTTTCGTAATAATTGGAGGGGCTGTAAAAATCAGTTGGCTCGGTATCTAAAAACTTTTTGCATGATGACGATAATCCCATCACAAATAAAAAAGCCAGAATATATTTATTTTTCATTGTCTTATTTTTTTAATGGTGATTAAAATGTTGCGTTTAAACCAAAGGTTATCGTGAACGATTGCGGATAAGTTCCATAATCAAACCCGGGTGTTAGGTTGCTCGGGCGCGAAGAAGCTTCTGGATCAAGGCCCGAATAACCGGTAAGTGTTAACAGGTTTTGTGCAGACGCATTTAAACGCAGTTTCGACATGCCAATGCTTTTAAGGATTTTACCAGAGAAATTATAGCCCAACTGAACTGTTTTTAACCTGAGGTAAGAGCCATCTTCTACCACCCGTGAAGAGTAATTTGCCGCGGCCATTCCGCCCGCCCTAAAAAGATCATTGTTTTGGTTGGTTGGTGTCCAGCGGTTTTGGAAAGAAGCATATTGGTTCAGGTTCGGGTTGGTTACAATACCGCCCTCAAAAACATAGCGGTTGGCATTGATGATGTTATTGCCGTACGACCATTGTAAGAAAACACCCAAATCCCAGTTTTTATAGCTGAAATTATTGCTAAAACCTCCGGTATGGATAGGCAAACCCCTGCCTATGATGGTATAATCATTATTATTCACCACCAGATCGCCGTTTAAATCTTTGTACTTAATATCTCCTGGCTGTATAGATGTTCTTGTTGAGCCATTGGTAGTAACATTTGGTTTAAGCAGGAAAGTTCCATTTGGCATTTTATCAAAATCCGAATATTGGTAAACCCCATCGAAAATCAATCCATACATTTCGCCAACCGAGCGGCCCTTAACAGAGATATAGGGCGATAAACTGGTATAGGTGGTATTGAAAAATGTTCCGGAGCCTGCAAGCAGTGAGTTTTGCCCTTCGGTTAATTCCAGAATCTTGTTTTTGTTAAAACTGATGTTGAAGTTACTTGTCCAACGGAAATTTTTAGTCTGGATATTTGTACTGTTCAGCGTAATCTCTAAACCGCGGTTTTCTAAACTGCCGATATTTTTAAAACCTGTTCCACTTTGTACCCCACTGGCATAAGGCAACTGGGCGTTAAGCAATAAATCGTTGGTTACCCTTTTGTAAATATCAGCGGTTAAACCCAAACGGTTTTTAAAGAAACTCATGTCCAAACCGATATTGGTCTGTGTATTGGTTTCCCATTGCAGGTCGTAATTTCCAGATGCTGTAATTACCGAACCAATGGCTACGGGTTTGCCGTTAAACGAATACCAGTATTGCGTATTGCCCAGGTTTAGCTGTGGCAGGTAGGCAAAATCGCCCACACGGTTATTTCCTGATTCGCCATAACCGATACGGAGTTTACCATCAGATAACCAGGTGGCATTTTTCATAAAAGCTTCCTGACTAAAACGCCATCCGGCGGATGCCGAAGGGAAATATCCCCAGCGTTTACCGGGTGCAAATTTCGAGGATCCATCGGCCCTGAAGCTCGCTGTTAATAAGTATTTGCCCTTAAAATCATAATTTAGCCTGCCCAAGAACGATTGCAGTGTCCAAACCGAACTACGCGAGTTGACAACGGTATTGGCAGCAGGTACCAAATCCAAAGCATCGATCCCTAAACTTTCGTTGGTAATCTGCGAGGCATAAATCGAGCGGTAAGAACTTTTGCTCCGCTGTGCAGAATAACCTGCCAAAACCGTTAAATTGTGGTTTTTATTAAAGGTATTCTTATAGGTTAGGGTATTATCGTTAAGCCAGTTAAAAGCCGGACTGGTAGCATAGGTGCCATTTGGCCCTGATGAGTTCCACTTACTGCCCGATTGTGTTAATGAGTTATTAAAGATATTGGTTTCGGTATTGGCATTGGTAATCCCCGCAGCTACCCTCAATTTTAATTTTGGCGTAAAAGCATATTCTGCGTAACCATTGGCCACCATTGTAGTGGTTTTGTACATCGTTTTCTGATTTTCCAAACTGATTAAGGGGTTTACTCGGTAATCCTGGTTATTTGCAAGTTCATTGGTGGGATCGTAAAACGAATCAACCAGGTTGGTATTCTGGTCTCTGCCCGAAAGCGCTGCTGCAGGACGGTATCCCCAAACCGAATACAACAGTACAGAAGAAGCGTAAAAATTGGTTGCCGAAATAGGCGTTCCAAAGGTTTCGCTATAGGCATAATTTACATTTACGCCGGCCTTCAGTTTATCTGTAACTGTTTGATCGAGAACAAAACGGCCCTGATAGCGTTTAAAACCACTGTATTTTACAATTCCTTTCTGGTTATTGTAGTTGCCCGAAATGGAATACGTTGTTTTATCGTTTCCACCCCTTAAGGCAATATCGTGGTTTTGGTTCTGCCCGGTCTGAAAAATATAATCCTGCATATCCAGGCTTTCTACATTACGGTAATCGTTTATGGTAACCCCGTTTTTTAGATAAACAGAATCGGCAAACACAGAATTCAGCTCCTTAACATATTTCACAAACTCAAAAGCGTTCATTACCGGTATTTTATCGGGCGATTTTTGTGTGCCGTAATAAGCGTTGTAGCTGAGCTGTGGTTTGCCTGCCTTGCCTCTTTTGGTGGTAATCAATACTACCCCGTTTGATCCACGGGCGCCATAAATTGCAGTTGCCGAGGCATCTTTTAACACATCAATACTTTCAATATCAGATGGATTGATGGAATTGGCATTGGCATCTTCGGATGGAAAACCATCAATCACATAAAGTGGCGAGTTATCCTGAGAAATAGAGCCTGCACCACGGATCACAATATTGGCTGTTGCACCCGGCTGGCCATCACTGGTTGATACCTGAACACCCGCTACCCGTCCGGCCAGCGCCTGATCGAAGGATTTAACTGGTGCCTGTTCTAAATCTTTCATGTTTACCGAGCCCACAGCACCCGTAAGGTCGGCCCTTTTCGTGGTGCCATATCCCACCACAACCACATCATTCAACCCGGTGATTGCAGATTTTAATACGATGTTGATAGTGGTGCGTGTGCCTACATTTGCTGTTTGTAAAGCATAGCCTACATAGTTAAATATCAGCTGATCTGTTGCCAGTGCCTGGATTTTAAATCTACCATCTGCATCTGTCTGCGTTGTGGTTTTGGTTCCTTTTACAGAAACAGAAACACCAGGTACAGTTTGTTTACTTTCATCTGTAACTACACCGATAATGGTTTTGCTCTGGGCAAAAACATGCAGGTTGGTTAGTAGTAAGATAGCGAGTAATAATAAAAGCTTTGGAAAAAGATGTGCACGCAACGGCTTGCCTGTCCTCCCGCGAATGTAGAGTTTACTCATAATTTATTGGTTAAGTTGGTTATAGTTGTTGTTGCAGGGTATGGTTCAGAAATATGCGCCCCGCTTTAACAAACTTATAGCTTAGCATTTTTTTTGGGGGTATAATTTTCTAAATATTTAGGGGTAATTTTCTAAATATTTGGCAAAAATGCATTTAAACCATAATTTAGACTGCCATTTACAACTATAACCAATTATCCCATGCCTACAGCCTTCCTAAAATATTTGCTTTGTGCAATACTGTTTTTAGGTTCTGTAATTCCGGCAAAAAGCCAACAGCCTATCTTATTCGATCACCTCGGCGTAGAAAAAGGTTTATCGCAAACTTCGGTACTTGCCATCTGCCAGGATAAAAAAGGATTTATGTGGTTCGGTACCCGAAATGGCTTAAACCGCTATGATGGTTACAACATAAAGGTATATCAGTTTTCAGATACCGATTCGCTCACCATATCCAACAACAACGTGGTTGTGTTATTTTCCGATTCGCATAAAAATTTGTGGGCAGGCACCAACACGGGTTTAAACAGGTATAATGAAACCACCGACGATTTCGAGCGCATTACCGCAAAACCGAAAGGCATGAGCAGTAATATGATCAATTGTATTACAGAGGATAAAAAAGGCAATATCTGGATTGGCACTTTAAATGGATTAAATCTCCTGGTTAACGGCAGCCCTTCGAATATTAAGGTTTTCTTTAATGAAAATTCGAAAAACGCAATATATCATAATGTACGAACGGTAAACCAGGATCATGAAGGAAATATTTGGGTGGGCACCGCCAATGGTTTACTAAAAATGACCTTTAGGAATGGGGCTTATCAAACAGAGGTTTTTAAGCATGATGGTAAAGCGGGAAACATCAGCGAAAATTACGTTACGGGTATTATCGAAGACAGCCAGCATAAGTTGTGGATCAGTACACAGGATAATGGGCTTAACCTCTTCATCCCGTCAACTAAAACATTTAAAAACTTTAAACACGCTGATAATGAAAAGAATTCGCTTGTAAACAACATCATCCGCACCATGGTTTTAGATGATGCAGGTAAACTATGGATCGGCACCCTGGATGGGATCAGCATCATGGATACCCAGAATTTCGGTTTCACAAACTTACAGTTCGATCCGGACAACAAAAAAAGCCTAAGCCAGAATTCGGTACACCGCTTGTATAAAGACCGGAACGGTTCGATCTGGGTGGGTACTTATTTCGGTGGCATTAACATCAATTATCCTTACACCACTGCTTTTAGCATTTACACCACAAATAAAAATACCTCCAGTATCAATAATAATGTGGTGAGTGCCTTTGCCGAAGATGAAAACAAAAATCTTTGGATCGGAACTGAAGGCGGTGGATTAAATTACTTCAACAGATTAACAAAAACTTTTACCGCCTTTAAAAATGATGGGGGCAGCAGTTCGATCAAATCAAATCTGATCAAAAAAATAATATTGGATAAAGCCGGAAAACTATGGATCGGTACCCATTCTGGAGGGCTTAATGTGTATGATAGCAAAAGCCATACTTTTAAAAGTTTCGATTTTAGCAAACAGCCAGAAGATGTACCCGACGAGATTACTGCAGTAGTTGAAGATAAATATGCGCACTTATATGTGGCTACCCAGCGCAATGGCAATAAAATTTCGAATCCTGAGAAAACAAAATTTTTCAATTTTAACCTACCAAACCGTTTCACCAAATCGGCAAAGGTTAAGGCTTTAATGGTAACCGATCGTGTTTATTTAGGCACAACCAATGGCCTTTGCATTTATAATGTAGATAAAGGAGAGTTTTACACTTTAATAGATCCCCTCACCAAACAACCGGCAGATTATTATGTAAACGCCATTGCCGAAACCAGGAATAAAGAAATCTATATCGGCACTTTTAACAAGGGCCTGATCCGATACGATCAGAAAACGAATAAGGTAATCAGGTATACCGTAAAAAACGGTCTGCCAAACGATAATGTACTTGGCATACTGGAAGATGAAAAAGGCAATCTTTGGATAAGCACTGCCAACGGCCTATCGATGTTTAACCTAAAAAATAAAACTTTTAAAAACTATACCGTTGCCGATGGTCTGCCGGGAAACGAATTTAATACCAATGCATTTTTTAAAAGTACCAATGGCGAAATATTTTTTGGTGGTTACAATGGCTTTATCAGCTTTTATCCCGACCGTATACAAACCAACCACAAGGCTGCGCCTGTAGTAATAACAGGTTTAAAATTAGACAACAAGCCGGTAAATATAAATGCCGAAGATGGCCTGCTCGATGAAAATATTGGCTTAAAGGATAAACTCGTTTTTTCGAGCGATCAAAATACCTTCAGCTTAACTTTTGCACTGCTAAATTTTATAAAGCCCGAAAAAAACCATTACTCCTACAAATTGGAGGGTTTTGAAAAAAACTGGAACGATGTAAATATCCCGATCGCAACCTACACCAACCTACCTCCAGGCAATTATACTTTTCTGGTTAAGGGCGTAAATAATGATGGCATTCCAAGTGCCAACATCCGAAAAATTGACATTACAGTAAATCCTCCGTTTTATAGTACCTGGTGGGCTTATCTGTTCTATTTCTGTGTTTTTGTTTCTGTTTCCTTCATATTTGTACGCTATTTACTGATTAGGGCAGTATTGAAAAAAGAAAAAGAGATTAATGAGCATAAGCTGGAGTTTTTCACCAACATTTCTCACGAGATCCGCACACCTTTAACGCTTATTGTGGGTCCGCTGGATAAACTGATCGAAAATGCGAAAGATGATCCTGCCCTTAACCGGGATCTGCAGCCCATAAAAAACAATGCCGACCGCTTAATGAACCTGGTTACCGAACTGCTCGATTTTAGAAAAGCCGAAAGTGGTAAAATGGCCTTGCATGTTAGCCCTGGTGATGTGGTAAAATTCTGCCGCGAAATCTTTCTGGCTTTCCAGAATATGGCCATTTCTAAAAACATCGATTACATTTTCGAAACCGAACAACCGATAATATCGCTTTATTTCGATAAAGTTCAAATGGAAAAGGTACTTTTTAACCTGTTGTCGAATGCGTTTAAGTTTACGCCTGCAAACGGGAAAATCAGCTTAAAAATTTCGGATCAAAATCAGTTGGTCAACATTCAGATCTGCGATAACGGCAAGGGCATCCCATTAGAAAACCAGGCTAATTTATTCACTAATTTTTACCAGGCCAACGCCACTACAACCATTGGCACCGGATTGGGCCTATCATTTTCTAAAAGCATTGTTGAGCTGCATCATGGGCAGATTACTTTCGAAAGCACACCTAAAAACGAAAAACCATTTGGCAAAACCTGTTTTACCGTAAGTTTAAAAACAGGGAAAAACCATTTTAATCCGGCCGACTTTGTAAAAGATTATGTTTATTATGACGACGCTACCAATTATGAACTCCCAGTGGCAAAAACTGTTTCAACTACCGAAACGGATACCATTACAACTCCTATCATTAAGAAGTACAGTGTTTTATTGGTAGAAGATAATGAAGATGTTAGGGCATTTATTAAAAATGCCTTAAATGCCATTTACAACATTTATGAAAGCGAAAATGGAGCTAAAGGATTAGAAACGGCTTTAGAAATTATTCCTGATCTCATTATCAGTGATGTGATGATGCCAGTAATGGACGGCTTGGAATTGTGCCGCAAGCTTAAAACCGACGAACGCACCAGCCATATCCCTGTGGTGCTGTTAACCGCCAGATCGGCTTATGTACACCAGGTAAATGGTTTTGAGAATGGTGCCGATGCCTATATCATGAAACCGTTTAACCTAAAAATACTGGAGCTAAACATTCAAAACCTCTTAAATGCCCGCGAAGCTGTTAAGCAAAAATTTGCGCAGGTAATTACGCTCGAACCAAAAAACATGGTAATTAATACCACTGAGCAGAATTTCCTGAACAAAATTATCCAGGTTATCGAAGACCGCATTGCCGATCCTGATTTTGATGTGCCCACCCTTGCATCAGAAATAGGCATGAGCCAGCCCGTACTGTACAAAAAAATAAGGGCCTTAACCGATCTGTCGGTAAACGACTTTATTAAGTCGCTGCGGATAAAACGGGCAGCCCAGTTACTTAAACAGGGCTCGGGCAACATCACTGAAATTGCCTATGCGGTAGGTTTTAGCGACAGGAAATACTTTAGTTCGGAGTTTAAAAAACATTTCGGAAAAACGCCAAGTGAGTTTATGGCGGAGGGATAGGGCCGATTTTTAACCGCAAAGCGCACAGCATTTAAACATAAATAGTTGCGCATTTGATTTTCTTAAGTGGCAAAACATGAGTGACGGCATTTTACATCTTAGCTTTTAGATCAATTCCTTAACCTGCCGATCAAAATGATTGTTCATCATGCCCTGATAAACCTGTTCTGCAAGATGTTTCAATAAATCTGCCTTTTCGAACAATTGCAGGATAGCTGCCTCACTGATGTAATAATTGTTTTCGTACCGAACGGCCAGATAGGCCTCATCCAGCAGGTGCAGCAGATTAACCTCATGCTCCTCATTTTGATTAAACAGCTGGGAAAGTTGCTTGATATAGGGTTTAACATATGCCTGATGGGCACTGATGCGGTGTGTTTTCTTGTCTCTTCCCATTACCAAAACCGCTATGGCCCGGTACATTAAGTCGAAAACCTGATGGAGCATAAAAGCACAATGCTCGAAATTTTGTGCGCTAAAATAGAACCGTGCCCCAGATAAAAACCGCTCAGCCTTTATTTCTTCATTTCGATAGCTAATTTTAACCTGATGAGCGATAAATTTAGCCACCCCATGCTCAAAAAAATTTCCCGATTTACTAAATAAACCATTTTTAGGTGCCGTGGCATAGTAAAAAACAGATTTCCGTCCCGCAAAGCCTGCTCAACCTCATGTACATGAAAAACGCGGTAACTCAACTCCGTTTGCCCGTTAAACACGATATTTAAAACGGGTATTAATTCGTTTAAAACACGCACATGCTTATGGGAAACCATAATCAGCATTTCCTGTAAGGTATTACAGGTAAAGAAATCGGCGTGGAGGTAAATATATTGAACAGGTATCGCAGCCGTAATATCTTTTAGTAACCGGATCAGGCTTTCTTTTTGTATTGCGGTATGGTTAAGGTTTATGGCTTTACTCCGCATAATTATCCCTTTCATAATACACATAATCATTTTCCAAAGGATTGCTGATAATCAGAAAAAAAGCTTCCATAACCATCATCATGACTTCATATTGCTCAAATAAAAATTCCTTATCCATCAATTTAATGCGACTCTTATGGTTAAAGGCTGCGTATAGCCACTCTAAAAGGCCCAGGCGCAATTGCTTAATTTTCTCGGGCACGAAAAAAGATTCGATAAACCGGTAAGGGTTTTCGATGTGTTCTGCCAGGAGTGTGTTTACCTCGCACAGGCCTATACTATAGCTATTATATGATACAACATTCCCGTAATCGTTAACCGCCTCGGGCCTTGGGTTTAAGGCATTAGCGTAAACCAGCTTTTTAACGGCAATTAAATAACCTGCGTTAATCAATTGGGTAAACTTGTTATAGAAGAAGAAATAATCGGCAGCATCACTTACGCGGTTACCTTCAGCGAGGGCAGTTTTATACCAGTTTTTCAGGTATAACTTATGCCCTGCCAGGCTATCCAGACTAAAAAAAAAATTAATGGCAGCAAATGGATTGTCGAATAATTCCTGATCAAAAGCCAATGGTGATGTATTTTCGAAAATGGCCATGTGATAATAGCGGCCGATACTTTTTAAACTATTTTTGGTAACTATCCGCTCGTGGATCAACCAGCAGGCCTCCAGCATTTTTTTCGTATTCTGGTAGAACAGAAAAATATACTGATCCCAGTCCAGATCGAGCTTATTTTCCAATCCGGCCAGTAACCATTCTTTGTATACGATCTTGTAGCTGTCTGATTCAAAGAATATAAAAATATCCAGAAAAGTAAGTTTCGGATTTTTCATTTCTCCGCTACTCAATAATTTCGGAGAATAAGTAAGCAGAACCAATTCGCGCTCTAAGTTACATTCGTCGGCTGCAATGGCTTTTATAAATTCGGTATCAGCCTCACTGCGGTTAAAGATCAGATCAGAATAATCGAAAAGCGGCACCAGTTTTTCGTAAAAACCCAGCAACTTTGCAGGATGCTTGTGTGGCGAATATTCAAATTCGTTTTGGGGCGGATTTAACCAGTTTTTTAAAAACTGCAGGTGATAACCTATACCATCAGTCGAAAAAAAGTTTTCGATGGCCTCAATGAAGAATACCGTTTCTTTTTTAAAATGAGAAATCCCTTCCATAAGCTTTTAGTTTAATTGATTATATTAGCTAACGAATTTAGCAAAATAATTAGATAATCTTTATTATTATAAGAACAACTTATTAACATTTTTCGAATGACTGAAAATAACAGGTTAAAATTTTTAATAGATTTTCTGAAATTTAGAACTCAGAAAGAGTTTGCTGCTGCGCTCAATATCAAGCAAGGTTCTTTATCGGATGTGTTAAGAGAGCGAGTTAATGTTTCCAATGCCATTAAAGATAAACTTGAGCTTAAGTTTAATGTGAACCTCGAATGGTTTGAAAAAGGCATTGGCGAACCCGTGCTCAAAAAGAAACCAGCAGTTATAGAAACCAAAAAGGGTGTTCCGTACTTCGATATGAGCCTATCGGATGCCAAAAATCTGGTACTGGAAGAAGAGCGGGCAGAGTATCTGGTAAACTACCGCCCTTTTAACGATTGCACCGCTTATTTACCGGTATATGGCGATAGCATGTACCCCAAATATGTATCCGGAGAAATTATAGCCATAAAGGAAATTACAAATTACAATGTGCTGCAGTGGGGCGAGGCTTATGTAGTAATGACTGATGAAGAAAGCAATAGTATTAAAGGAATTAAGCTTCTTTTTGAGCATCCCGATCCTGCTAAACTGATATTGCGTTCATCTAACCCGAACTATAAAGGCGATACCGTGATCGATAAAAAAAATATCGAATCGCTTTATATCGTTAAGGGAAAAATTACGCGTAATTTTATCTAGCGTTGTAGAGTTTGCTGTTGATGGTACTGAAACATTTCCTGCAGATTACACAGATTTAAACAAAGATTGTAAAGATTAGTTGCCAGTTTAAGGATGATTGAAGGAAACATAGCATAGCAGCATTTCAAAATCAATAATTGAGATTTTACAGCATAAGATTAACTTGAGTAAGTGTTGACTAAATTTACAACTGATATGATATGAGTATTTTAACAAGCGAATACAAAGATTGGCTAAACGAACTTAAATTAAGGATTCGATCTTCACAAGCGAAACTATCGCTTGTAATTAATTCAGCATTGATTGGATTCTATTGGGAACTTGGTAAAATGATCTCAGAAAAAGAATTTGTTTGGGGAAGCAAACTTATTCAGCAAATAGAAAAAGACCTAAAAGCAGATTTCCCAGAATTAAAAGGCTTTTCTGTTTCTAACTTAAAATATTGCCGAAGATTCTATACGTTTTATAAATCATCAATTGGTCAACAGGCTGTTGACCAATTACAAGATAATAGATATTCAATTATAGAAAATCACCCCACCCTACAAATACCATGGGGCCATAACATTTTGATTTTCAGCAAAGCAGAAGATCAAAACGAGGCCTTTTTCTATATCCAAGAAACAATAGAAAATGGCTGGAGCAGAGATGCGCTCGCTCTTCAGATAAAAACAAAGACATACAATAGGCAAGGAAAGGCTATCACTAATTTTAAGAATACACTTCCTGATCCATTATCTGAACTTGCTCAGCAAACGTTAAAAGATCCTTATGTATTCGATTTCCTTACCTTAACGAAGCCATATCAAGAAAAAGATATAGAGCGACAATTAATTACGCATATAACCAAGTTCTTGTTGGAATTAGGCAAGGGCTTTGCATTTGTTGGCCAGCAATACCATTTAGAAGTTGGCGAAACAGATTATTATTTAGATTTACTTTTTTATCACACAAAATTGAAATGTTATGTTGTAATTGAATTAAAAAACACAAAATTCATTCCCGAATATGCGGGTAAACTGAACTTCTATTTATCAGCTGTGGATACTTTGGTTAAACAAGATGATGACAAGCCTACTATTGGGATTTTATTGTGTAGGGATAAAAACAATTTTGAAACAGAATTTGCCTTAAGGGACATTAACAAGCCAATGGGCGTAAGCGAATTTGAATTAACCGAAATATTACCAGATAATTTAAAATCGAATCTACCTAGCATTGAAGAAATTGAGGAAGAACTTAAAAAATTAAAGTAAGAGTCTCAATAATGAAGGTAATCTTACACAATCCTTTTTCTTTCAGCGTTAACCCGAAATGTCCAGATATGGCATAGAGGAAACTGCCTCAAAAAACGGTTATAAAAATAGATTGCTTTGGAAGAGATAGGATCTTTATATTTGAATATACCTAAATATTAAATAGCCGCCCGTGAAAACAACGCTCTTGATCTTAATAACAACCGCTTTAAGTTTAACTGGTTATACCCAAATCAAAAATGAAAGTTTTGAAAATAAAAAGGGGAACTCACTAATCCCCTCAGAGTGGAATTTTAATCAAATAGCCGGCTACATTGGCCAGATTGATGATTCCACCTCGCATTCAGGAAAGTCCTCATTTAGGCTAATGGGAACAAATAATATTAAAGAAAATACCTTCCAGAATGTTTCACAGCTAATTAGTTATGAAACAAAAGGCTTTGAGCAGATACAAGTTTCAGGATATGTCAAACTGAAAGATGTCAAACAAAGCCTGGCATTCTGGTGTCAGATCTGGGATAAAGATAAAATGATCGGATTTGAGAACATAGAGTCCCAACGCCCGGCACTAAAAGGCACCACCGACTGGACAAAATATTCCCTTAATCTTACCCTTCCCAAGGAAACCAAAAAACTTTACTTCGGGGTATATCTTATGGGACAGGGAGCGGCCTGGATAGATGATTTTGCTGTAGAAAAATTAAACATTTCTTACTCGCCTCCAAGTGAAGAGGTTGCCAAATATGTAAGTGATTTTCGAAAAATAATAAAAGAAAATTCAATCTATAAGGATTCACTCAGCTGGACTGATATTGACGAAGGGATTAAGTTCTTCTCATCAAACCTGAAAAAGACCGCCGATGCCACCAAGGTTACCAGCTACATTTTGGGTGAGTTAAGAAAAGCGGGAGACAATCACTCTTTCTTCCAAACGCAGGTAAATGCACAAAAATATGCCACAGGAAACACCAACCCTGAAAAGACAACATCCGCGCTTCTTGAAAAAAACATCGGTTACATCCAGGTTCCAGGTTTTGGCTCACTGGATAGAAAAACAATGGATGATTTTGCGGGAGATATTCAGCAGCGGATAGCTAAGCTTGATACTGAAAACCATATCCAGGGCTGGGTGGTCGACTTAAGAAAAAATACAGGTGGTAACATGCACCCAATGATAGCAGGACTAGGTCCGTTGATCAGTACTGGGGAATTGGGCTATTTTGTATACCCTGATGGAAAAAAAATGAAATACTCCGCATGGACTTATACCGCATCAGACAAACCAACCTCCACCATGGGTATCACCGTTAGCAAGCCTTACCAGATCAAAAATAAAGAAAGTAAAGTAGCAGTACTGGTTGGCCCCCGTACTTCCAGCAGCGGCGAGATGACTACCATTTCTTTTATCGGCAGACCCCATACGAAATTATTCGGCGAGCCGACAGGCGGTTACACGACTGCCAACAAGGGATTCAAACTGTCTGACGGCTCTTACCTTTATCTGGCCACAAGCTTCACTGCTGACCGCAACAAAAAGGAATATCGTGGAAAAATCCAACCAGATGTATTCATTAAGTCATCCGGTAACGATGATCAAGTTATAAAAGCTGCCTTAATGTGGCTAAACGAAAAATAAACCCCTCAGCAAAATGCCACTAAAACTAAATATATGCCATAAAAAGCAATCATTAATTGCTTAAGCCCTAAATTTATTAAACGGCTCGAAATAAAAGAGTAGTTATTGCATTCATCCCCACCTACCCCCTAAACTGTCTCGTAAAACGAATGTTTTAGGCAACTTTTCAGTATGTTTCTCCCGAAATTATGGCCTCACGCTAAGCTTTCCTCAGGTGTGAATAATGTTAACAAACAAGAGTTTTATATAGCTAATGTTGAAAACGGCAACTGCATGTTCTGAACTATCTACTGCAAGTATCAAACTACCTACTGCGAGTTCTGAACTATCTACTGCAAGTATCAAACTGTTTACTGCGAGTTCTGAACTACCTACTACAAGTATCAAACTGCTTACTGCGAGTTCTGAACTATCTACTGCAAGTATCAAACTACCTACTGCGAGTTCTGAACTATCTACTGCAAGTATCAAACTGCCTACTGCGAGTTCTGAACTACCTACTGCAAGTATCAAACTGCCTACTGCGAGTTCTGAACTATCTACTGCAAGTATCAAACTACCTACTGCGAGTTCTGAACTACCTAATGCAATTATCAAACTGCCTACTGCGAGTTATGAACCATCTACTACAAGTATCAAACTTTAGAAAAATTTTCCATAAAAAAAGCGGACTGATCAATGATCAGTCCGCTTAGCTTATATTTTAATCTGCTTAGTATCCAGGGTTCTGGTACATTTTGACAGGATCGAGTTTTACCTCGTCGAAAGGAATTGGAAAGTATCTGTCTTTGGTGGTTACGTTAGTCAGCTTCGCAATACCGTATGATGATTGTGGCTTAGCCTTTAAATAAGTAACCAATTCTGCAGCGGTAAAATTTCTGATCAAATCGAACCACCTTTGGTGTTCGAAAGCAAACTCCGAACGGCGTTCGTGCAGAATGGCAAGCTTTAAAGTAGGAAACTTGGCCGCATAAGTTGGGTCTGTTTTGGCTACTGCATAAAGCGGCATACCAGCCCTTGCCCTTACCATATCCAAATACTGAATGGCCACAGCATCATTGCCCTGTAACATATTTACTTCGGCAAGTGCTAAAATTACATCTGCATAACGCATTAAAATCCAGTCGTTACCACCATAACCCGCATTGGTTGCCAATGGACTTACATCCCTAAATTTTGTTATAAACCAATCTTTAACAGTATTATCGTTGGCGAATTTTACCGAAAAATCCTTTCTCGAATCGTTTGTTTCATACTCGTTGATCAAATCTGATTTTACATTGCCGCCAATACCTGTAGATGATTTTAACGAGTTAATGGTTTCGCCCTTTGCCTGATTATTTGCGGCAATGCTTGAACTAAAGTTAATGTCGCCCTGTTTATTCGAAATCTGGAAGATCAGTTCTTTACAGGTTGTTTTCTTGGCTACATCAAAAACATCAGCATATGGGATCTCGGTTAAATTCCCGAAGGCTTTCATATTGTAAGCTGCCAACAGATAGGTACTGGCATTGGTCAGGTTTTCGGCCTTATTTGCCGGTAACGTTGCGGCCATTGTTAAATAAACCTTGCCCAGATAGGCATTAATGGCAGCTTTTGACGTTCTGCCAATGTTGGCGGTTGTTTGGAAGTTTGGAAGGGTACTGTTTAAACCATCTTTTAAATCAGCAACAATCTGGTTGTATACATCGGCTTCGGGTACCCTAAAAGTGGTAGCGGTAACCTCATCCGTGTTTAACAGTTGTTTGGTAACCAAAGGCACAGGTCCCCACTTCCTTACCAGCTCGAAATACATAATGGCCCTGATAAATTTGGCCTCGGCAATATAATTAACCTTGTTTGCCGGGGTTACAAAAGGAACCTTATCAATATTCGATAAAATTACATTGCTTCTGGTAATAGAATTATAAAGGGCCAACCAGTGGGCCTTTAAATACGAATTACTTGGTAAAAGCGAAAAATCGTTAAACTGGAACGGCTCTCCGGCATTACTCTGATTGTCGTTCCTACCCGCATCATCAGAACGTTCGTCGGTAAAAAGGCCACTGTTTTCGCCCAGGGTATTGCTGCTCCTTAACGATTGATAAGCACCGTTAACAGCCAATAACACATCATTTTCGGTTTTAAAATAGTCTTCAACAGTAACCGCATTTGGATTATTCTGCGCCAAAAAATCTTTTTTACAGGCACTGAGGCTTAAAATTGCGCCTAGGGCCAAAACTTTATAAATATTGTTCTTCATTTTCTTAATGCTAAAAAGTAAGTTTAATACCCAGGTTATATGCTCTTGCCAATGGATAATTTCCATAATCCACACCCGGGGTCAAGTTAGAACCACCACTATAATCTACCTCTGGGTTATAACCTTTGTAATCGGTAATGGTAAAAGCGTTATCAACACTTGCATAAATGCGGATATTGCTCACCTTAATGGTATTGGCAATTGCCTTAGGGAAAGTATAACCCAAGGTAATGTTGGTACACCTGAAATAAGATCCGTCCTGAATATAGAAAGATGATAAACGGGTACTGTTACTTTGTGTACCTGCACGCGATGCGCGGTAGTTTAAACCACTGCCAGGGTTGGCTTCGTTTCTGTAACGATCGGCAACCTCTACATATTGGTTACCAGAACCTTCGAAGTTGTACAGGTAATAATCCTGTCCATCCAATACCTGGTTACCATACGACCCGTTAAAAGAAGCCCTTAAATCGAAAGTTTTATAAGAAGTATTTAAGGCGAAACCGTAAGTAAATTTAGGATATGGAGTGCCTATCACCGTTTTATCAGCATCGTTAACAATTCCGTTACCGTCGGTATCCTGAAAATAAAGATCGCCGATTTTTGCGGGGTTGGTAGCAGATGCCGAAGGGGCAACCTTGCCTAAATTATCAGCAGTAATCCTGCCTAAAGCCTTAAATCCGTAGAACATCCCTACAGGCTGGCCCTCTTGTGTTATGTGCGTTAAATAGGACCGTTCGGCACCGTTGGTTAAAATGGTGCTCGCGCCACCCATATTTAATACTTTGTTGCGGTTAACGGCAATGTTACCGCTTAGTCCCAACGTAAAATTCTGGTTCTGGATAATCCTGCCATCCAACTGAAGGTCAAAACCTTTGTTACGGATTTTACTATCAGCCAGATTGGTTAAAATAGACGAAGTACCCGATACTGCAGAAATAGGCTGGTTGAACAATAAATTGTAAGAGTAGCTTAAATAATAGTTTGCAATAATGCTCAAGCGGTTTTTAAACAGGGTGATATCCGTACCAAAGTTATATTGTGAAGTAGATTCCCAGCCTAGATTTGGATCCTGGATTGCATTTGGCCAGATGGCGGTAGAGATTGCACTTCCACCGAAAACCACGCCGCCGGGTGCGCTCATTTCCTGCTCCGTTCTGTAATTCGGGATGTTGTTATTGCCACTTAATCCCCAGCTTGCCCTTAACTTAACCGTAGATTGATCGCCCAAAAAGCCATGATAGAAATCTTCTTCAGAAAGGTTCCAACCTGCAGCTACTGAAGGGAAATTACCATATTTATTTAACGGACCAAACCTCGATGAACCATCGCGGCGGAATGAACCTGTTAAAAAGTATCTGCCATTGTAATTATAACTGAAACGGCCGAAGTAAGAAAGTAGGGTATTAACAGCCTTTGCTGTTTTGTTAGATCCATCGGTAATCAAGGTCAAAAAGCCAGCATCCGCCCCTTTATCGGTAATCTCCCCTATTTTATCATTCTGGAAACCATTTGCCGAAATCCGGATCAGGTCGCTTGCTGTTTTCTGGGCTGAATAACCGCCCAATAAATCCAATTTGTGTTTACCAAAGGTTTTGTTGTAGTTTAAGGTAAACTCGCCCAGCTGATCTACCTGGCTTAGTGTTTGCGCAACTGCATTTGCAGCCCTGATCGATTCGGGCGAATAAGGTGCTGTATTTCCACTGCTTAAACTCGTTGGCAAATAAAAATCGTACTTCTCATTATAGGTTTGCGTACCTAGATTGGCTTTAAATTCTAATCCCTCTAATATTTTATAAGTAGCATTTGCATTATAAGTGCTTCTGGCCCCTTTTCTACTAATTTTAACCTGCTCTACCGTAGCCAAAGGGTTTTCGGGATTTTGGATACCATATTGAGAAGCCAAAGCCCCCATCCCAAACTGGATCGGGTTTCCATTTGCATCCCTGGCAGGCAGATAAGGCAAATAGATCAGTGCCGACATCATCGGACTTAAATCGTAACGTCCTTCCCTTACCTCACGGTTATTATTCTGTGTGTAAGAAACATTGGCCCCAACGCGTAAACGCTCGCTCACTTTTCCATCAATGTTGGCCCTGAAATTGGTCACCTTTTGATTGGTATTGGTTACAATACCGTCGTTGTTCTGGTAACCTCCGCTTAAAAAGTACTTAATATCCTTAGTACCACCAGAAAAGGAAAGGTTATGGCGCTGAAAGGCTGCATTGCGGTAAAGCTCATCCTGCCAGTCGGTATTATATGTAGCAGGAATGGCCTGTTGTGTGCTAAAATTATAAAGATCGGCCGGAATACTCACGCTACTTCCATTGCCTACATTCGCAATACGCGTAGTATTGTTATCGCTGAACATGGCATCATTCCAGGTTTTACCTGCATTTACCCATAAATCTTTATAGGCATTGTTACGTCCATCAATTAAAAGCTGGATAAACTGGTTGGCATCCAATAATTTTACTTTTTTGGCCAGTTGAGAAATACCGCCCTGAACATCGTATTCAAAACGGCCTTTTCCATCAGTACCTCTTTTTGTGGTAATCAATACTACCCCGCCCGATGCCCTCGAACCATAAATGGCTGCAGAAGCTGCATCCTTCAAAATATCGATCGTTTCGATATCCTCTGGGTTGATGGATACGTTATTTCCTGCCGGATAACCATCAATAACATATAAAGGATCGGAACTGGCATTGATTGAACCGATACCCCTAACCCTTATTTTAGTGCCCGAATATGGCGCACCACTGGTTTGCGATACCTGCACACCTGCTACTTTACCAACTAAGGCTTGGCCAACTGTAGGAGAAGTTAAATTCATTTCGCTCGCCTTAACACTGCTGATTGCACCGGTTACATCCGATTTTCTGATCTTTTGGTAACCGATGGCCACTACTTCGTTTAAGGTATTGCTGCTTTCTTTTAAGGTAACGTTAATGTTCTGACGGCCGTTAACCACTACTTCCTGGTTGTCGTAACCGATATATGAGAAAACCAGAACGGCCCCTTCTTCTACGTTAATTGCATATTTACCATTTGGATCGGTAACAGTTGTTTTTTTTGTTTTCTTTTCGAAAACACTTACACCAGGTAAAGGTTGGTTATTTTGATCGGTAACCGTTCCGCTTACCATGGCAAATGCTTTATTATGCAAGCCAGCTGGAAGCACGTTATTAGTTGCTGCTATTGCTCCGGTATTACAGATGGCCAGTAACCCTAAAGGCAAAAGCAATTTCCTGCAGGTACTTTTTATACTTGCGGTTAAAAAAAATGATGTCATCTTTTTGTTCTTAGTAATGGTTTTGAAATATAATTGGGATTTGTTTTAAAGTAGATTGTAGATTTCACATTTACATAGGCTTATCCTTTAATGTTAACTGGTAATTTTCTGAGCGTTCTACTGCCGCAAAAGTAGAGGTGTACTTTTAACACTATGTATCCCTAAGATTAACGCTGTACTAAGAAACTGCACGCAACCTTAATTTAATGTTAATCACGAATCTAAGCCACAGCTAAATCGATTTAACAAAACTTACAACAATAACATTAAATTAATGGTGGCTTAACCGGAAAAGCCGTGATTTGCATAAAAATATTTCATGAAAGTCTTCTATCCCTTTCTAGTGCTCAGCATCTTCTGCACCGGGGTATTTGCGCAAAATGCACCCAGCCAAAACTATCAGTTGATAAAGGGGAAAAACCAGGTACAATATAAAAACTACTACCTGCTTACGCTTTTTCAGCAATTGCCAGAACTGCGTAAAATGCTTGCAGCAGATACAGCCCTTAAAAATATCCTTCAATCAAAAACAGCCGCGGCAACCGAAGCCATAAAAACCTGTAAGACCGAAATACCCTGTTATGCCAAAGCTTTAAAGTTCTCGAACGAAGAGATTGTAAATATCGGGAAGCGCTTGGCTATAATTTATACCGAAAACGGTCCGTTGGGAAAACTGGTGGTAAACCACTTATTACCTTCTGGCTGTTATGCCATATTTAACACCGAAACGCATAAAAATCTTCTAATTAAGGCCTGGGAGCAGGATGCAAAGGCCATTAATTATACCATTGGCGTTTACGTGGAGGCGAACAAACCTAACTATCCGAAAATAGATTCGATCAGTTTTAGCTTAAAAGATAGAGAATTTGCAGAGTTAACATCTGCAAACGCCTTTCTTGCACTGCAAAAAAACAATAAGCTGTTTTTTGAACCTAGCATGCAGTTTGCATTGGAAGCACTGGAACTGAACGAGCGTAACGATGCAGCCGATTACGAACCTATGGTTGCAGGCGTAAACCTTCCTGCCCTTAACCAGATCAAAAAAACCGACTGGAAAAAATATCCTTATAGTGTAATTCTAGTGCCAGGTGCCGGACCTGAGGAAAAAGAAGTTGCACTGAGCGCCGGCGGAATGATCCGCTGTAGGTTAGCAGCATTGCAATACCAGAAAGGCATTGCACCATTTATCGTGGTATCAGGTGGACGTGTTCATCCTTATAAGACAAAATTTAGCGAAGCCTATGAAATGAAGAAATTTCTGACTGAAACGCTTCAAATACCCGAAAATGCCATTATTATGGAACCACATGCCCGCCATACCACCACAAACCTACGCAACTGCGCACGGTTGATGTTTAGATACGGCATGCCGATCGATAAACCGGGTTTGGTTTGTACAGTAAAATCGCAGAGCTATTACATTACCGATGTGCTGCTCGAGCGCTGCAAAAAAGAACTGGGCTATTATCCATATAAAAACGGGAAACGGTTGAGCGATACCGAATCCGAATTTTACTTAAATACAGTTTCCTTACAGATTGATTTTGATGAACCTTTAGATCCATAGTTATGAAAACACTAAATCCTATTTTAGTTCTGATTGTAATGTTTTTTGTGGCCAGATACAATAATACTGATGGAAAGATCACAAAAAGCATTACAATTGATTCGTTAGGTGCGTGCCAGGGAATTTCTTTTCAAAATGGCCATTATTTTCTTTATGGTGATAGAGAGGTGGGCGTAATGCGCGAGTACAAGCTTCAAAACGATTCATTAATTGATCAGCATCAGGAATACAGGTTTACAGTTAATGGCGAAAATACCATCAAACATCCTACCGGCATTGCTTACCACCCGGGCTTCCCAACATTTATAGGCAACTCGGTTAGGCAAAATGCAGCAGGCACCGTTTGGAAAGCAGAAATCAACTGCATCGATTGGCCCGGTTTTCTAAAAAAGAAAACGCTCGATGGTAACCTGTTAAACACCATTGAAGATGATGCCTGTATACAGGGTACACGACCAGAATATGTAAAACACCACGGCGAATGGTTTGTAGCCACTGCCGATTATGGCAATAAAGCCAATGAAGTGCGTTTATATAACCCCATAGCGCTATCAAAAGCTTCTAAAACCAGTAGAAAGGGCGTTCTATTCAAAAAGTTTACCTGCTCGGCCTGGGTACAAAACCTGCATTGGATTGCCGATAAAGGTATCCTCGTATTGGTTCAGAACCAAGTTGAAGGCCGTAAATGGAGATTAACTTTCCTAGATCTGGAGAAATCGGTTGCCAGTGGGCAGGAATCTGTTATATCAGTAATCGATACCGACAAGGCTGATGAACTGGAAGGTTTCACCTTTACAGATAGTACTACCAAGGGTATTGCCGTAAGCTCTTCGCGCAAAAACAATGTGAGCTTTATGGATTTTACTGGTGGCAGCTAGTATTTGGCAACAATCCCAACAATAAAGCATATCAGTTGCTATCTCACCGGCCGAAAATGAAATTAGTTAGACATTGAATTAGGAAATGGAGGGTTTGTACTTCGTGGCGGTTTATAGTCCCGCTATTCGCTATAGCTCCGATAAAAAATCGGAGGCTGCCGCTACTATCGGGTTTATGAACAAAGCTTTGTGTGCCCTGCAACCTCAAAAATGAAATGCAATTTTGGCAAGGTAGCCCCGGTTGAAGCGTTACCCTGCAGCAATGGGGCATCCCGATTTTCGGGAAAGCGTATAAGCGAAAAACGGGAAGAAACTTCGTGCCGGGCACAGGCATTGCGCTCCTAATAAAGTAAGAAACTTATCTTATTTGTTGCTATCGCATCGGCCGAAAATGAAATTATTTAGATATTGAAATTAGGAAATGGAAGGTTTGTACTTCGTGGCGGTTTATAGTCCCGCTATTCGCTATAGCTCCGATAAAAAATCGGAGGCTGCAGTTACTATCGGATTTATGAACAAAACTTTGTGCGCCCTGCAACCTCAAAAATGAAATGCAATTTTGGCCAGGTAGCCCCGGTTGAAGCGTTACCCTGCAGCGACGAGGCATCCCGATTTTCGGGAAAGCGTATAAGCGAAAAACGGGAAGAAACTTCGTGCCGTGCACAGGCACTGCGCTCCTAATAAAGGAAGAAACTTATCCCATTGATTGCTATCGCACGGGCCGAAAATGAAATTAGTTAGAAATTGAAATTAGGAAATGGAGGGTTTACTTCGTGGCGGTTTATAGTCCCAATATTCGCTATAGCTCCGATAAAAAATCGGAGGCTGCCGCTACTACGGGTTTATGAACAAAGCTTTGTGCGCGCTGCAACCTCAAAAATGAAATGCAATTTTGGCCATTTAGCCACGAAAGAAACTTCGTAACGGGCACAGGCATTGCGCTCCTAATAATAAGCTGAGTATTTGGTCGCCCGCTTGCAACTAAAGAGCCGCCCTTCTTTACTTTCCTTTTACACATCTTAGCCGTATCTTTATGTAATCAAAAAAAGGAAAGATATATGAATACTGAAAAAGCCATTCTGGCAGGCGGTTGCTTTTGGGGAGTAGAAGAACTGCTCCGTCATTACCCTGGTGTTACTTCTACTGTAGTAGGCTATACCGGCGGCGATGTTCCCAATGCCACTTACCGGAACCATGGTACACATGCCGAAGCCATTGAAGTTACCTTTGACCCAACTGTTTTATCATACCGTAAATTATTAGAATATTTCTTCCAGATCCACGATCCGAGTACGCGCAACAGGCAGGGCAATGATCTGGGAACATCTTACCGTTCAGCCATTTTTTATGCTAACGAAGCACAGCAAGAAACCGCTAAAGCACTCATTGCAGAATTGGATGCTTCGGGCAAATGGCCGGGCAAAATTGTAACAGAGGTGGTACCCGAAACCGACTTCTGGAATGCGGAAGAGGAGCATCAGGATTATTTACAAAAGAACCCTTACGGTTATACCTGTCACTTCGAAAGACCAGATTGGAAGTTGTAGCTGTCGTTAGTTTTGAGTCCAAAGTCTGAAGTCGTTGACACCCGTGGAGGTGTCAGCAGGACGGTGTGTTATAGTGGCCTTGCAGGGAGAGGTAATTATCATCTGCATATATCAGTGTGCTCTACCTGGGGCAATATACCAACCACAGATTTTAAATGATTAATTTCATTGAAGCAAAAAAGGCAATTTTCGATCTGAAAATTGCCTTTTTTATGAGTATTAATCGTCGTCGTCTTTTTTCTTTTTCTCCAGAATAACAAAAGCACTGCGTTTTGGTGCGGGCATTACCGATTGTTCGCCCTTAACCGATTTCCACACCACTTCATTGAGGTCTAAATCTGGCGCGGCATCTTCTTTGGCGAAGTTAAAAAGCTCAGAACGCCTGCTGCTTTCGTTAACTGCTACGTTCCTGGTATCTAAATCAATTAATGGCTGAATTACTGTATAAGGCGTAAAATCTGGCGTGGCTGTAAAGCATTCGTATAATGGCATTGCCCCGGCATCGTACTGGCTCATTGGCGGTAGCCCCAAAATCAACTCCATTGTTCTTAAAAAACCCGAAGTAGAATACATGGTATGAACAGGTGTATTTCTTTTTACATAAGGACCAACCACATAAGCCGGTGAACGGTGGGCATCAACATGATCGGGCCCATTCTGTGCATCATCTTCCAAGATAAAAACAACCGACTCTTTCCATACTTTGCTATGGGATAAATGCTCCAATATACGGCCAACAGCCAGATCGTTATCTGCAACAGCTGCCTGCGGCGAATATTTTCCTTTTTTCTGTCCGCTGGTATGGTCGTTAGAAATCCTTAAGGTATTAAATTGTGGCACCGCACCCGCCACCAGTAACGAATCGAAATCATGTTCCCAGGCATCTACCCGTACCTGGTCTTTAATGTCCATATCAAAACCTGGCGAAGCCGCACACATGTGGCCCTGCAGTGATTTAATATTGGCTTTGCTATAAGCACCAAACTCACCGTAACTGCGGTAGCTTATGCCTGCCCGTTGGCAATAATCCCAAATAAAACCACCTTTTGGATAAGTAACAGGCCGGCCGCCTTCAAAATTAGTACTGCCCCCGCGCGCTCCGTAACTAGTTGGCCAGGTTTTTTCTACCACATCCGTTGCGTAAGCGGCCATGCTCCAGTTGTGACCATCGGCACTTACCTCAGCATCTACATAAAAATTATCGAGCAGCACATAGTTATCGGCAAAAGCATGCTGATTAGGCGTAATTCTTCTACCGAAAAGGGTTAAAGTAGAATCACCGTTTCCTTTTGGCATATCACCAAGTACCTGATCGTAGGTACGGTTTTCCTTAATGATATAAAATACATGTTTTATCGGCGATTTTTCTCCTTGTTTACGAGGTATCGGATTTCCAGTTTCACCATCGGCGGTAACGGTACGTTTGGCAGTAAAAGGGGTGTTGGCATAAACCTGTTTGGTATATATTTTTAACTGCTCAGGTTTTGGCGCATCAATAAAAGACAATGTACCCTTAAACAAACCTGCGATATATTGCAACCTGCTGTTTGCTGTACTGCCCATATGGTAATCGCTGTTATCCACTTTCGAAACTGGTTGTGGCCCTTTCGGATTCGCCATTGAGGTATTGCCCTTACCATTGGTAACCAAAACTTTCGCCCCAAGTACTTTAATACTTGTTGGGTACCAGCCTACCGGGATAAAACCCTGGCTCTGGCTTGCCCCTGGTTTGCTCACATCGAAAACAGCTAAACAATTGTTATCGGCATTAGCAATATATAAAGTTCTTTCATTGGTACTTAAAGCTAAACCGTTGGTGGTAGAACCCGTTAACTGTGTGGCATAAAGTGTTGTAGAAATGGTTTCTATCACTTTATTGTTGAGGGTATTAATTACAGAAACCGAATTATCGTTGGCATTGGCTACAAATAAGGTATTTCCTTTTTTATTGAGCAGCAACTCATTCGGGTGATCGCCAACCGGAATCCGTTGTACAATACTTTCAGTTGTAAGATCAACCACAGCAACGGATTTCCCTCCCCACAATGAAACATATAACTTACGTTCATCAGATGCCAATACGCAACTGTAGGCAATTGCCGGAAGCTGTATTCTTTTTAAAATCTTCTTTTGCCCAGGATTGATAATGTATAATGCACTATCTTCTTTGGTTACCGTAAAGAGTTTGCTGTTGTCTTTGTTTACCACAATTCCCGCAGGGCAGATTTTTCCTGCCGGCCAAACCGCACCTAATTTAATTGTATCGCCTTTTCCAAGCTTATTGTTTTCGATATTGAAGTCCAATACCCAGTTGTCGTTCCCGCCAGAGGCATAAACGTGTTTTTCATCTCTGCTAAAAGCAATTCCGTACCACGATTTGCTCAGTACCTTTTCGTCGATAATCTTTTCGGTTTTAGGGTCGATCAGCTGAAGCGACTGCGTACTCTGCCCGTTATTGGTAATGGCCAGATATTTACCCGATGCACTAAGCTGCATATTTAAGGGTAAATCGCCCAATTGCAACGAATGTCCCGCCGGACTTAACTTCCATCCATTCGGCAATAAAATCTGCTTTGTGGCTTCGTTTTTACCCGGCCACTGCGCAAATCCTTTTTGGATAAACAGGAAACCAAGTAATATTATAAGGTATAATTTTTTCATTTTATCAAGTTAAAGTGTAGAATATTAACGGTGGAGGTTAAAATTAACCAGTGCCCGGATGGTATAGCCATTACCAGATGCTACTGAACCGATTTCGCGGATGGCCTCTGATGGAATAACCTGGCTATGGGTGGCATAAAAAACTGGTCCGCCAGAAAGGGAGAACGACAGTTTAGAATGGTTAAGTTCCAGGTTAATAGATGGACCGATCATTACTTTCGCGCCGCCCTCAGCTTCGTCTTTTTCCCAAAAACCTTCCAAATCCTGACCCAAAGCTTCAAATCCGAGGTATAAAACACTCGAAACGCGGTGCTGGTAACCAAAACTGCTAATAAAATCGAGTTTATCCCTTGTTTTATCAAAAGCCTTTTCGAAACGGAGGTTTCCGGCCATTCTCCAGTTTGTTTTGTCGAATGAAGCTGTAATCCGGCTGATGGCCGACCCGGTGTTAGACCAATCTCGGCTTAACCCTAATCCGGCGCCCAACCTAAAACCAGCAATGCCCTTACCGCCAATAAAATCCCTGATTACTTCTGCCTGCTCGGCAGAGGTGACGCCGCCCGAATTGGCAAAACCCAATGCTGCCGTTGCATAAAGGGTAAATCTGCTACCCAAATAACCTTTAACACCAAATTGCTGACCTAAACCATCATACCCGAACTGACCGTTTGTTCTTTCCCCATAACTGCCCGAATAATGGATGTTCCAACGTGCATTTTCAGCGGTTAGCGTATTTAAAGAAAACAAGAAGGGCTGTGCAGCATCGGTTCCAGTCTTTATTTCCTGCTTTGTATCTCCTGTTTTCTGTGCTGCACAGTTTAAAGCAACAGCTGCCAGTATAAGTATCAAAAATGTTTTTTTCATGGTTTAAAATTTGGTTTCATTTAACATTGGCGATCCACTTGCATTTACCTGATAAGTTTGGATCTTATCATTTTCATCCACCTCAACAATCCGGTAACCTTTATAGGCCGTACCCCAGTTCCCGCCGACATGGGCATCGAAAAAATGTGGCAGTTTATTGGTATAAAAAACAGCATCCAAGCTATGGTCGTGCCCATGGAACACCGCCTTTACATTTGGATAACTGTGCAGGAGTTTAATGGTATTCGGACATTCTACAAACGGGCTTTCGGGCACCCAAAAATGCGGCGGAATGTGTAGCACCACAAAAACAGTTTGGAGGTTTTTAAATTTATCGAGTTCTTCTTTTAAAAAATCGTTGTTCGGGCATAAATATGTGCCTTTAGTATCGGAAGTATTGGCCAAAACGAAGCCAACGCCATTTTTCTCGAAAGAAAAGTTATCTTCATAACCAAAAACCGTTTTCCAGATTTTGGTATCGGCATGGTCGTGGTTTCCTGGAATAGCGTAAAAAGGAACTTTTAACCGATCATAGTAGTCTTTTTTAACCTCGGGTAATAAATCAGGACGATCGTGTACCAGATCTCCGTTGATGATAACAAAATTCAGCGGGTTTTTATCATGTGCTTCATTCAGCCATTTTACAATATTTTCGTGATGAAGTTTATATTCGGTTCCCGGCTGACCATAATGCCCATCGGAAGCAATGGCGAAACGCAATTTTGGTGCTTTGCCAGCTTTAGCGGGCGCCGTAGGTTCTTCGGCAAAAGAAGAAAGAACTGGCGAAATACTGGCCACAACAGCAGCAGCCAAACTATTTTTCAGAAAAAAACGTCGGTTAGACATAAGGATAAGATATGTTTTGTATCAAAGCCCAATATTAGTACGGTTAGGCTTCTTAAACATAAATTTAATGTTATCATTAAGTTAACGGAACGCTATCTATGTATCAATTTTATAACAGAAAAATCAATTCCTCGGTCCGTTTCCTTACGGAACGAAAGACTATAATCTAATAACGAAAAAATCATAGAAAAGACTTACAAGAGGCCTGTGGAGACACAGACCTTCGACAAATTTTATAAAATAACGATCGCTTGCTTCACCACCAGGTAAGCAGCCAGTGCAAACAGAAATATTGCTATCGATTTATTAATAATCAGGCTGCTCAATGCAAACTTCTCCTGTATATAAGTTGCAAAATGTGCGTACAAATAAAGAGCCAGCGAAGAGCCCACGCCAGAACCCAAACTAAAAATAACCAATGAAAGGTAATCTGTTTCGATCCATTGGTGCAGGATTACATAGTTGCCAAAAAATAACCAGAAAGGAATCTGAACAGGATTTAATACCCCCAAAATCAATCCATATAAAACACTTCCACTGCGCTTATCTTCTTTTTTATTACTCGTTTTTGGTACTTTTTTACGGTTTTTCCAGGTAATGGTACCCATCACCAAAAACATCACAATCATGAAGCAATCTACCAGGGTGCTTAATCGCACCTCGCTTACCGCTTCATTCGGGTTGATATCGCTCATGGCCCACCTGGCAAAGCGCATCATCCCGAAGGTGAAAAATACTTCTACGCAGGAGAAGGAAAGTATAAAATACCAAACCTGCCTCATGCCTTTATTAATGGCGAGCTGGGCAACAGTTAAGTTAATGTTGCCCGGAGGGATATAGCCCATGGCATTGAGAATGATGCCGATGAAAAACGTTAGAAAAAGCATTGCCGAAATTATGGATTTATATTTAAATGCGCAGCCAAATATTTTCCGGTATACGAATTTTCTACCTTAACAAGGTCCTCAGGTATCCCTTCAAATACCAACTTACCCCCGCCATCGCCACCCTCAGGACCGATATCGATCACCCAATCTGCACATTTGATCATGTCCATATTATGTTCGATCACCAAAATGGTATTTCCCTGTTCGATCAGCGTATTTAAGGCCTTTAACAGTTTTTTAATATCGTGAAAGTGCAGGCCTGTAGTTGGCTCATCGAAAATAAACAAGGTTTTGTTTGCATTGTTGCCTTTAATCAGAAAGGATGCCAGTTTGATACGCTGGGCTTCACCACCCGATAAAGTATTGGAAGATTGACCTAAATGCACATAGCCTAATCCAACATCAACCAAAGGATTTAGTTTATTGAGGATTTTCTGTTCATCTTTGAAAAATTCTACAGCCTCCTCTATCGTCATATCCAAAATTTCGGATACGTTTTTCTCCTTATAAGTTACATCTAAGACCTGCTGTTTAAACCGTTTACCATTACAGGCTTCGCAAGGCAGATAAATATCGGCCATAAACTGCATTTCAATTTTAACTTCACCCTCACCCTGGCAAACATCGCAACGCCCGCCTTCAACGTTAAAAGAGAATGCCGCTGGTTTTAAACCCGCCGCCTTTGCCGTTGGCAAAGCAGAAAATAAAGCACGGATATCATCCCAGGCTTTAACATAGGTAACCGGATTGGAACGGCTAGATCTGCCAATCGGATTTTGATCAACCATTTCTACAGCACTTACCAAATCGTAATTGCCAAAAATACCATCGTAGGCACCTGTTTGCTCACCGGCATAGTTGCCGATTGCTTTTTGCAGTGCCGGATATAATATTTTCTTAACCAAACTGGTTTTTCCTGAACCTGAAACGCCGCTTACCGCAGTAAAAACACCTAACGGAAATTTCACATCAATATTCTGCAGGTTGTTTTCGCGTGCACCTTTAATCAGGATATGATCTTTCCACTTGCGGCGTTGTGCTGGAATGGCTATTTTTTCAATACCTGCCAGGTAACGGCCTGTTAAACTGTTTTTATCTTTTAAAATCTCTTCGTAATTACCACTAAAAACCAAATTACCACCATGTGTACCGGCCTCAGGACCAATATCTATAATGTAATCGGCCGCGCGCATCATTTCCTCCTCGTGCTCTACTACAATAACGGTATTGCCTACATTACGCAGAGAAACCAGCACTTCAATCAGCTTGTTCGTATCGCGCGGGTGTAAACCGATACTCGGCTCATCCAATACGTAAATAGAACCCACCAAACTACTTCCTAATGAGGTGGCCAGGTTAATTCTTTGCGACTCCCCACCGGATAAAGTATTCGATAAACGGTTTAGGGTAAGATAACCCAAACCAACATTATTTAAATATAGGAAACGGTTATCAATCTCAGCCAGTAAACGTTTGGCGATTTTGGTCTCGTTAACACTTAACTTTAATTCATTAAAAAACACCAAAGCTTTTGATAATGGCATTAAAACCACATCGATGATCGATTTTTCGGCTATTTTAACATAAGATGCATCTTTACGCAAACGCGAGCCCTTACAATCGGGGCAGGTGGTTTTTCCGCGGTAGCGGGATAACATTACGCGGTACTGAATTTTGTAGGTCTGCTCTTCCAGTTCTTTGAAAAAAGCATCCAAGCCAGCAAAATATTTATTTCCTGTCCAAAGTAACTGCTGTTCCTTTTCTGTTAATGCACTGTAAGAACGGTGGATCGGAAATTCGAATTTTGGAGCAGCCTTTATAAAGTTCTGCAACCAGACGTTCATTTTTTCGCCACGCCAGGGGGCAATGGCATTGTCGTAAACGCTTTTGCTTTTATCCGGAATAACCAGATCTTCATCAATACCAATTACATTTCCATAACCTTCGCAGCGCTTACAGGCACCATAAGGATTATTGAACGAGAAAAAGTTCGGCGTGGGTTCTTCAAAACGGATCCCGTCCAGTTCGAAACGGTCGCTAAAATGTTTCGTGGTACCCTGGGCTTCTACATAACAATCACCTTTACCTTCAAAAAAAGCAGTTTGAGCAGAATCGGCCAAACGGCTTAAGGTTTCTTCTTCCCGGTTGGTTACGATACGGTCGATCAGGATCTGTACCGTTTTATCATCAGCCAAGGCTTCATCTTTAAAATCGGCATCATCTAAAACAGCTTCTATCTTTTCAATTTTATTATTGATCAATACACGCAAAAATCCTTTTTGAAGCAGAATAGCCAGTTCTTCTTTAATCGTACGGTTATTGTGCGGGTACAACGGACAAAAAATGGTTACCGTTGTATCTTCGGGCATGGCATTTACATAATCAACCACAGTACTTACCGAATCTTTTTTTACTTCTTTGCCCGAAACAGGAGATATGGTTTTACCGATTCGCGAAAAAAGCAGCTTCAGGTAATCGTAAATTTCGGTCGAAGTACCCACCGTTGAACGCGGGTTCGAAGTAATTACTTTTTGTTCTATCGCAATTGCCGGTGCAATACCCTTAATATAATCAACATCGGGTTTGTTCATCCTGCCCATAAACTGGCGGGCGTATGATGATAAACTCTCTACATAACGGCGTTGCCCCTCTGCATATAAAGTATCGAATGCAAGCGACGACTTGCCTGAACCCGACATGCCCGTAACCACCACAAGTTTATTCTTTGGAATGGCAACATCGATGTTTTTAAGGTTGTGCACCCGGGCACCTTTTATGATAATATTTTTATGCGGATCTTTTTCGGCCTCTTTTTTGCTCATGTACGGTAACGAATATAAATGTATAACCCCAGAATGTGATTAGGGTTTTAACAACATACAAAAATAGGGTACTGAGACGGTTAATTTATTTTTTAACATTTTATTTTTTGCTTTTTGATAAAAAAATAACTTTCTTTGAACATTAACAACCTCAGAACCAAACTAACACATTCAAAAAACATAGGAGAACAGCTATAGAAATTAAACATCTACAAATTAATTTTTAGCAAACAGTACGGGATTTAGTGTAGGTAAACCTATGAATTTACAATCATATAATGATCAGGACCTGGTAAAGGTATATATTGCCGGGAACGAGAATGGATTGCAGGAACTTTTAAAAAGGCATAAAAGTAAAATTTATACTTCTATCTACTTATTGGTTAAAGACCAATATCTGGCGGAAGATATTTTTCAGGATGCTTTTATTAAAGTGATTAACACTTTGCGATCGGGAAGATATAACGAAGAAGGTAAGTTTTTACCGTGGGTAATGCGTATTGCGCATAACCTGGTTATCGATTATTTCAGAAAAGAAAAAAGAACACCCATCATCACCAGTTCTGATGGAATGGATGTATTCAATATGCTACACTTTTATGATGAGAGTGCAGAAGACAGAATGCTCCGCGATCAAACCCATAAAGATTTAAAGGCAATGATCCATTTATTGCCCGACGAGCAGAAAGAAGTGCTCTTAATGCGTCATTACGCCGATTTAAGCTTTAAAGAAATTGCCGATTTAACCGATGTAAGCATCAATACCGCCCTTGGCCGTATGCGTTATGCATTGAGCAATCTGCGCAAAATGCTTAAAACAAAAGAAATGATACACAAAGGGTAGCGCAATTGTTACAAAAAATAATATAGGGGTTGAAATAAAGCATCTGAACTATCGTTAAGTTTATAAAACTTATCGCGTTTTGCTTATGACAAAAACCTCTACATCAAAAAACAATGTAAATTTACCAACCCCGAACATGTTTCAGCCTAAAATGGATATGGAATCTGACGCAGAAATCGACTTATTTTATGATCAGATCAAAAGTAAGTTAGATAGACTGGCTAAAAATCCTCAAGATGAAACCATCAACAAGATTTTAGCCTACAGCAGGTCGTTATAAAATTTACACTAGTCAAAAAGGTTGTTTCACAGGGTGGGGCAACCTTTTTTTGTGTGGAAAATGTGAGATGTAAGATGGAACTCAGGCTTATAAAGCACTGGCAGCCTCAAATTCCATATTACGCAATTCACTTCCCTCTTCCATTTTACCTTTTCCACTTTATTTTCCCCATTCCACTTCAGTTTACCTGTACCTATAAATGGCCTAATTTTTACATTCCCTTAAAATAAAAAGCGCTACCTTTACATAGTGTAATTTTAACACTAAGCGCAATGAATAAAAACTTACTCCCACTCACTTTAGGCGGTTTAGGCATCGGTATCACAGAATTTGTAATGATGGGTTTACTACCCGATATTGCTAAAGATTTACAGGTGAGCATACCGGAAGCTGGTCATTTAATTTCTGCATACGCGCTGGGGGTGGTAATCGGCGCGCCTTTATTGATTATGATTGCGGGCAAATATCCACCAAAAAAGATATTGATTGCCTTAATGGTAATGTTTACGGTTTTTAATGCGTTTTCTGCATTTGCACCTACTTTTAATACCTTATTTATCGCACGCTTGCTTTCAGGTTTACCACATGGTGCATTTTTCGGTGTGGGCTCTGTAGTAGCCAGCAGAATTGCCGAGAAAGGAAAAGCAGCACAAGCTGTATCGCTCATGTTTATGGGCTTAACCATTGCCAACATTATTGGTGTACCATTAGGTACTTTTATAGGCCACAATTTTTCATGGCGCATATCTTTCGCTGTAGTGGTATTTGTTGGCCTGGTTACATTGCTGAGCTTAAAATTATGGTTACCTGCATTAGAAGCCACCAAAAACCGCGATTTAAAAGCAGAATTAAGTTTCTTTAAAAAACGCGATGCTTGGATCATTATTTTTATGATTTCTATCGGTACTGGCGGATTATTTACCTGGTACAGTTATATCGCACCATTAATGACCGAAGTTGCCCATTTTTCTTCAAATGCGGTAACCTATATCTTAATGCTGGCTGGCATGGGCATGATGTTCGGTAATTATATTGGTGGTCGTTTGGCTGATAAATTCTCACCGGCCAAAGCTTCTGCAGCTTTGTTACTTGTTATGGTAATTACCCTAACCATTGTACATTTTGTATCGGCAAGTCAACCACTGGCTTTAATCATGACCTTTATTACAGGCGCTGTCGCTTTCTCACTGGCGGCCCCCATCCAAATGCTGATGATCCAGAGCGCCAAAGGCTCCGAAATGCTGGCTGCATCGGCTAGTCAGGCAAGCTTTAATATTGGTAATGCATTGGGTGCCTTTTTTGGTGGCCTTCCGCTGGTATATGGTTTCGATTATACTTCTCCCGCTTATGTTGGCGCTGCAATGGCCCTGGTAGGTGCTTTCTTTGCCTTCTGGTTAATTAAAAGCAACAGCACAAAACCATCAACCAAAACTGCAACAACCGAAGAGGATGAAGCCGAAGAGCAGTTTGTAGTGATGCATTAGGTTTTAGGAACACGATCGCGAAGCTTCCCATACCGAATCCCTACACAGGCGCCACAAAAGCTTTTTGCCTGGTTAAAGTTTGCATTAAGGCCCAAAGTAAGGCCCCATCTTCTGCTGACCATAAAATTAAACCTGGCTTCTGTTGATAAACCAACTGTATGCTGTTTCACAATCTCATATACATCGTGACCGAGTATGCAAAAGGAGGAGTTACAGGTATTGTACAAAAATGCCCCACGGTAAATCCGTTCGGTATAAGCAGGACCAGCTCCCAATTGCACATTACCGTAACGATTAAGAGTATAACTTTTACCTAAAATCAAGGCCAAATCTGAAACACTTGGTGCAGGCTCATAGCTGTATATTTGCAATTCTGACATTACGGTCGACTTAAGCGCCAGATAATTGGTTTTACGCTGCAGATATAAATATACATCGGCATAACTACCGCTTTCGCTCCCAGCCCCAAAACCGATCCCCAAACCATAATAGAATTTATCCTTTTGATGCAGAGTATCTTGTTGGGCGAAACCGAATTTTACTATGCAACAAGCGAATGTGAGCAGTAAAATAGATTTCATAACCTTAAGCTTTAAAATTCCAGTTAATTAAAGGCATCTTTCTTTTCTGGTTAACATTCCAGAGCCCAACCTGCACACCTTTTAAATTTTTGCTTTTGTTAAATAACCCAATCTGTATACCACGGCTTTTTAATACCACATTGCTTAATAAACCAATTTGAATCCCTTTATAATCTATAGCACTATTACCTACGCCTACCTGCAACCCAATTCCTTTATGCACATCATTAAACATAGATAGCTGAAGGCCGTTCTGCTTTTCAATTATAGTACCTACAATTGAGATGGATATACCATTTGAAGCATACAAATATTGCCCAATAGCACCAACCGTTAATCCGTTTACTATACAATCTCCGCAAACTGTTCCTGAACCGGATATGTTTAAACCATTTATCTTCTCTGCAAACTTAACTTCCTTTATCCTAACAAGATTATAATTCTCGTTTATTGGACTATGAGGCAAAAGCGGTAGCGCTAAACCAAAACCAATCAATTCTAACCTCGCCCCACTAGTTACTACATTGGTATGTGTTTCTTTTAATCCTGATGCAAGCCCAAATGAAATCCCGGTTATTTGTGCATTGGCCTGATGGAATGTTGCTACCGGAAAATAACTTTTTCTGTCCTGACCATAACTCTTTACTCCTTGTAAAAGAAAGATCAGCGTGATTAATGTAAGTCTGTTGTTCATGATTTTTTAAATTAATTTATAATCAAAGATCAACAGTAAAAAAAAGGCCAATAATCCTTAAAGATTACATCATTCCTTATTTACATCTCATCAACTATTAATTACACCAAAAAACATCTTTAAAGGTTATCGCAAAACGAATTATTAACCTAAATAACTTAATTAATGATATAATTACCTTAAATTCAGCTTATAAATTATTCTTTATGGAGAATCAGCAGGTAGTATTTTTTCAGGCCATTAAAGCGGCTTTGCCCGATTATCAGAACCTGGCGCTGAGTATAGCCGAAGAACTAGGCATCAGCACCAATGAGGCTTACAAAAAAATAAGGGGCGACAGCAACCTCACTTTTCAGCAGATTATTAAACTGTCTGATTGCTTTAATGTACCTTTTATATATAGCCCCAAGCAATCTTTATCGGTAACCTTTAATTACCTCAGCGTAAATGAAGATCTCAATATGGTTAACTACCTTAAAGATTTGCTCGACAACCTCAAAACCATTAAAAACAGCAAACAAAAACACATTACCATCACTACCGATGATATCCCGGTGTTCCATTTTTTTAAATACCCTGAGCTCACCAGCTTTAAACTATTTTTCTGGGCAAATAGTGCCAATCCTGTTGAGATTCCTTTTAATTCGAACTTCCTCTCGGACGAAATTATCGAAATATCCAAAACCCTGCATGCAAGCTATTTAGAAATTCCAAGTACAGAAATATGGTCGAAAGATACCATTACCGGCACTTTAGAACAGATCAGATATGCATTTGAAGCCGGTCACCTGAGTGATACCGAGCTGGCCGTTAAAATTGTGGAACAGGTAAAGTATTGCCTAACCGATATGAATATGTACGCCATTGGCAGTAAAAAAACAATCGACCCAAACCATACCTTTAACTGGTACAATTGCGATGTACTGGGTAGCATTTCTTACCTCGTCGATTTCAAGGACAGCATGGCTTGCTATAACCGTTTCAATACCTTTAATTATTTGCGCACCGAAGACCAGTCGTACTGCCTGCAAACCAAGAATTGGATGCAAGGCCTGATTATGAAATCAGTTTCTTTCAGCGGTCAGGGAGAAAAACACCGGAATAAGTACTTGTACAATGCCTTTGCAGAGTGTGATAAATTATTGCAGGAGATTAGCCAGGCGAGCGGTTAGCTTGGAAACAGTTAACTTAATGCTGTTTGCAGTGAGCAGTTTTTAGCTAGCAATCAGACAGTTTACCAATTTAAACAATTAACCAGTTAACCTTAGTCCAGTTTGCATTTACTAATGACTAATGAACAACTGAACTAATAAACCAACGAAAAGGTTTATCTCTTATATTTGCCCATGCTTAAAAAAGAACGTTATAAACTTTTTGTAGAACATTTTTCGGCCAAGCAACCCGATGCCGAAACCGAACTGCATTACAACAATCCTTACCAGCTTTTGGTTGCCGTAATTCTCTCTGCACAATGTACCGATAAAAGGGTAAATATGGTTACTCCTGCCCTGTTTCAACGTTTTCCAAATGCCAAAGCGCTGGCAGAAGCTACCCCCGATATTGTTTTCGATTACATCAGAAGCATCAGCTACCCCAACAATAAAGCAAAACATCTGGTGGGCATGGCCAATATATTGCTTAACGAGTTTAATGATGTGGTGCCGTCGGGCGTTGACGACCTGCAGAAAATGCCGGGTGTTGGTCGCAAAACGGCCAATGTGATCGCGTCGGTAATTTATAACGCACCGGCTATGGCAGTAGATACCCATGTTTTTCGGGTGGCTAACCGTTTAGGCTTAACCAATGGAAAAACCCCGCTTGCCGTAGAAAAGGATTTGGTTAAAAATCTGCCCGAACACGACATTCACATTGCCCACCACTGGCTGATCCTGCATGGGCGTTATGTTTGTGTAGCCCGGAGCCCCAAATGTGATGTTTGCGAAATTACCTACATGTGCAGGTATTTCGAACGCTTACTCGCACAAAATGAACGCGATAAATTGAAAGCTTAAAAAAATTATTTTCACTTTACTATTGACATTAGCTAAAAAACAATTATCTTAGCTAAATATATTAGTATTTTAAATATCAACATTCAAGTATATTAGCCGATAATCGATTATATTTACGCCGTAATGAAAAAAGAAATGAGCACTGCAAATCCAGATAAATTAAAAGCCCTACAGCTTACTTTAGATAAGCTGGAAAAATCATATGGTAAAGGTACCATCATGAAACTTGGTGATACTGCTGTTGAACCTATAGAATTTATTTCTACCGGATCAATCAGTTTAGATATTGCTTTAGGTATTGGCGGTATTCCAAAAGGCCGGGTAATTGAAATATACGGTCCAGAATCTTCTGGTAAAACCACTTTGGCCACCCACATTATTGCCGAAGCACAGAAAAAAGGTGGCATTGCTGCATTTATCGATGCAGAGCATGCCTTCGATCAATTTTATGCTAAAAAACTTGGCGTAGATACTGATAACCTTTTAATCTCGCAACCAGATAATGGTGAGCAGGCTTTAGAAATTGCAGATAACCTGATCCGTTCGGGCGCGATTGATGTAATTGTAATTGACTCCGTTGCTGCTTTGGTTCCTAAAAGTGAAATTGAAGGCGAAATGGGCGACAGTAAAATGGGTTTACACGCCCGTTTAATGAGTCAGGCGTTGCGTAAATTAACCGGAACAATTGCCAAAACAGGATGTTGCTGTATTTTCATCAACCAATTACGTGATAAAATCGGTGTAATGTTCGGTAACCCTGAAACTACAACAGGTGGTAATGCTTTAAAATTCTACGCTTCAGTGCGTTTAGATATCCGTCGTATTTCTCAAATCAAAGATTCTGACGAAGTTTCGGGTAACCGCGTAAAGGTTAAGATTGTTAAAAACAAAGTTGCTCCTCCTTTCCGTATTGCAGAATTTGATGTAATGTTTGGCGAAGGTATTTCTAAAAACGGCGAGATCATCGACTTAGGTGTTGATTTCGGCATCATTAAAAAAGCAGGTTCGTGGTTCTCTTATGGCGATACCAAATTAGGACAAGGACGAGATGCAGTAAAACAACTGTTGAGCGATAATCCTGAACTGGCCGAAGAACTGGAAATTAAAATTAAAGCCGAAGTAACCGGTGATAAACTGGTAGAAGAATAAGCCTTCAGGCACGTCAATAATAAAATATAAATGCCCTCCAAAATCATATTCGGGAGGGCATTTTGCTTTAAAAAGAATTGTATCAGGAAATATCCTGCCTAATTCTGGCTAAAAATAGCGTTGAAATCTTTGGTTACATAAACAATAACCAAAAGTGCAGCAATAACCAAAGCACCAAGTATAATTACACCCCAGCTCCCCTTAAGTTTGTTTTTATCTTTCCTGATTAACCAGTACAAAAGGCCAATCAAGGGTATGGCACAAACAATCCAAAATATTAACGATGCTCCACTCATTTTTAAATTTCAATGTTCAATAATCAAAATTGCAGTTATCAAACGGTTATAATCTAGTTATTTCTATGTTTATTTAACCACAAAGATAGAAAGTCAATCGGCAATTTACAGTTAGCAATGAACAAATGACTAATACAGTAAGCGTTAGGCGGCTAGCGTTAGTACAGTTGGCAGTTTACAGTTAGCAATTATCAAGGCCAAAGTTTGTAATAACCCCTTCGACTCCGCTCAGGGTGACAACCGATTTGGAGTTTGGAGACAGTTAACCGATTTAAACAATTAACCAGTTAACCTCGATACAGTTTGCAATTGGCAGTTTGCAGTACCTATGAACTATTGACTGATGAACCAATGAACTACCGCCTCTTTAAAATTCCATCCGCGCCATTGGCGATACTTCCTGCCCTACAAAATCGTTAGCCAAAAATTTATGGTAGCCTGCAATTGCAATCATCCCTGCATTATCGGTACAATACTGAAATGCCGGCACATACACTTTCCAGCCTAACTCATCAGCTGTTTGCTGTAAACCATTACGCAAGCCTGAATTTGCCGAAACACCACCAGCAATTGCAATTTCATTAATGCCGTACCGTTTTGCTGCTTTTTTTAACTTGTTTAATAAAATCTGTACAATGCTATGCTGTACCGATGCACAAATATCATCTAAATGCTCGGCAATAAAATCAGGATTTTCCTTTTCTTGTTTCCTGATAAAATAAAGGATAGAGGTTTTAAAACCACTAAAGCTGAAATTCAGTTCTGGTATTTGCGGTTCGGCAAATTTAAAGGCCAGCGGATTACCCAGCTTAGCATGTTTATCAATTAAAGGGCCACCTGGGTAAGGTAATGCCAGTAGTTTCGCGGTTTTATCAAAAGCTTCTCCGGCTGCATCATCCAGTGTTTCGCCCACAATTTCCATATCGAAATAATCCTTCACCAGCACAATCTGCGTATGTCCGCCAGAAACAGTTAAACATAAGAAAGGAAAACTGGGTTTAGGATCATCGATAAAATGCGCCAATATGTGCGCATGCATGTGATTAACAGAAATTAAAGGTATATTTAAAGCTAGTGCAAATGATTTTGCAAAAGAAACACCAACTAAAAGTGAGCCCAAAAGACCGGGTCCACGGGTAAAAGCTACTGCAGTAATGTCCTGTTTTGTAACTTTGGCATCAATTAAAGCCTGCTGTACGGCGGGCACAATATTTTGCTGATGTACCCTCGAAGCTAATTCGGGGATTACACCACCATAATTTTGATGAATTGTTTGGTTTGCAATAACATTGGCAGTAATTTTGCCGTTGTTACAGATAGCAACTGAAGTATCATCGCAAGAGGACTCGATAGCAAGTATAACAGACAAATTATTAATATTTAAGTCGCAAAATTATTAAAAAACTATTTAAAATACTCCTTTGGGTAATTGCATCAATAATTTTGCTGCTTGCGCTTCTTATTTTTTCGCTACAATTTAAGCCTGTTCAAACTTATTTTGCTCAGAAAACTGCCGCGTACCTATCAAAAGAGCTTAAAACCACCATATCGATCAAGAGTCTTTATATCAAGCCATTTAAATCTATCGTTCTGGAAGATTTATTGGTACTCGACCTCCAAAAAGACACTTTATTAAGCACGCCTCAATTTATGGTCGATATTAATCAGTTATCTATTGACAAGCGGATTATCGATATCAGCACGGTTCAGATCAATAATGGTCGCTTTTTCCTAAAGGATTTCAAAGATAAGTCTTCTAACCTCGATTTCATCATCAACTATTTCGATTCTGGTAAACCTACTGTAAAGAAAAAGAAAAGTAAGCCATACGATATTAAACTGGGTCGTATTATCTTAAACAAATTTGCTTTCAGGTATAAAAATTTCGCAGCCAAAGACACTACCCTGGGCAAAAGTGTAAATTTCGAAAACGTAGACGTTAAAGAACTTAGTGGTATTTTTGAAGGGTTTGATACCAAAGGCCACCTCATTAAAACGAATATCAAAAACCTCACACTGAAAGAAAGAAGTGGCTTTTATCTTAAAAATCTGACTGCACAAACCACTATCGACAGCAATGCGATTGAGCTTAAAAACCTTTTACTCGAAACCAACCAGAGCCGTTTAACGGATTACTACCAGATGCGCTTTAAAACCTATAAGGATTTTAACCATTATGTAGATAACGTGCGCATGAAGGCTAATTTTAAAGATAGCCACATTACCTCGAGGGATGTTGCCTTTTTTGCTCCCGAGCTGAGCACCATGAAACTCGATCTTGACGTTGACGGACAGATTACAGGATTGGTAAATAACCTCCGAGCCAGAAAGCTTTCGATAAAAACAGGGAAAGCCACCTACATTAAAGGCGATTTTATATTAAAGGGCTTACCCAAGTGGAGAGAAACCTTTATGGACCTGAACATTGAAATGGCGGGCACCAACAGGACCGATCTGGATGAAGTACTGGCGGGTATTACCAACAGCAAGAAGCAAATTGTTCCGGCAATTGTAGCCAAGTTTGGCAACATCAACTTTAACGGAAGCTTTACGGGTTTTCAGAACGATTTTATCGCCTATGGCGAGTTTAAAACCAAATTAGGCCGTATCGTTTCGGATGTAAACATGAAAATCGACAAAAACGATGTTCCTACCTACACCGGTAACGTAAAAAGCTACGATTTTAACCTGGGCAACCTGATTGACGAAAAAAGCCTGGGTCGAATCAGCTCTTCGCTATACGTAAAAGGTCGCGGTACCGAACTAAAAAACCTGACGGAAAAAATAAACGGCGATGTAGGTTACATCGACTTTAACAATTACCGCTACCACAACGTTAAGATTGATGGAACCTTTGATAAAAAATATTTCGATGGTAAACTGAGCATTAACGACCGGAACGTAAAGCTGGTTTTTGATGGCGGTGTTAACCTTAACCCTAAGTTGCCCGTATTTAACTTCAACGCCACCATTTCTAAAGCACGCTTAAAAGCCTTAAAACTGCTGAAAGATTCGCTGATGGTGGATGCGAAATTTAAAACCAACTTTTCGGGAACCAACCTCAGCAACATTTCTGGTAAATTATTAATTGAAGAGGTTAGGCTCCAAAACCCGAAAGGCATTTACAGTGTAGACTCGGTACAGTTAACAGCCAATGGCACGGGCGCTAACCGTGTGCTCGATATCCGATCAGACATTCTGGATGCCGGCATTCAGGGTGAGTACGATTTAAACTCCATTGTTTCTTATTACAAGGCCATTGCCAAAACCTATATTCCATCGTTAAAGGCCGATATTTTTAAATACAAAAACCAGATTTTCAAGTTTAAACTGGCCATTAAAAAGTTCGAGCCTATTGCACAGATTTTTATCCCAGGCCTTGAGTTGGAGGAAGGCGCTATTTTTAACGGCGATTTCGACTCGCGAAACAACACGGCAGTGCTTAACGGTTTTGTTAAAAAACTGAAATACAATGGCGTTGTGGTCAATAATATCATCGTCGATGAAAATACAACCCCTCAGCAACTGCAATTAATTGTTACTTCAGATCGGGTACAGCTTAACGACAGCTTGTATATTAAAGATGTGAACGTTTCGAACATCCTGCGGAACGATAGTCTGGCTTTCAACGTTAAAATGTCGAACGCCGACGAAGACAACCAGCTCGATTTAAACGGTTTGGTAGAGTTTACCAAAAACCAGGATACTACTGCCCGCCTGAGTGTGCTCCCTTCTATTTTAAAAATTAATAATGAAGAATGGCGCATACAGGAAAAGGTACGTATTGTGCTCAATAATGGCAAAACCGAAATCACCAATTTCGACCTCACCAACGGCAAGCAGCAATTAACCATTGATGGATTGATTTCGGAAGACCCGAAAGATCTGATTACCGTTGGTTTTAAAGATTTTAACCTCAAAACCCTTAACCCTTTTACCAAAGGCGCCGGAGTTAAGCTGGGTGGTAATGCCAACGGAAAAACCAATTTATATGGTATACTTAAAGCGCCACGTGTAAACGACGACCTGAAAATAGATTCGCTGAACTTCAACAATATTTACATTGGTACACTTACCGATACTTCATCGTACAACAACGCCACCAATAAAATTGATGTATTTACACGCATCGTAGCAGATGATTCGGAAACTTTTAAACTAACCGGAAACCTTAACCTGAAAGAAAAGGAAATTGATCTGGCCGTAAAAATGAACGAGAGTAAACTCACCATTTTAGAGCCTTTTGTAAAACAACTGGTCTCTAATTTAAAAGGAAACATTTCGGCCGATTTAACGGTTAAGGGCAAGTTTGATAAACCGGAAATTAACGGTACCGTAGCCTTAGATAAGGGACAGCTGATGGTAAATTACCTCAAAACCACTTATGTAATTACCGATGAGGTACAGGTAACCAATAGTGTAATTGATTTAGGTGAAGAATTTACACTGGCCGATTTGGAAGGGCATGAAGCTACAGCTAAAGGTACAGTAGACCTGAACAACATTAACTACCCTACCTTAGATGTAAAAGTAAACGCAAATAGCTTAATGGCGCTTAACACCACTGCTAAAGATAATTCGGTTTACTATGGCCGGGCTTATGGTACTGGGGTATTTAGCTTTACAGGCCCCACCAATAAAATGAAAATTGATATTAAGGCCAAAACCGAAAAAGGAACAGTTTTCAATTTACCGCTAAACAGTTCGGAAACGATATCAGATAAAGATTTCATTAATTTTGTAAGCCGCGATTCTACCGTAGCCGTTAAGAAAACAACCAATTTTGATGGTTTAACGCTAACCTTTAAATTAACTATCGACCCAAATACCACGGCGAATATTTTTACCACACTGGGTAATCTGAGCGGTAAGGGTAATGCCGAGCTGAACCTGAATATCAACAGCTTTGGCGATTTCGAAATGTCGGGCGATTACATTATCGAAACCGGAAGTTTTGATTTTACGGCACAAGAGGTAATTAACAAGAAATTTGAGATCAGGCAGGGCGGTACCATCCGGTGGACGGGTAACCCTACCGCTGCACAAATTAACCTGAAAGCAGTTTATGCGCTCAGGGCAAGCTTAAACGATTTGTACAAAGCGGCCAACCGCGATGCGAGCAGCAATGCCAACCAAAGGGTTAATACCGAGGTAGAAATGGGTTTAACCGGTCTTTTATTGAAACCCGAGATTAAACTCGATATTAATTTCCCGGCACAGCCTTCTATTAAAGAAGAGCTGCAAACTTATTTCAGCGACCAGAACAACCTGAATTTACAGGCCTTCAGTTTAATTATCAGAAGAAGTTTTGCTCCCGGAAACGGTGGCCAATCGATTGGTAACCAGTTGAGCTCAACCGCTACGAGTACGGCAACAGAGTTGGTGTTTAACCAGTTTAACAACGTGCTTTCTTCGTTAAACTTAAACTTTGTCGATTTAAACGTGCGCTCGTTAAGCGAGGCCAACGCCTCATTTAAGTTCTTTAACGACCGCTTAATTATCAATGCCGGTATTGTTGACCGTAACAGCGTAAACGACTTTACTATCATCGATTTTGGTAAAGATAACGTAGGTAGAGAGGTTGAGGCTGTATTCCTGATCAAGAAAGATGGAAGTTTAACCATTAAAGCAGCCAATAAACCACCTACACAACAAAGTATTTTCTTAAACAGTGGCATTAGTCCAACGGCGAACGTAACGTCGTTTGGTTTGGTGTACACCCAGCAGTTTGATACTTTTAAAGAGTTTATCCAGAAAATTTCGGGCTCTTATCGCCGCAACTTAAAAAGGAAGCAAAGCGAAGCGCCGGTTAAAACCAATAAATCACTCAATAAAGATGTGATTATCAATCAAACGAAGGGAAACCAGCGGAGGTAGGTTTTTAGTCTGTAGTCTTGAGCCCGAAGTCTTGAGTCGATAGTCTGTTAGCATAAAACCTCCTTCTAAAAACAATTTTGTCATGCTGAACGCAGTGAAGCATCTCTTCCTTCAGCTGTTTTCATAACACATTACGGCTTGCGCGCGTTTATAACGCGTGCAGAAACAGCCACACGATTGTATCGTATAAAAATGCGTATAAAATGCGTTTCAACGCTGTGTTAATTACACCCCCGTTAGGAAACGAGTTTGAGACAAACTTCTTTACGAATCCGTCATTCCCAACTTGATTGGGAATCGTAATGCAAAAGGATTTAGATAACATTAGGCAAGATGCCCCGTGTAAAGAGAGATGCTGAAATAAATTCAGCATGACGAATAGGAGTCGAGGCTTGCGCGCGTTTATAATGCATGCATAAATAGCCATACGATTGTATCGTATAAACACGATTAAACTCTATATTAATTACACGCCCATTATTAAATGAGATTGAACGATAGTACATCTGAGGGATGCTGAAATAAATTCAGCATGACGAATAGGAGTCGAGGCCTGCGCGCGTTTATAACGCGGACAGAAATAGCCATACGATTGTATCGTATAAAATGCGTTTAAAACGCTAGGCTACTTACACGCTCGTTAAGAAACGAGCGTGAGCGATAATAGGAGTAGATGCTTGCGCGCGTTTATAATGCATGCAGAAACAGCTATACAACTGTATCGTATAAAACGGAGTTTAAAACGCTAAGCTAATTACATAAGCTACTCAACAAAAAAAGGCCGGCAATATATGCCAGCCTTTGAATGGGTTTACACTAAGCGACCTTCAAAAAGAAAACAGCCAAAGCCAACCTAATTATCCTTTCATAATGGAGTGACCCATTTTATCTCTCTTGGTTGTTAAATAACGTTCGTTGTGTACATTACTGGCAATTTCGATCGGGATGTTTTCTACCACTTCCAAACCGTAGCCAATTAAACCGGCCCTTTTGGTTGGGTTGTTACTCATTAAGCGCATTTTTCTAACGCCTTCCGATCTCAAAATTTGTGCACCTACACCATAATCGCGTTCATCGCCTTTAAAACCAAGTTTAATGTTGGCTTCAACGGTATCAAAACCAGCATCCTGTAAGTTATAAGAGCGCAGTTTATTAATCAGCCCAATGCCTCTACCCTCCTGGTTCATGTAAACCACAATACCTTTGCCTTCTTTCTCAATCATCTCTAAAGCTTTGTGCAACTGTGGACCGCAATCGCAACGGCACGAACCAAAAATATCGCCGGTTACGCAAGAGCTGTGTACACGTGCTAAAATGGGTTCATCGGCACTCCACTCTCCTTTTGAGATGGCTAAGTGTGTAGCGTTATTATCCAATTGCGTATAAGCCGTCATTTTAAAATCGCCCCAGGCAGTTGGCAAAGCAATGCTTACTTCCTGTTTAATCAGGCTATCTAAATTTAAACGGTAAGCAATCAAGTCTTCAATTGAAATAATTTTTAACTGGTGTTGCTCGGCAATCTTAAATAAATCAGGAAGACGGGCCATTTCGCCATCTTCTTTTAATATTTCGACCAATAAACCTGCAGGTTTCATGCCAGCTAAACGTGCTAAATCTACAGCCGCTTCGGTATGACCTGCCCTGCGAATTACGCCACCATCTTTGGCAATTAAAGGAAAAATATGTCCGGGTCTGCCCAGCTCTGCCGGATCGGTTTTAGGGTCGACCAAAGCCAGCATGGTTTTAGAACGGTCGCTGGCCGAAATACCGGTAGTACAACCATGGCCAACCAAATCAACCGAAACGGTAAAATTGGTTTCGTAAGCAGCAGTATTTTTGCCCACCATTAAATCGAGGTTAAGCTCTTTACAACGCTCTTCGGTTAAAGGGGCGCAGATTAAACCACGACCGTAAGTAGCCATAAAATTGATTACCTCGGGTGTTGCATTTTCGGCAGCCGTTAAGAAATCACCTTCATTCTCTCTATTCTCATCGTCGACAACAATAATCACTTTACCAGCTTTTATATCTGCGACAGCTTCTTCTATTGTGTTTAATTTCGTTTGCATTTTATATAGCATTATGGAGGAAAACGCAGTTGATCAACTATAAACAAGCTTTGATGCTACAGCGTTAACTTGTACAAATGTACAACCTTATTAAGCAATATTTGGATTAAAATATCATTTGTAAGTAAAGGATATCAGGCTATTTTTCCTTCTTTTTAAACACTTTAAGCAGCATCTGCTTGTAGTAATTTACATCAAAAAGTGCCGAATCGACCGTGGCTTTATAGGTTAAGAAAGCAGCCAGCGGTGTGAGCACAATGATGGCCATCCACATCCCAACAATTGGATTCAGGTTGCCCTCCCTTGCCGATTTCTCGGCAACAGTAGTAATAATGTGGTAAACCAGGAAGAAAGAAATAGCCACCACTACCGGTAAGCCCATACCGCCTTTTCTGATAATGGCGCCCAGTGGTGCACCAATAAAGAACAGCAAAATACACGATGCAGCAAGGGTAAACTTACGCTGGTACTCTACGGTGGTAAAAATAATTTCACCGGTTAAATCGGTTTGGCGTGGCGCCCAGTTGGGCACATGCTGCATAATATTGGCAACCACATTGGTGGCATTATCGAGCGCCTGCTTACGCGATCCGTTGGGAATACTTTTCAACACCACATCATCGATTTTTGCTGGTGCAGCCTTTATTTTGGTGTACCCCTGAGTTACGTTAAACTGCTTAAAGTTACCCTTTAAATTCTCGATGGTACGCATCTGGATGGTATCGAGCTGCTTGGTAAGCGAATCGCGTTTGCGCACAATGCCTTTCAGGTTTAACATGGGAGTACTGTTGCCAAATGCATTGGGGTCGGTGGTATTGCCATCAAACGACGACATATCGAAGCGCGGCGCAGTTTCTTTAAACCTGCGGCGCGAAAATACCTGCCTTGGGTTGTACATACCACTGCTGCTGGATTGTTCCTCGTACTGAACGCCGTTTTTAAGGTTCAGCACCAGAAATTTACCATCGGCAGTTTTTTCCATCTTGCCTTCTTTGGCCAGAATTACCTTCGGAATACCGTTATTTTCTTTATGATCGTAAATCATAATGTTGTGCAGGGTACCATCATCTTCTTTGGAATCGACACGGATGGCGTAACCGGGTATGGCATTGTTAAATACCCCAGGTTTAATCAGGAAAGAAAGTTTTTTATTGCGGATATCGTACAGCAGAGAACCGAACTTTAAATTGGCTTTGGGCAGCATGTAGTTGGCAAAGAAAAACGAAGCTACAGTAAGCATGAGTATCACCACAAAAAGCGGTCGCATGGCTTTCTGCAACGAAATACCAGCCGATTTAATGGCTACCAGCTCGTAATTTTCGCCCAGCGAACCGAAAGTCATGATAGAAGAAAGCAGCACCGAAAGTGGCAGCGCCATCGAAACGTTGGCTGCCGAGGCATAATACATCAGCTCCAGAATGGTATACCATTCGAAGCCTTTGCCAATGAGATCATCAATCCATTTAAACAGAAAAAACATTAGCAAGATGAACATCATTACAAAAAATGTTGCAATGAATGGTCTTACGAATGCTTTTATTAATAGAAGATGTAGTTTTTTCACCCTACAAAGGTAAACAATGCGCAGATAATATTATGCACCCAAAACACTTATCAGGTAATCGATCTGGTTATCCCAGATTAATTTCTTCTCGGCCAGCAGCTCATCAGTAGTAAAATCGGTAATCGAAAGGGCAACATCGTTAGTCAGTTCATCCTGCACAATTTCCATCTCAAAATAACATTGAGGCTCATCATCCAGCCATTTAAACTTTACAAGTTTATTTTCTTTAACAGAAACCATTTTCGCCTTCAATTGCTCATCATCCCAGGTAAAAGTATATACCTGATCGCGGAAAACCACATCATCGGCAAACCATTGCGACAGGCCATTGGGCTCGCTTATAAAACTGTATAATATTCTTGGTGACGATCTAACTTCGTACTCTAGTGTAAATTTTTTCTTTTCTGCCATGTTAGTACACTACCAGAATAATTTCCGGATTATTTTAAATGTTATTTTTCTAAAGAAAGGTATTTTATTCTATATCTGCAACTCTTATCATTTTTTTGCTAAACTACCGTATTTAACGGGATTGATAGTTGGTTAAAGTCCAAACTGGTTCAGTAGTTCATTAGTCAATAGTTCATTGGTACTGCAAACTGCCAATTGCAAACTGCCTAAGGTTAACTGGCTCCAAACTCCGAACACTAAACTCCAAACTGGTTCATTGGTCAATAGCTCATTAGTAACTTTGTAGCGGTTAACTGTTCAAACTGGTTAATTGGTTAACTATTCCAAGCTGGTTAATTGGTTAACTGGTCCAAGCTGCAAACTGCCAATTGCAAACTGTTTAAGGTTAACTGGCTCTAAACTCCGAACACTAAACTCTAAACTTGTTCATTGGTTCATTAGTAACTGCCCACTGCAAATTGTATAATATTAAATCCATCGCGCTTGTAATATATCAGGATAACCCTTTTTCTAATCATCCACACAGCAACATAAGCATCAATTATGGAGCAGGAGTGAGTTTAAAAACCAGCCAAATCATTTAAATTTACTGTGCAATAGGGCTTTAAATGTTTTTTCACTTTTCCTTTTAATAGAATGATAATTTATTCTATATTTGCAGCTCTTAAAAATAACCATTGCTGTATTTACGTTATTTAGTAAATATACACCCGGCGGGGTAGCTCAGATGGTTAGAGCGCAGGATTCATAACCCTGAGGTCGGCAGTTCGATCCTGCTCCCCGCTACTGATCAAAAGCTCATCGAAAGATGGGCTTTTTTTGTTTAAAGGGCGATTAGGCAGGTGTTTATGCAGTAATGACTACAAGCATTTGATTAAACTAATATACTCACTTTAGCCTAATTCAACAAGAAAAAACCGATTCAATACTTCATCTGCTGACGCATATACTGACGCACTTTTTTGATTTATTGATCTAGATTCTATCTTTGATCGCAGTTAATCCACAAGAAGTTTATGTTTACCACAACCCTAGTTCCAGACTTTAGAAAGCTCACCGACTACTTCGTAAACTTAAGTGAGGAGTATATCTTAAAAGTTGAATCTGATGGTGGAGTTGTGGTAAACCTTAAATATCTTGACAATACAGGTTTTGAACAACTTCAGATTGATTTAGCTTCGATATTAGAACGTTACGGTCTTAAAGACCACTACAAAGAACTCTTGTACCTGATCTTACGCAAGAACGAAGAAATCGGAGAAAAGCATACTATGTTTTGGCATCAATACAATGAAGAAAAGAAACTTAAAGAGGTAGCAACATTTTTGCTTGGCCTTAAAAAACTTAAGCAACATGAAACAGTACAACTTGCGATAAAACCATCATTAAGTCCTACACTCACCATAAATAACAATGAAATTGCAGAGTGGATGATTCAAAGCATAGTAGATAACCTAGAAAAGCAGGAATTTCCATTGAGCTTGTTCGGATCGCAGATCTACAAGCTGTTTGATGGCTTAGAAGACGACCAACATATCTCATTGGATAAACTCACGGCTGCAAGCAAGTTAAAGTTACAGAATCCTAAATTTAAACTCCGCCCATTATATGTTGAGTTGTGCTTGTATTTACAAGTCTACCTTGTAAACCAGACACATCTAACATTACCAAACAACGCAAAACTTTCTGACAAGCAAGCAAACTTCTTCTTTGATATACTTCAAATGCTTGACTATATCACCATTGATGATTTTGATTCAGAACCTAAAGACTACATCTACGCACTTTTTCAGAACAACAAGCAAGTATCTGTTTATCAAGGCAATAAAACAGATTGATTTCAGTATAATAGTATTGCCTTTTGCCTAGGCTAGTAGCCGCACCTTTGTATTGTAATTCAATAACAACATTGAATTTAACACAAGCAAAGATGAATAATAGACAATTTCAAATCAGACAGAAACAGCATCAGTACGACTTATTGAAGCCTGTTAACATGTCCAACCTTGCACCACGACAAGGTTTCTATCTAATAATGAATATTTCCGTGCAAGTTATCGCTGGCGTAAACTGCAAGATTGCAAGATGTCTTTGGAAACACAACGAATCGGAAGATTTCGACTTAGATTTTCATGTGACCATCCAACTCAAATCCCTTGAAGGCATCCATGCAATAGGCCCGAAACATAAGCTAACAGGCTACCTTCTGAAAAGCGTTATCCACATTATGAAAGCAAATGTAGTGGCTATCAAAGAAGAAAGAGTTTTCTATGTTGAATGGGATTTGCTCAATAATGCAATGTCATTTCCTACAGGTAGTTTCAATGATGATAATGAGCATGATAACGAACTGTCAGCAGCAATTGCGAACAGTACTGATGAAGACATAGAATTGATTAATGCTATTCATGCACAACTCGATATGAATGATGAAGTTATGCAAGCAATACTTCGGCAAGAGGACAATGAATTGGAAGAGTATGACGCCACAAACCAATGGATCTTTACGCTTCAGGCACAGAATCTAGAACACAACAAATAACCATAGCAACCATTTAATACATACTATAGATGATACATCCATTCCAAGATTACCAAGAATACATCAATACAGGCGCTAAAACCTTTTCAGACGAGCCTAGGTTAAATCCAATACCATCAAATGTAATAATCAACAAAGTGATTACCGGTTGGGGGGCTACATGGGCAGAAATAAAATGTAAACGACATAGCATTATCCTCCTACCCCATAAAAGCCAGATAGCAAGCAAACATCTAAAACATTTAAAGGAAGACTACACTCAGGATGTTACAGAAGCGATTAGCGTAGAAAAGTTAAAAAAGTACATCGATGCGCGAGGCATTAAGCATCTAAAGTTTCTTTCAACCCCTGAGGGACTTGGTAAGATTATAACAGCTTTAAAACAATCCGGCATTGACCCTTACCAAGAAATCTTTCTCCTATGCGATGAGTCTCACAAAATAACTACAGATGTAAAATACAGGGTAAATATTTCAAGCTTCACAGACCATTTCTTTCAGTTCAAGAACAAAGCCATGATATCTGCCACACCTTTTAAACCATCACATCCAAAGCTAGCTGAGCAAGGCTTCAAAATGATTAAAGTGAATCATGAAAGGGATGTTAAAAAGGATATCACCTTACTCTGCGTCAACAACCTGGGAGCTGCATTCAAAGATTATGTAGATCAGTACGATGGTGAAATGTTATTTGTGTTCTTCAATACCTTGAATGGTATCGAAACACTCATCACCAAGAATGAACTAAAAGCGAAAGCCCATATCTATTGCTCAGAAGACGGAGTCAAAGACTTCAGCTTGAAAGATGGATTCAATGCCTTCTCAAAGATTGATAGCACTAATCTTGCGAAATTTAACTTCCTTACAAGCAGCTTTTACAACGGTCTTGACATCGATGGGTTCGAGCAAATGCCCGATATAGTAATCTTATCAGATCCATTATATGCCGAATGGAGCATTGTGGATCCTAACACTGATGTTTATCAAATTCTTGGCAGGTTCAGACAGCCCTATGGCAGTAACGAAATGAAGGATCGATACAGAACAGCAACGCACATCGTTAATAACCATCATAAATCTGTAGTTCGGCTTAAGGAGAATGTACAATCAGATATAGGCTATTCTTACATGGGTTACAAAGCTTTGAATGATCTTCAAGAGACTGTGGCCATCGAATCTGTAACTAAAATTTACGAAGAAGCAAAGCAAAGGCTTCGACCATACGCCAACCTTATAAACACAAGACAGGAACTAGATCCCTTCAAAGTTGATAACTATTTTTATGGCTGGAAGCTGAATGAGTGTTATGGCCATCCGATTACATTACCTTTAGCATACGAGTTCTCAGAGCTTTTTAATGTAATTGAAGAGCAAAAGGTTTATTTACCTGAAGATTTTGTGGCGATGTCCAAAACTATGAGCCGCTATAGCACTGCCAACATTGAGTGGTGCTGTGCTGAAATAATCAAAAACCAATTTGTAAGTGATGAGCAACAAAGAGCAAACAATAGGAATGATCTGAAAAGTAGGTTTCCCTTAATTATTAGAGCCGAAGAGATCTTTGGTATGGCAAAAATACAAGAACTACGTTATAAAAAGTCTGCAATCGAAAGGGCACTACTATTGTATGATATAGAAAACGGCCTGAACCATCACGGATTGATAGATGCTATTTGTCGGCTATTTATAGTAGGAGTTAGCTACCAAGTGGCAGATGTTAAAACGAAAATCCAGAAGGTGTATGATGAGTTTGGCGTTAAGAAAAAAGCGAAATCCACAGATATTGCTACATACTTCATCGTAACGGAATTTACAGGTCATGTTGATATAAAGAAGAAGGAACTAAAGAATCTAAATCGCTCGGCTGAAGACAAAACCGTGTTTACTGATGAAGCAGGAATTAAGAAGAGGTCAGTTAGAATGTACCAAATTATTGCACGAAAATTCAACTCATCAACACTTAACTCAACTCGAGAAAAGCCGTCCTTGCGATGCTAATTCACTTATCTAGGCTTGCACAATTTATTTATTTACTGGTTTTATTAACCCCGATGTTAAGAATATGTGCAAGCCTGTTTAGCTTACTTTCAACAATAAACCGAGGCCATTCGTTAGATTAAGCTTGCTTCGATCCCAAATCCAGTTTACTTGGCTGCTCAACTCATACTTGTAACTGAAGCGCAGATTTCTGCGCGGCACTTTTAACTTGACTATATAGCCGAGTTGGATCAATGACCTGAACCTTTGCTGAACGACTTTAGTGGACAATTCCATTTCTTTGCCAATTCTAGCTAAGGTATATAATGGTCTGATCTTGACATCATAAAAAAACTGGCGCAAGCTCAAAAGCATTGCTTTATCGTGCAACGTAAGTGTAGCTTCGAATATGTCATAAGGGATGGGATCAAATAGATCGAAGTGTTTAAACCTATATTCATTAACAGGTAAGCGATCCCTTACAATACGCTTTCTAGTTCTTTTGACCATAATCAGTCCTGATCTTTCAAGACGTTTTACTGAGGCCACGATGAAATCTCTTGAACAGTTCGCTCTAGCTGAAATGGATTCATAAGAGGGAAAACAGCCTTCATCACCATCAAATGATCTCAATGCTGTATAAGTAAGTATATCTGTGTATTTAAGTTTTAGGGTGTTAAGGTTGGTTATCCTTGGTAAGGCCACAAACTGGCCTGATACATAATTCATTGTTCATTATCATTTGACTATACTGATCTTGCACCTAGATAAAGGGCATTGATGGAGGTTCATCTTATACTTGATTGAATTGCCAATCGACACATAAAGATACGAAAATCGAGGCACTTAAAGAAGTAAAAAGTTACCTGACACGTACTGGAACTAAGGGGAATGAATATACTGTTATAGTTACAGTATGCCTGAGGTAACCTGCTCAAAACAAAAGCTACCTGTGACGTACTATTACTAAACTATTTGATAAAAACAAAAATATAAATTTAAGCCAAGGCAAGTAAATGATGCCCCCTACATCATCCATATGTAATCTCATTCGCACAACAACGCTATTCTCAGACACTAAACACTTTCCTTTTTTAAAAGGTAAGGAGTTCTTGTTAACGCCCATTTTAATAGCACTTTATATTCTTAATAGAAGTTTGCCTGTCGATTATATTGTCAGGCATCCTGCCTTCTATAAGCCATGTCAAATTAGAGGATAACAATCAATTCTAGAACACTAAAAAACCATCACAAAGCCCTGTTAATCAGGTGATTAAAATAGGTTTTGGCATCTGAAATATTCTTGAAAGTGCATGCTTTTTCGTATCTTTGTATCAACAAGTCGGTAGGAGGTTTTCATATTTCGATTCCTCATTTTTCTCCTGCCGACTTTCCAGATCTACCTACATGCGGTATTAAATTCCGCAATCAAATTTTATCACAACATTAAATAGGTGGACGTTTCTTTTGAAAAAACTTGAGTGTAATCGTCACCTACTTAATGGTAATACGAATAACACATGAACAATGATTATGAAACCCTAGTAAACGAACTCTTAGAAGTTCAGAATCAGTTAGTAGCTACTATTGAAAAATGTTCAATTATTGAACCCAAGTTGTCTGAACTGAAGAATGAATTGAATCATATTTCTGAGCTACTTAAATTGGATTTATCTGATGAAGATATACAAGCCTTGAAACTTAGAAGTGATGAGATAGATCAAACCCAAAGGCACTTGGAGTCAGAAGTTTCTCAATTACAAAAGGATACTCTGTTCAATTTTGACACAATGGCTGAAATTAGAGATCAGCTTGCAAAATTTGAACTTTAGCACGGCGACTAAAATACCATTTGCCCCCACCAGATTAACACCTTGTGGGGCATTTTATTGTGTTACCTTTTCAGAGCGACTATTGTCTTCAGCTTTAAAATGCTTGGGTTTATAAGGTAGGATTTTTCAAATAATACCTATAGGAATAGTGCTTTGAAAATTGATTTTCGATCTGTGGTATGAGAGCCAAGGTAGTTCCGATACAAGCCCCCCTCATGGTTCCGACGAGAGATCAAAAGATTTAAGCCTAGCTATAGCTACATACAGGCTTTGATTTCAAATACAGACGAACCATGATTTTCAACCTGACACACAATAATATGAAGCTATTTGAAGCAGCCGACTCAAAAAACGAGCAGCAAAATGAGCCACAACTGCCAGCACTAAAGAATCACAAACTAGCACGCCGAGCATTCCCAAGAGAAAAATCCATTAACGAGGGAGTAGAATATATGTACCATGATCTACTTAAACGCTTTAAACAGATGTACGCAACTCTACCGAATGCTAGTGATAGAACAGTGGTAGAAATCAATGGCAAAATTGATCCTTACGACCCAGAGGGCTTGTACACGTTTATCACACCTTATTTTTACTACCATGTGCGATGCAACTACGTTGAGAAATACGAGGTGTTTTACCAGTTCCACAACTGCCCATTTGAGGCTGAAATACGGGCATGGTTTAAAAGGGTACATAGCCCAAATCATGCATTTGAAGTGGTCAGACACAAAGACTTTCCCAAATTCTACAAAGGTGTACTTGCTTACCAACCGAAAGCAAGGATTCGCATCCTCGAATACGTTTCTGATAAACTGCCTTAACAAGCGCAGTACCTTTTAAAACAGACACTTCAAACTAAGCTATTCTAACAATCTACAGGCACTCTTGACAGGGTGCCTTTTCTATTTAATCACTTTTAATTCTTACAACAATGAAAACACAAACCAAAGCGAAAGCACAATCTAAGACACAGTATGTAGCCATTACAACTGATGTGCAACAAGTAAACCAACAAGTAGAAAAAGCGTACACCCTAATGGTTAATGCTGCCACAGAGCTTCTAAGGCGATTTGATGTTGCCAAATTCAGAACGTATGCTTTAATGGATCATACCAAGAATGAGCAGAACACAAATCTGGTAAAGGAATTCATCTGTTACCATTGGAATATCACGCTTTCGATGAGTCCAAAGGATGGTAGGTTTTACATCTTCATTGACCTTGGAGAAGAAGCATTGCAGAAATTCGGCAGTACACTTACCAACAACCTACTTAGAGAGTGTTACCAACTTACCCAGTCAAATGATAATACGACTGGAATCGAATATGCACTCAGAGTGAACTATCTGCCTGCTGATAACCTACATAATTTCTACTACCGCAGAATTGTAGAGGGGGAAACTGGTTATGTCTCCATTGGCACAGTAGAGAAAGAAGCAGCATAAATAAAAAATATGGATGCAGGATTGCACCTATATTCATTCTGCTTGCTATCTTTACAGTTGAACCAAAAATGGAGGATTAACTAATCGTTTAAAGGAATACAGTAGAATTAACATACTAAAATACTAGCGTAAGCTATCAGTTCTTGTCTAAGGAATCGGCAAAATTACAAAGACAACAAGAGCAGATAAGTTCACGCCTATGCTAAAAAGCGTAGGCTGACTTGTTTGTTGTTGTCAGGTTTTTGCCGAACCTCTTAGACGCAGACATAGCTCAGTCCTGCGCTTTTTAGGTTTATTTAACATCGGTTAGGACTGTCGATGCAGTAAGATTTAATGCGTCTCAAATCAAGTCGCTTTCGTTGCGGGTTTCCGTAATAGAGCGTTAAGATGGTTTGTTAGCTTTGAACAACCCTCTTTACTGTATAACTAAACTACCAGTCTGGGTTGATTGGTTTAAAATCTAATGTCAGCATTCTCTAATTACGCTCAGCAGAGCAAACAGACCAGGCGGTTCATCTGGATTGGCTACCTTTTATCACAAGTTTATATCTGGCTACTTCATGGATTTGATGATCTAATAGAAAACATAACACCTACTGATAATCCATTTGTTTTGCTTTTGGTAGCCTTTGGTGCTTATTGGTTGATTGTGTTTTTGATTTTATGGGCAACTGATAATTAAAATGATATGAAGAATGAATTAAAATACTTTGTGTTGCTCTTAACTTTACTTTATGGCTGTAAAACAGATTCAAATGGTGAGTATATAGTTGTTTCAGCTACTTCAAATTACACCCATTTACAAGGTTATACAGGCGGGCCTGACAGAATACTGTCTGGGAAGCTTGCTCAATCTTTAAAAGGCAAGAAGTATACGCTCACTTACCATGATAAATATGTTTTGCTAGTAGCGAGCGACTCAAAAAGGGAGATTTTGTTAAGTAGAGAAAATGAAGTCTACAAACAACACAGAACAGACACAACCTATCACACAGGTGGCGTTATCGATGGTAATATGACTGATGTTTTGCTAACAAGTCATTCCACAAGAAAAGAACCTACGGCAGATCTTCGCGTAATTAAGTATAGAAGTGACGTAGACAGTGTGGGAGATTATGCTCTAGTTTGGTGCGAACTTTTGAAGATTAAGAAATAGCAGTAACTATGGAACAACTGATTTGGTTAGCGGTGAACTTACATCGGAACAGGCACAATCCTTCAGATGAAGAACGAAGCGAGGAATGCTTTATTGATACCATTGATAACGAAGTGTTTAAAAGGACGTACTACGATTCTGCGCATAAGAGGGTCGATATTTACGTTGATGCTAAAAACTACGAATTAGGCACTTACAACACCTTTAAGCTTGCGAGCAAGCTGCGTAGAGCTAAAGAAGATTCAATAGTACGTCTACGCTACAACAGAGAAGATGCTAAGGATATTGCTTCAGTGATTTATAATTGTTTTGACTTGAACCTGTGTGAGTTACCAGAAGATCTTAATGCTCTAACTAAGAATGATCTTTACGATGAGCTTGTGACTAGATGCAATCAGGATGAACGAATACAGTCCGAGTTGACATCAAAATCTGAGAGATTAATAGAGTTACTAAAGCTAAACAACCCTGTACTTTCAGATGTTGACCTAACCAAGACAAAGGTGTGGGATTTTAAGTTGGAGCAATTTCCAAGTCAACCAGCAAAGAAAACATCATCAAGCAAACTATTTAGCGTTGGAAATATTATTGCTTTAGGACTGGCTGTCTTGTTTGTGTATCTTATCGTGAAATATGGCTTAGCATCAAAGTAACTAGGGACTCAAGGCATCCTAATTCCCTCCCTCTCTCATTTAGTGGCTTACAGTGAGAAAGGGAGGGTTTAGTCTTTGATTTGAGGGAAGATGGCATTTGTTGTGCTTGCTTTATAAGGTACTGCGTTCACTTTTGAGCCTGTGGTTCTTAGCAGTGGACAGTGCTTTAAGGTAGGTAGATCGGTACTACGCCATGTCTAATACCACTTAAAACACACGCCATCACATGCGTTCTGTCATGGTTTTAATTTTGGCAAAGCGGATGGCTTCGTGAGCCTTCTCTCTATCTTCATCTAGGATTTGCTTCGCTTCATCCTGGATAAATCTAGTCAGGCTCCACTTTTCAGCTCACCTGCGTAATCGAAAATGCTGCGCTAACGCTTGTGTTAAAACATAGATCGAATCCCGTTGCTTTGCAACTGTCGATTCTCACACATTTTCTCAGTTCGCAGGCGGTGAGCAAGTTAAAGTAAAACTATAAGTTCAATAAATCTCGATACAATACTAAAACCTCTTTTGCTAGTGTTCTAGTATTTTTAGGACTATTGCCATTAGATGCATTTAAGTTAATAACTAATCCGTACTTTATTTGAACAAGTGGTACAATGATGTTTATTAAAGTGGGCAACACTTTAAGTTCCTTTTCGTTTCGGAGATCTATTAATTGTGCTTTTCCAGTCCTAGATATAGATAATTCATAAACACTTTCAATAACAATATGATCTAAAAACAAATCGTTAGTACCGAGTTGCTTATCAACTTTGGGTTTGTTTCCCGAGTTAGTTAGACTATAAGGGTATAGTTCTGTATCAATAAGCGGTAAAGATGAGCTAGCAGACCATCTACGAACTAACTTATTAAGTTGAGGAGATCCGATACCAAGTCCCATACCTGTAGGGGAATGCAGTCGATAGGTTTTAACATTTATTCGTCTTGCTTCTAGCTCGATTGCTTCAATCTCTCTAGAAAAGAGAGAACGTCGATCTGAAGAAAGTAAGGTAAAGTAAACTTTTGTCGTATTGTTTAGTTCTAAATATTCAATAATTCGATCAGTGTTCCAATTGATTTCTTCAAACTTCTCTAAATCAATATCCTTAACACTATGAATCGTTTCTACATGTTCCAAGTTGGTAACATCAGCATCATCGACGGACGTAATCAAATCTGTAAAACCAATTGAATGGGATCTGCAAAAATCAATCATATCAGTTTCTGAAGATAGATCGATAGGTTGATTGTCATTGAAGAAAATTTTCATTGCATTCCAAAAGTGCTTACTTCTACCATAAAAGTACTCAGCGTTTTGGCGCTTGGGTCTATTCCATTCTGGGTTGAACGTGCCTATGAATAAGTATTTAACTGGCCAATCTGGAAATAACGAGTTCGGAGTGTGCTTGCCAAGGAATCTGTGGTTACATGCCATTGATTAAGTAATTTGAGTTTACGTTTTATCTTAAGTGTAATAAATTAATTTATATTATCCAAAGGAAATCGTACTTAGTTTAATATAGACAAGCCTACATTTCCATTCAATTAGCCTAGTATTAATCACTCTCCATTCGCGGTTAGGTCGCAGATTAATAGTGTTATTAATCAGAAGTTGTGTTTTATCAATCATTCTATTAAATTTAACCAATTATTAAAATATGACTAAATCACGCTCAACACAACAAAAATCCCAAATTACAACTGAACTTAGAATCTCTAACTTAGAATTTAAACAAAAACTTGAGCAGCGTCTAAGTTTAGGGGAAGAGATGCTCAAAAGATCTATTACTTCAGATGAAGAATTAAAAATATTACATCAAGATTCCAATGCTTGGACAGATTATAATATTGAATTTCTTAAGCAGGCATTTAACGATCCTTCCAACGAATATAAGAGTTCTTACAAAAGCTCAGGAACCTATTGGGGAGGTATTGCATTTCAATCAGAGCCGGAGCCTGTAAAATCAAAGTCTATCATTAAGAATCAGGTAGACAACCTTCAGAACTTGATAAACAAAAGTGATTTGATTAAATCAGCAGTTGAAAACTCAACGGAGGAGGTTAAATCTATGATTGATGGAACCAAGGTATTCATTGTTCATGGTCACGATGAAACGGCGGAAACAAAGACTGCTCGATTCGTTGAGAAACTAGGATTTGAGGCTATTATTCTTCACGAACAAGCTAGCTCTGGCAAAACGATCATTGAAAAAATAGAACAATACTCTAATGTAGGCTTCGGAATTGTTCTTTATACCGAGTGTGATTTGGGGGGTAAGTCTCCAGATGAGCTAAGGTACAGAGCAAGACAGAATGTTGTATTTGAACATGGATATCTAATGGGAAAGGTTGGCAGAGGCAATGTTTGTGCATTGGTCAAAGGTGATATTGAACTTCCCAATGATATTTCCGGTGTGGTATATATCGCTATGGATAATGCTAATGCGTGGCATTTTAAACTTGCTAAAGAAATGAAGAATTCAGGGTATAGTGTAGATATGAATAAACTTTAATATGGGATTGAGTTCAAATTCAATCATGCACTTTACTAATAGTGCTGATCACTTAAAAGCTATCTTAAAAGAAGGCTTTAAGGTGAAATATTGCTTAGAGAATGTGGAAACTCCAAATGGAGCACTTCATTACTCTATTCCAATGGTAAGCTTTTGCGACATACCCCTTTCAGAAATGAAAGAACATATTACCAAATATGGCGGATATGGTATTGGTTTAAAGCGAGAGTGGGCAAAGTGTAAGGGGCTTAATCCAGTACTGTATATTGATAGTCAATCGACTCTTGGCGCAGGATTTCATACCTCCTTTCAATCAATGTTCACTGGTAAAAAGGTGGCGGATTTGACCGAATTAGAAGAAAAGTTAGTCGATGTAATTCGATATATGAAGAATTATGAAGGTGAGCTTATAAGAGGTGGTATCAACAATTCGAGCTATAGATTTGCTGATGAAAAAGAGTGGCGGTTTGTTCCTAATCGTCAAATGGCAAAACAAATGCTCATTAAAGGGGCTGTACTCACACCAGAAAGAAAATTAAAACTTAACGATGATATAAGTAGTTTAAGGCTGGAATTTGAACCAAAAGACATTAAATATATTATTGTTAATGACGAAAGTGAGATTAGCGAATTTATTGGGTGTTTGCGAGATGCGTTTGCTAATTCAGCTCCGTTAGTTGAAATAGAAAGACTATATTCTCGAATTACCACAACTGAACAGATTATGACTGATTTCTAACTGATCTAAGCTGAATAGTGAATAGCGTATTGTAGCGACCGTCAATAAGACAATTATGGTTTAAACAAAAGGAAGTTAAGCCAGACTCTGTAACCACTTATCTACAACAAAAGGTTGAATTGATTAATAATGTGTAAAATGAAATTAGAGCAAATAGGAGAAAGGGTTAAAGAACTTATAGCGCTTGCAGATAGAACGCTTGCAACTAAACATAGACTACACGACAGTGATTATGTGTCTTCTGAAACATTTAGTGAATTCAGAGCCGCTTCATTGTCTTTTTTACAATCGGTATTTGGTGTCGAACATCCATTCTATAAAGAGTTTAATCATGATGTGAGAGATATAAATCCATACATGACCGAGCAAGGTAGGGGTATATTAAAGGCGATTAAAGGCCAGATTGACGGAGGCTGGTTGTTTACGGTTAAATCTTTAGTGTCTTCTGAAATCTTTACGGACTTTCTCGAGATGGCTGAATACTTATTAGAGGAAGGCTACAAAGACCCTTCAGCAGTAATGATTGGCAGCGTATTGGAAGAACATCTGAGGCAGCTATGTGCTAGACATAAGATTTCTGCCACTGTAGACAAGGGTGGTAAACAATCTCCAAAGAAAGCAGATACTTTGAATGCAGAGCTATGTGCACAAGATGTTTATAATAAACTCGACCAAAAGAGTATAACATCGTGGTTGGACTTGAGGAATAAGGCTGCACACGGTAAGTATGAGGAATACACTAAGGAGCAAGTTGGGTTAATGTATCAAGGAGTTGTTAACTTCATTGTTCGAACAACCTGATTAACTAATTGATGCGATTATTGAGCTGGAATTGTAACGGTGCCTTCAGGAAGAAGTACCAACATCTAGACGACTTAGCTGCAGACATTTACGTTATTCAAGAATGTGAGAATCCTGCCACGTCTAAAGATGTAAACTATATCGCTTGGGCAGAAAATCACTTATGGATTGGAGACTCAAAAAATAAAGGGATAGGTGTATTTGCTAAAAATGGTAATACATTAGCTCAACTTGATTGGAGTAGTACCTACCACGATCATACCGTAAAACACTTTCTTCCATGCCGTGTAAATAATAGTTTTGATCTTTTAGCATTATGGTTGCACCAGAATAATTCACCAACTTTCGGTTATATAGGACAGTTTTGGAAGTACCTCCAAGTTAATAAAAGCAGTCTGCATGATGTTATGATCATTGGCGACTTCAATAGCAATGTTAAGTGGGATACGTGGGATCGGTGGTGGAATCATTCTGATGTTGTTCGGGAACTCAATGAAATAGGAACCGTTAGCTTATACCACAAGTATTTCGATGAAGCACAAGGTAAGGAAAGTAAACCCACTTTCTATTTGCATCGGAGCCTTCTAAAGTCTTATCATATTGATTATTGTTTTGCTCCAGAAAGGGTTGCAAACCAACTAACCTCAATAACAGTTGGAGAATATCAAGATTGGATACATGCGAGTGATCATGTACCACTCATATTTAACTTTGACATGAATATATAAAACTATAGTGGCTCTTTAGACATGTCCTTTTAAGAAATCAAGCTTCACTCATATGAACAATTTATTTCTTATCCTCTATGTTTAAGCCTAAGTTATAAACAAAATGTGCAACCGTTAAACCGAACACTAACAGCACATTAGCTATGGTTGTAAGTAATCTATCAACACAGCTTGACTTTGCTAATATTTTTAGTAATTTTGATCTATAAAGCATCAGTGTTATGATTAGAGAACTAGAGATACCAAAGAACAATATGCTTGATACATTGGACAATCCAAGTCGTGTTTCGGGCTTTATATCTCCTGCGGAGGATTACAAACAAAGAAGATTACACATTGCACAAAGAATTGTTAATGACCCAATAAACACGTTTTACTTTGAGGCTGATGACGATCACATGAGGTACTTTGGAATCATGAAAGGTAGTATAATCGTTGTTGATAAATCAATTAAGGTAACATCTGGTATGTTGATTGTTTGTTGCGTAGACGATGAATGGCTTACTCGTAAACTTCTTATAAGTGGAGACAATACCTACTTGTGCATCAATGATGGCATGGATGCGTGCATGAATATCACTGGTAAAAATATCACTGTATTTGGTGCTGTTACATGGACTTGCTTACCTCATTCAAAGCAGAACAATGTTCGCACTGGCCGATTGTAACAACTTCTACGCAAGCTGTCACAGATTGTTTGAACCAATGTATAACGGTGTTCCCGTTGTGGTATTAAGCAACAATGACGGCTGTGTAATAGCTCGTAGCAACGAGGCAAAAGACTGTGGCATTACAATGGGTGCACCATTTTTTAAGATCAGAGAAGAAATCAAAAAACATAATATAGCTGTGTTTAGTAGCCATTATACCTTATATGGCGACATCAGTGCTAGGGTAATGACCAATCTTGCAAGGTTCACCCCTGATGTTGAGGTTTATAGTATTGACGAATGCTTCTTAGGCTTAAGTGGCTTTGAGAACCTCAAAGAATACGGTAAAGAGATCAGAGAAACAGTTATTAATAACACAGGCATTCCAATCAGCGTAGGTATAGCACCAACAAAGGTATTGGCTAAGGTTGCTAATAAAACATCGAAGAAACATAACGGTGTAATGGTTTTAGAGACGGAACAGCAAATTAATGAAGCACTTGAAGATTATCCGGTTGAAGATCTGTGGGGAGTTGGTAGACAATTCGCACACAAGCTTATAAAGGCTGGCATTGAAACAGCAGCGCAGTTCAGAGCATTGCCAATTGACTGGGTTCAAACGCACATGACGATTGTTGGTGTAAGGATGTGGCGTGAGCTGTGGGGAGAAAGCTGCATACCCTTAAAAACTGTGCTTGATCCAAAGAAAGGAATGTGTACAAGTAGGGCATTTGGAAAGCTTACAGGCGATTATAATCAACTCAAGGAAGCAACGTCTAATTATGCTGCAAGACTCGCTAGCAAGCTTCGTAGAGAGAAATTATGCACAACCGTTTTATCGGTTAGATTGCTAACAAATAAGTTTGTCGCTGAAGAATTGCAAGCTTATCCTGCGATCACCATACCTCTTGAGCACCCTGTTAATAACACTGTTGACCTTATAAATACAGCACTTTGGGGATTGAAGAAGATCTACCTAAGAGGTTATATGTATCAAAAGGTTGAAGTAAATGCAACAGGGCTGATACCAGAAAGTGAAGTGCAACTCAACATCTTTAGCAATTTCAAAGGAGTTAAGCACGACAAGGTTTCAAAGGTGTTAGATCAACTCAATATGCACTATGGTGCAGGCACACTACGGATGGCTGGCGAGGGTAAGAATCAAAAGTGGTCGATGAAGCGTGAGTTCCTACGACCGCATTATACTACAAACTGGAATGATATTATAAAAGTTAAATGATATGAAAGAACTGCTAAACCTACTTAAACGCTACCTACTTAAAGAAGCTTCAACCTTAAATCAGATAAACGATACACAGACCCCGAAGCCAAGGAAGAAGAAAAACTAACTGGCTCAGTTAATTGTTGTTGTGTTTAAAAGGTAACCATGTGTGCTAGATATACATTAACAGCAGAGGAAAAGGAAATACTAAAAACCCATCCACACCAGATTCAAGGAGAGTGGACACCTAACTATAACCTAGCCATCACACAGAAAGGATTGGTCATCACAGCAGATGAACCAGACATTATTCAACAGATGAGTTTTGGTATCGTACCATACTTTGCGGATAGCTTAAAACTCACCCGCGATACTTGGAATATTAAAAGTGAAACAGCAATGGAAAGCAAGTTGTGGAGACCACTTCTTGTAAACAATAAAACCTGTTTAGTGATGGCTGATGGTTTTTATGAATGGAAGAAAGATGCTAAAGGAGAACAGCAACCTTACCGCTTCACTGTTAAAGATAGAAAGCTGTTTTGCTTTGCAGGATTGTGGTCACAGTGGGTTGATCCAGAAACAAAAGAGAAGTTCCGTACATATGGTATCCTAACTACAGAGGCTAATCCGCTAGTAGCTGAAATCCACTCTAAAAAGCGTATGCCAGTTATACTCACAAAGCCTGAGGAAGAGATATGGTTAAGCAAGACACTTCCGCTCGATACCAAAATGACTGTATTAGATACCTTTCCTCAAGAACTAATGAAACGTGTTATGGTTGGTAAGCGAGTTAATGCCGTCTCTACATTAAAGAAACCAAACAATGATTCAGACTTGCTGCTTCCATTAAACACGGATGATGAAGTCTAATGTTGCACATTTTCTTTTCATCTCTGTTTTATTAACCCCTTCAAAATAAAAATGTGCAATGAGTGGTTAGTCTTATGATTGGCGTTTTAAAAGGTAAACAACTGTTTAGAGCACTCCTGACCTTGTAAACACAACATCGACAACTACACCTTTTCAGCATATCCAAAAACTGGTAACTCTCCCCTTAAATAGAGGATAAGTAAAAATTCTTGGATACTGACAAGATAAATTGATTGACTTGCAATCATCGCTCATTCTGTTATCTTTGCTTTCCTAAATCTCTCTATTAAAATTAACGCTCAATGAAACAATATATCTTATTTTTAAAGGCAACTTTAGCAATTATGATTATGCTGACAGTCTCGGTCATATCATTCGCACAGAAGCCAACCTCCCAACACTTAACTTTCAAAGGCGTACCGATAACTGGCACCTTGATAGATTATGTATTTAAGATGAAACAGAATGGTTTCAGCCACATCGCAACTAAAGATGGGACAGCGATCCTCCAAGGAGATTTCGCAGGTTATAAGAATTGCGTAGTTGGGGTTTCAACGCTTAAGCAAAAAGACTTGGTCTATCAAATAGCTGTTGCCTTTCCAGACAGAGAAACATGGTCAACACTATACGGAAATTACAGTAGTCTGAAAGAGTTGCTGACAGAGAAGTATGGGAAACCAAGTACCGAAGTTGAAAAGTTTGACGACGAGCGTCAGGATGATCATAATAAGATGTATCAAGTTCAGTTTGATAGATGTAAGTACTACTCGATTTGGCAGACGGAGCAGGGTGATATAGAAGTTTCGATTGAACATAACAGTATAACAAGTTGTTTTATTAAGCTAGCTTACTTAGATAAAATCAATGGAGCTATCATAAGAGCCAAAGCAAAAGACGATTTATAAAGTAGACAGGTTATTAACAGTAGTAATAACTCTGTTTGAACCCATATCCTGCTTATACACTATCTGCAATTAAGAGATCAACAACTAAATCCAAGAGTTCATCTGATGGAACTTTACATGTAAAAGGTTATACTCGTAAAGACGGTACATATGTTAGCCAGACACTAGATCAGCACCAAGAAAATATTAATGCATCAACATGACAACAATCTCCTTACCATCAGTTCAATCTTTGCTATTACAAATGGGCGCAAACGGAAACATTCTATCTTCAGGGACGGGCTTTGTTTTAAATTCCATAAAAGGCCCGATATTGTTAACTAATAGACATAATGTTACGGGTCTGAATAACATTACAGGAGAACCGTTGCACCCAAACGGATATACCCCGAATGAAGTTAACATCATTCATAATAGGCAGGGATATTTGGGCCAATGGGTTTCTAAACTAGAACCACTCTTAGAGGATTGGGAGCCGCTATGGATAGAACACCCAACATTGGGGTCGAGTGCGGACTTTGTTGCATTACCATTGACACAAACTGAAGGCATTGAACTTTATCCTTATAATTTGGAAAACCAACCTGAAATTCTGGTGCGGCCCTCTGATCCAATTAATGTTATTGGATTTCCATTTGGTTTAACAGGTGGTGGTGCGCTGGCAATATGGTCAACAGGGTTTATGGCAACCGAGCCTGACATTGATTACGAAAACCAACCTAAGTTTTTAATTGATTGTAGAGCAAGACAAGGGCAATCGGGCTCCGCAGTCGTCTCACATTATAACTCTGGTTTGGTTCCAATGATGAATGGGGACTCTGTTGCATACGTTAACCCTGTTACTAGGTTCATGGGGATTTACAGCGGGCGTATCAACGCGCAATCTGACTTAGGTATAGTTTGGAAAGCATCAGCTATTAAAGAGTTAGTAGATAGTATTAAATAATAAAACTTCAAACATGGCAACGAAATTTAAATCTTTTGTTAATTCAACATATTTAATCGCCCTAATCGCTTGTACTCACTTTTGTACGGCACAGACGATTACCAAAAAGGAATCAGTTCAAAGTCTTTACGTTGAGATGTATCGTGATAGCATTAAGTTAGGATCAGCAACAGGATTCGTAATCAAGTCTAAAACAAAGAACTACCTAGTTACAAACTTTCACGTGCTAACTAACAGAAACCCTCAAACCGGACAATGGTTGAATGCCAATACTCCTGTTTCACCCAATCGTATTGCTATTGCGCATCATGCTAAAGAGCTAGGAAAGAACGTAGTAAAATGGGAGAGACTCAACGATAGGAACAACAAACCACTCTGGCTTAGTAATGTTATTGGCCGAGAGATGGTTGATGTCGTGGAGTTACCTTTGACAGATACGGTAGATATAAAAATATATGATGTAAAGTATAATGTGCCTTTGACTAGCAAGGTTCTTCTTCAGCCTACCGATAGAGTTTTCATTCTCGGGTACCCACTAGGCTTACGCAGCACACCAATATTGCCAATTTGGAAATCGGGCTTGATTGCATCTGAACCAGATATTAATCAAGAGGGAAAACCAATTATGTGGGTAGATGCGATAACTTATGGTGGAATGTCCGGATCCCCAGTATATTTTATATCTCAGACTCTTAATACTAAAGATGGGGGATCAAGCCAAGCTATAGGTGGGGCATATTCAATCTTTATGGGAGTCTTTTCGCACTCTCAACCAAATAACGTTTTCGGATCGTTATGGAAAGTCGACTACCTAGTACCAATATTTGACAGGTTACCCTAAGTTCAGTACCGCAAGTACCAATATCCAAAACTAAAACAATCCCCTTAAAAGAGGGAAATAGATTAAAAACTGGATATTGAGAAGTAGATATATATAGTACCTATCTAACTATTACACCAATTTAAGCTTCTCCTCCCAATACGTTTAAAGGAACTATTGTAAAACACTACTATCTCTAGAATGTATCAATTACCAAATTCTACAATAAGGGTTTTAGCTTATAAAGCATTAGATCGTGACTTTGACAGGACTTGGCCTGATTGGGCAGTTGAAATGCTAGTAAATGGCTATGATGCTGAACATCTTGTTATTCTTGCAGGTATGGCTGAGCCATTCGATTACTTTGAAATGCAAACCTTGACTACAAAAGCACTCAATGAATTGGGCTTGGACTTCTCTAATAAATTCCAAAGCATATGGAACTATGTCAGTTACCTTATAAAGATGTGCCTTGATGGTACGCTAGAATCAGTAAAAGTTCTTACTGAGCTTAGAGACCTTTATCTTGAACTTGATTATGAGAAATCACTTCAGGAGTTCTACTTTCTGTATTATGCCAAGAGTGATTTAATAATGGACGAAGTACAATGGTATATTGATGGAGTGGACAGAAGCAATATTGATGAGACAGTAATTAGGTACTTTAACGAGTGGTTAAAACTAAAATCACATACAAATGAGCAATAAGAAGTTAATTGTACTGATCTTTTTAGTGGTAGGATGCAGGTCACCATTTGTAGATTCATTTAAACAGATTCAGTCATCGATAGAGAAGTCAAATGCTATCTTACAAGTCTCAAACCGGAAGATATTAAAAGAGATTAAGGCTAATGAAATTAACGCAATTTCAAACGAGGCTGATTCTATACAATTTGCTAATCAAGATCTCAATGGCTTGATTGACGAATACAAAAAGCAAATCGAGAACCTTGATCTAATTGGCTCTGATGTAGATATCGCCTATAAAGTCCTTGCTACTCCTGATTTTATTAAAGGTGCTTTAATGTCTGCTACCTCTACTCTTGTTGAGCGCGTTTCAAAAGTTGAAGTTGAACAATCAATGAAGAGCCATCTTGATAGTCTCATACTCGAAGTTGCTCAGGCTCATACAAACTCATTATATTTTGAACAGCGTTTCAAAGGCATCCCTTCTGCTAACGCCTTGGTAGAACTTGCTAAACTACAGTTACAAAGCTCGGAAATAACAAATGTCAGTTTAGGGTCTCTTGATAAAAAGTGTTTGCTTATAAAGCATGGAGTTGGCGGCTCACCTTTAAAACCCAAAGACGGATATCCAAAACTAAAACCTTCCCCTTAAAAGAAAGAAATAGATTGAAAGATGGATATTAGGAAGTAAGGGGTAACTGCCAATTCCACTTATCAGAAAACTAAATGAGAGCCAATGAGCAGTTCTAATAGAAACGATATGGTTAAATGTTTGAATCAAACTGTGATACCAGTCTTAAGAAGTTTAAACTTTAAAGGCTCTTTCCCACACTTTAGACGGCAGACAGATGAACGGATTAACCTTTTAACGTTTCAGTTTGACAGAAGTGGCGGTGGATTCGTAATTGAAATTGCCAATTGCCAACCAAATGGCATTATAACTTCTTGGGGACTCGAGATTAAGCCTAATAAAGTAACTGCTCATGATGTTAACAAGCGAAAGCGTATTCAGAGCAACATGAATACCGAGAGTAGTCTAAACGAAGATTGGTTCCGTTACGACAAAGATTATCTATTTGGGCTAGGTAACGTTTACAAGAAGATTTGCAAAGAGGTGCTGCAAAGAATACCCATTGCGGAAGACTACTGGAAAAACGGAGAAGTTAATGATTGATATTATGGTATCTATCTAACTATTGCACCAATTTAAGCTTCTCTCCTCAACACATTTCAAGAAATTCCGGCATAAACGCTCAGATAGCCACCACACTGGCTATTTATATCCGTTGCTTCTTGATTTAGTTGAGTTGAAAGCTTGGTACATGTGCCATATTTAAATAGATACAACTATGGTACAAGAACAATTTAAGGTAGCAGAAGTTCAGGTAAGCTACAAACCTGATTACAACATTAGTGAACGTCCTAAGATAACATCGTCTCAACAAACATATTGCCTTTTAATACAACAATGGGATATGGGCAGGATTGCGTTTCTAGAGGAGTTTAAAGTGATCCTATTGAACCGAAGTAACCATGTATTGGGGATTGTTGATATATCAATGGGTGGTGTCAGCGGTACTTATGTTGATCCTAAGGTAGTGTTTGCTGTCGCTTTAAAAGGTAATGCGTCTGGAATAATACTAACACATAACCATCCTAGTGGATCAGTTAAACCAAGTGAGGCAGACATCAAATTAACGAAACGATTGGTAGAATGTGGCAAATTGCTTGATATTAATGTCTGGGATCACATCATTTTGAGTGAGGGAAGCTACTACAGCTTTGCAGATGATGGGATGATGTAAAATATAGCTTGGGCTAATCGCCCAGGCTACACTTACATTACACATATCATAATTCTGGAAGAACATCTTTAAGTCTCTCGTCGCTGACCTCCCCTAACCCTCTTAAATAATTCAGTGTTACCGCCATATCAGAATGTTGTAACACTTGCTGAAGGATGTGTATATCCTTAGTTTTCTTATAAACAGCTATGGCACCTGAATGACGAAATGAATAAATGGTCTGCCCTTTGCGAATCAATTTGATCTTAAGCATATCAGTTTTAGCCCGTGACCACTGAGTCTTAAAGTAATCGTCATTGAAGGGAACTTCATCTAATGTAAAAATGTTTATATCTCCATTTTCAACATCTAATAGCTTCGCCTCGAGTTCAGCCTTTACATATTGAGGTACAAAGGTGGATCTAATGCGTCCACTTTTGTTTTCGTTTCCAGAGAGACTTATACGTGTAAGGTCTTCATCAAAGTGCCGTCTTTTTAACAAGCGAATTTCTTGATGTGGCCGGAGCAAGCAACCGTAAGTCATTAAACAACAAAGATGCAAATTGGGATAATGAATCTTCAAGTACCCTAGAATGGCTTTTAACTCAGAAGAGCTATAGGGTTCATGTAAAACTGATTTTACTTTAAGCCTATCGGTATCTAGTGCTGGATTTAATGTTGTATATCCTTTCTTAATCATTCCTGCAAAGAATACAGAAAGTGATCTTCGCTTATTCATATAGTGTCTGTTGGAAGTTTTAAACTGATTTAAGAACTTCTCAAAGTGGGATCGGTCAATATCAGCAACCGTATTGTTCAACAAGTGTTTTGGAAGAAAAGCAACGAGTTGTTTATATAAGGTCTCCAAATCTCTTTTATAAGTCCTACTGTATTCCGAGTTAAGCTTGTCATCTAAAACCTCTTTTATGCCTTCTCCTAATGCTGTGCGCTGACGTGAAATATCCTGCAAAGGAGACCATCCCGAAATCAATGCTTTCTTAAATTCGAATTGAAGTGTTGCAAGAAGTCTATTCTTATCATTTAAGGTAGTACAGTGATTAGGATGAATATCAAGATTTAGACGCTTGCCGTTATACTCACGGTACCGCTTCCCATTGTAGTAATAGATAATGTAAGCTCTTGACTCTAACTGTTCATTTGCTACGATCTTTGGTTCTGTAAACATTATTTGAATCTTAAAGTGACTCAAATACTTGATTACTGGCTATAAAACACTGACTACTAACCTAAAAGACCATACAAGCAGCCCTTCATAACCCTGAGGTCGGCAGTTCGATCCTGCTCCCCGCTACTGATCAAAAGCTCATCGAAAGATGGGCTTTTTTTGTTAAAGGGCTTTTTCTACATTCCACCCTACCCCACTAAAATCTTTTCATTACTGTGAATATCAGCTCTGCTTTGTCGATGAGAAATTTTATTTCATTCTCTTGTGGGATTTTTAGAAAGAAAAGTTAAATCTTACATGCTCAATCTACAAAATCCTGTATTTCGCTAAAAGTGCCCGTGTTTTGTGTTTAAGCTATCGCTCCGTTTCCCTGCAAACTGGTTATCGACACTTTTAATCAAATCCACACACAAGACATGGTCTGACGATATTTCGACTATCCGCAACATTTTAGCAGAAACGCCAGGATAGCTGATCGTGATAATTACGATTATATAAACATGACAGCGATAATTAAAATTTAATTGGCTTAATTCGTAGATTTGCAGAAATGCCCCTTGATAATCTGAACGATAGCGAAGAGTTAAAACATCTTGAAGCCCTTAAAAATGGACAAAGGGAAGGTTTTGACTTTATTTACGCTAAGTACAGCAAGGTTCTCTTACCCAAAATGCAGCGCATGGTTAAATCAAATGAAATTGTTGATGAACTTATGCAAGATGTATTTTTAAAGCTTTGGCTAAATCGTGCCGACATTGATTTATCAAAATCATTTACGGGCTGGATTTTTACTGTAGCCCAGAATACCATTTACGCCTACTACCGAAAACTGGCACTTGATGTAAAAATGCAGAAGCACCTGTTGGAAACCTTCGCATCGTTTTACGATCAAACCGAAGATTATATCTTTAATAAGGAAAAAATTTCTTTGTTAAATGAGGCTATTGAAAAACTTCCGGCGCAGCGAAAGGAAATTTTCAGGCTTTGTAAAATCGAAGGCAAAACCTATCACGAAGCTGCTGAAATTTTATCACTAAGCTCATCAACTATTAGTAATCAACTGGTTAGCGCCACAAAATACATCAAAAGATATGTCTTTTTTCATTCACAAGAGTTCATCATTTTTTGTATTGCAGCTTATCTGAAAAAATAAATTAAAAAAAATTAAAGCACGAATAGTGTGTTTGCCCGTCTCGTGCATAATATATAATAACGACGATGGAAAAAAACGCTTCAAAACCAGAATTATTCGAAATATTTCTTGCTGAAAAAAGCAACGCAACCGAATTGAATCAACTATTTGATTATTTCGGTACAGCCGACAGGCAAGAACTCGAGACTTTGATTAATGCTGAATTTGAAAACGATGCTGAACTAGCGAACCCAGTTGATGCAAAGAGCCGATTAGATACCATTCACTCCAAATTATCAGCGCAGCTTTTTGCCAAGCCTGATCATCAGTTAGTGAAACTGGTTAAAATGCCTGGTTTTGTAAAGATTGCTGCCGCACTTTTGGTAATTGGATCTATTGCGCTTCTGGTTGCCAAGTTTTCGTTTAAAGGCCCCGACATTGTTCCCGGATCAAGCCAGGCGATGTTAATTTTAGGGGGCAAGCAAACCAAACTGAGTACAGGCGCGGATAGTGTAATTTATCAGGAACATGGTGTTAAAATCAACACTAAAGCAGATGGTACTATTGTTTTTATGGCCGTTAATGCAGATTCTGCAACGGCTTCTAAACTAAATACCCTCGAAACACCAAGAGGCGGTGAGTATAAAGTTACGCTAAGCGATGGCTCAATTGTAATGCTCAATGCGGGTTCGAAATTAATCTTTCCAACTGATTTTCGCGGATCAGAAAGAAAAGTTTTTGTAGAAGGCGAGGCTTTTTTCGATGTGGCAAAAAATGCGCTTAAACCTTTTATTGTAAGTGTAGCTGGAAGTGAAATTGAAGTGCTTGGAACGCATTTTAATGTAAGCAGCTATCCTGAAGATGAAGGTACAACTGCAACTTTGCTCGAAGGAAGTATCAAATTTTCGAATCCTTATGGAAAAGCTATCCTTAAACCCAACCAGCAGGCTTTTGCAGGCTACAGTAAACTGGAAGTAAGGAATGTTTCGGCAGAAGATTTTAGCGCATGGACTAAAGGCGAGTTTTTATTCAATGATGTACCCTTAGCTGTAGTAATGCAAAAACTGGGCCGATGGTACAATGTAGCTGTTGATCCGGAATCAATGCCTAAGAAAAATCTTTACATCAAAATTTCGCGTAAGGCGAATATCGATGAGGTTTTAGGTATGATTTCGAAAGCAACAGGTTACCGTTTTGAATTAAATGAGCGTAAAATTGTTTTAGAAGAATAAGATTCCTCCCGTCGCCACATTATCAACCAACCAAACTAATTTTTATGACAAACCTTTACTTTCGCTTCGTCCGGATGGGACAAAGTAATTTATTGAACTGGTCGGCATTGTTGTGCTTAATGCTACTTTTTTCGCTAAATGCGAAGGCACAAAACAACCAGTACAAGTTTTTTCAGGCACCGTTAAATACGGTGATCGCAGAAATTTCGCAGAAAACATCCTATGAATTTGTTTACGATGCAGAACTGGTAAAAAAGGCGAAACCTATTACGGTTACTTTAAGCACTCCCGACATCAGGATTTTGATGGACGCAGTAACCAAAGGCCAGGATTTTACTTACGAAATAAGTAATGGTAGAACCATCGTTTTAAAAGCCAGAATTGAAAAACTGGAAGAGTACACTTTACATGGCATGGTTACAGATAGTATTGGCGGGCCGCTTCCGGGAGCTATTATTAAACTTAAGGGAACTAATCGATATACTGCCGCTGATGGTAACGGACATTTCAATATTAATTTATCAGATACTTACAACACATTAGATGTTAATTATATCGGATACATTAATCAGGTAGAAAAGATAGATAAGGCTGCTGCTTTGAAAATTGTAACGGTTCGTTTAAAAGCGAATTCATCTTTATTGGCTGATGTAGTAGTGAATGGTTTCCAAACAATAAGTAAGGAGCGCTCAACCGGCGCTGCAACCATAATTGATGAAAAAAAATTAAACGAAAACATTAATATCGATATCCTAAGCGCATTGGAGGGCCGTGTTGCCGGATTGGTTTACAATAAAAACCCTAACGGAATTGGCGCTGATCAGCCAATATTAAGGGGACAAGCTACATTTAGCCTTTTAGGTGGAAGTGCACCCCTGGTAGTGCTAGATGGTTTGCCAACAGAAACAGCTCTAGAAGATATCAATCCTTATGATATTGAATCGGTAACGGTTTTAAAAGATGGTGCTGCAGCTTCTATTTATGGATCTCGATCTGCCAATGGTGTAATCGTTTTAACTACCAAAAAAGGAAATACGCCTTTAAAAATATCGCTAAATACAGATTTCTTTATCGATACCAAGCCAACTTTCGGAAGTATGCATTATGCATCTCCTGCTGACATTGTAGATTTTGAAACAGATGTATATAATAGAGAACGTGCTCGCTATGCCAATACCGAAACCATGTTTGCTGCTTATGGAACAGTAGCAAATGGTAGTATCAAATATTATAGTCCGCTTTATCAGTTATTTCGCGATAGAGATGCTGGAAAGGTTACGACTGATCAATTTAATCAGCAGCTGAATAAATTCCAAAATACGGATTACTACGAGCAGTACCGTGATAATGTATGGCAGAATGCTTTCCGTCAACGTTATAACTTATCTTTAAGTTCGGCAAATTCTAAATCAAATACTTTTGCTTCGATTAATTACGATCGCTCTGCAGAAAGAATAATTGGTAATAATAACCAAAAGATCACTTTATATTTTAAAAACACCTACAATATAAAAAAGTGGCTATCCACAAATATTGGTTTTAATGGTGCCTATTCAACATCCACATCAACTGATGATAGTTATAATTCTTACACCAATATTTCACCCCGTTACGCTTCGATAGTAAATCCTGACGGAAGTTTGGTTTATTCAAATTATGTAAACCTTCAGGATGGAATAGCGGGCTCACCTATCAATGGCGCTGTTGCCGGCGCCTTGCTAAATACCCCACAATATAAATCATACCGATTTAATATTCTGGAATCTTTAAATGAAGGTGTAAGTAATGCTAATACCGTTTCTTTGAGGGCTTTTGCCAATATTCAGGCGAAAATTATGGATGGTCTGAATTTCTCCAGTCAAATCCAGTATGAATTGGGTACAACCAAAACTGAACAGATTTACGATGTAAACTCTTATAAGATGAGAGCAGCGTACAATGCACTAGTCGGTTTTACACCAGCTACAAATGCTTATACTTTTGGCTTACCTACAGGAGGAAGAATTAGCCAGAATATGCAGCAGAGAAACTCTTATACTTTCAGAAACCAGTTAAGTTTTGATCGATCTTTTGACGAGGGTAAACATTCCATAGCTGCTATCGCGGGTACGGAGATGCGTCAAACCTTTCTGCCAATTGGTATGAGCGACATTAGATATGGATATGATCCTGTAACATTAACATCAACCATAATTAATAATGCAACAGTAAGCCAAACTGGTTTGCCAAGCTATATTTTTGGAAGAAACTTAACTTTAGGGATTGCAGGTCGCTCGTTTCAAGAAACAAAACACCGTAACCTTTCGTATTTTTCAAATGCAAGTTACACCTATTTAAACCGCTATAACTTAACGGGAAGTTTCAGGATAGATCAGGCTGATTTTTTTGGCGGAGATCCAGAATTTAAATATAGGCCATTGTGGTCAATTGGTTTAGGCTGGAATGCCAGTAATGAAAAATTTATCGAATCTATAGGATGGGTAAATCTGCTTAAACTTCGTGCAACTTATGGCGTTAACGGAAATCAAAATACGGAAACTACCAAATTTTTAACTGCGAGAAGAGTAAATGATAATCTATTCACATCGCTTCAGTATTTAAATATTACAGGATTACCAAACCCAAAATTACGCTGGGAAAAAACTGAAACCTACAACTTAGGATTGGATTTGGCCTTCTTAAGTAATCGTTTAAGAGGTACAATTGATTTTTACGATCGGAAAAGTACCGATTTAATGGTAACTACCGATTTAGACCCAACTGTTGGAGCCGCATCATTAGTAATTAATAATGGTATTTTAAGAAATAAAGGAATTGAGTTTACAGTAAATGGCGATTGGCTTAAATCTGGTGATTTGATGCTTAGTTCAACATTTGTATTGGGCTTTAACAGAAGTAAAATCGGAAAAGTAAACAGGGCCCTTGCTACAGCATCATCATATGTTAGTTCTCCGCAAACCTATTATACAGAAGGGACAGATTATAATACCCTTTATGCTTACCGTTATGGTGGCATGGTAAATGGCTACCCTTACTTTTTAGATGAAAATGGAAAAGCTACATTAGATTTCGACGCAACTGGCAATCCAATTGTATCTACGAGCAAGGACATTAATAATTATGCGGCATTGGTAAGCATGGGTACTTTAATACCAACCTATAATGGTTCATTTTCTCAACGCGTATCGTACAAAAATTTCGATTTAAGCGCATTACTTGTTTTTTCTGGTGGTAATGTAATGAGAAAAGATGTTACGCCGTTGGGTTCTAATGATATTTCTGATTTAGACATCACGCAACGATATAAAAATGGCATCACTCCTGAATTGCCAAGGTTATATGTAGATTACGCTGAAGGTATGCTAAACCGTGCCACATCCATTTCAACAATGTGGCAAAAAGCAGATGTAAATGTTGTTAAGGCTGATTATGTTAAGCTTAGAAGCATTTCTTTAGGGTATAATTTACCTAAACAATTTCTTAAAAAATTAAATATCCCCTCGGCAAAGTTTACTGCACAGGTTAATAATTTATGGTACGCCAGTGCTGCCGGCGATGATATTGATCCGGAATCATATTCGCTTAACTCCGGAACCAGAACGTTACAAAATCCTAAATCATTTGTGTTCGGAATTAACTTAACTTTTTAACATCATGAAAAAAAATATAGCAATCATTGCATCTTTTTTAATCGCATTTACGATTTCAGGATGTAAAAAATATACTGACATCACCCCAAGGGGATCACAAATTGTAGAAACGGCTCAGGATTATTACGAACTGGTATCTTTTCCCAACAGAGCATATCTCATTTCAAATTTCCAGTATCTGGTGGATGATATGTGGATGAAAGAATCCAATTTTATCGGAATAACCCCGAACATTAATACGGTACATTTCAGTTTCAACGAAAATATCGATCGTGTATCGATGATTACTTCATCTAATTTTTATGACCGGGCGTATTTATATATCAATCGCTGGAATACCATTATTTCATCTGTTGATGCCAGCAAAGGCGATGATAATGTGAAAGCCCTGGCTAAAGCTGAAGCCAAAGCTTTAAGAGCATTTGATCATTTTCTACTGGTTAATGTTTATGCAAAAGCGTATAATCCGGCTACTGCTGCTACCGATGGCGGAATTTGCATTATGGATAAATATGATTTAGAAGCACAGCCAACTAAATCTACCGTGGCACAGGTTTATGATTTTATACAAAAGGATATTGATGAGGCCATCCCCTATTTGCAGGAACAGCCAATCGATCCGTATCATCCATCGTCGGCATTTGCCTGGGCATTAAAAGCAAAAATCCATTTGTTTAAGAGAGAAATCGCTCAAGCGAAAGCCGCTTGTGAAAAATCACTATCGTACAACAACCAGATTTTTGATTTGGTAAAATATACTACAACACAAGGCGGCCCATCTGTTACGCCAATTGTGGCACCTAATAACCCCGAAGTTTTAAGCTACCAGTACATTCAAGGTTATAATGAAACTAATTTCGGCTACACCTGGTTAATTAGTCCTGAGCTTAGGACCCTATTTGGAACTAACGATGCCCGTTTCAACCTGTTTTTTAACACAACTAGCGCAAGTTTTCTGGATATTGGCTCTGGTGCAGCTTATTACAGTGTATTCTATACACGTTTCTTCTATCCAACAGTGGGCTTAAAAACTACTGAGGTTTATTTAATGCAAGCCGAATGCTTAGCCAGGGAAAATGATTTAGCCGGTGCAATGGCTGTGGTGAATACCTTAAGAGAAAAACGCATTTTATCGGGTACCATTAAATTGCCTGTTCCTGCAACCCGTAAAGAAACCATGGAAATTATTGTAAACGAGCGTAGAAAAGAAATGGTTTTAGGTTTTAACAGATTTTTCGATTTAAAAAGATTGAATACTGAACCTGAATATGCGAAAACGGTGGTGCGAACGTATCCTATTGTAAACAAAACTGTTCCACAACAAACTTATACGCTATTGCCAACATCGCGCTTATATGTGATTCCATTTCCACTAAGCATATTAAAGAAAAACCCAAACCTCACTTTAAATACCGACGAAAAACTTCCGTTCTAAGATGAATTTTAAACATATTTTATTTCCAATCGCATGTACGCTCTCCCTTACTGCATTTGGTCAAAAACCTGTAGTTAAACCCGATAGTGCTGCAAAAAAAGCACCGATGGATTATAACAAAGTTATTCCTGCAACCGCCGTTGGTCAGGATGGGCTTTTTAATGTCCGTCAGGTAGATCAAAAATGGTATTTCGAAGTGCCTGATAGTTTACTGGGGAGGTATTTGCTGGCGGTAACCCGTTATGTAACTACCCCGCAAGGTTTTGGTAGTTTCGGTGGCGAAAAGGTAAATGAACAAACCCTATTTTTCCAAAAAGGAAATAACAACAATCTCTTTTTAAAAGGGGTTATTTATCGCCAGGAAAGTAAAACTACTGAAGGTCCGATTTTTCAGGCGGTAATGCAATCTCAGGAAAGCCCGATTATTGCCAGTTTTGATATCAAAGCTAAAAATCCGTTAACAGGAAATTATGTAATCGATGTGACCGATTTCTTCAAAAAAGATGTAGCAGTTGTGGCCATCCCGGCTGAAGAGAAGTCGGCAAAAAAACTTAGCGCTTTGGCCGATGACCGGTCTTTTATCGAACGCATATCCTGTTATCCAATTAATACCGAAATCAAAACCACCAAAACCTATTCCACCTCTGGTCCCGGTTTTACCGTAGGTGCAATTACAGGCGCTACCACTTTAAGGTTAAATACTTCGATTATTCTATTACCCAAAGTGCCGATGCGGAAACGTTTATTTGATGAAAGAGTAGGTTATTTTGCAAACAAATACATTCTTTTTGATGAGGATTATCAGCGTACACAAACTAAATATATTGTACAGCGCTACCGGCTGGAGCCTAAAACCGAAGATTTAGCAAAATACAAAAAAGGTATCCTGGTAGAACCAAAAAAGCAAATTGTTTATTATATCGATCCGGCTACGCCAAAAAAATGGCGTCCATATTTAATCCAGGGTATAAACGATTGGCAGAAAGCTTTTGAGCAGGCCGGTTTTAAAAATGCCATCATTGGTAAAGAGTGGCCCGAAGCTGATACCACCATGAGTTTAGAAGATGCACGTTTCTCTGTAATCAGATATTATGCATCAGAAACACCGAATGCTTACGGACCGCGAATAAGCGATCCACGCAGTGGCGAAATTATGGAAAGCCATGTGGGCTGGTATCACAATGTGATGAAACTGGTGCATAACTGGTACATGGTGCAAGCCGGACCTTTGGATAAGCGGGCGCAAAAAATGCAATTCGATGATGAGTTAATGGGTCAGTTGATTCGTTTTGTTTCTTCGCATGAGCTTGGCCATACTTTAGGCTTACGCCATAACATGGGCGCCAGTAGCCAGACACCTGTTGAGAAACTACGCGATAAGGCCTGGGTAGAAAAAAATGGCCATACGGTTTCGATCATGGATTATGCCCGTTTTAATTATGTGGCCCAACCCGAAGATAACATTTCTCCAAAAGGAATTTATGCCCGAATTGGCGCTTATGATAAATGGGCCATTAACTGGGGTTATCGTTATTTTGATAAAGAAAAAGATGAATTTGCTGAAGAGCAATTGTTGAGCAAAATTACTACAGATACCCTGACTAAAAACCCCAGATTATGGTTCGGTGGCGAAGGCAAGGATGAAGACCCCAGAAGCCAGGCAGAAGATTTAAGTGATGATGCAGTGACTGCAAGTGACTATGGCATTAAGAATTTAAAACGTGTTGTTGCAAATTTAAATGAGTGGACATACGAACCGGGAGATCAGTACGATAACCTGGAAGAGATGCACAAAGAAGTGGTAAAACAATACAGTAGATTTCTGTATCATGTGTTAAAAAATGTAGGTAACCGTTACGTTACTAAAAGAAGCGTAGATGAGAAAGGAACAGTGTATGCCGAAATACCTAAGCAAAAGGTTAAAAGCGTAATTGATTATGTAAATCGCCAGCTCTTTGATGCACCGCTATGGATGTACCCAAAACATATTGCTGATTTCGTGAATGTTAAACCAATGGAAGATATATCCGATCAGCAAACGCAGGTATTGAATATTTTCTTAAGCAACGGTTTGTTATTTAACCTAAGCCAAAAAGCTTTAACTGCGCAAGATCCGTATCCGGTAAGTGAATTTTTAAATGATTTGTTACCCACAGTTTGGAAAAAAGGGTCAAACAATCAGATGCAAGATGCTTATTTGAGAAGCCTGCAACGTTCTTACCTGGAAAAAGTTGGTATGCTAATTAACCCGAAGGATGTTGCTGATGGTAAAATGATGAACAGTGCGCAACGTAGTGACGTAAGGCTCGAAGCCATTACACACATTCGTGCAATAAGAAAAAAAGTAACCGAACTGTTTCCTCAAACTACGGGTATTGAAGCTGCGCATCTGGCAGATATTCAAACAGAAATTGATCGCATTATTAAAAAAACAACTATAAATCCATAATATGAAAAAGTATGTACTCGCAGCACTAATGGCTGCAAGCTCTCTAAGCTTTACTGCAATTGCCCAGGTAAAAACATCTGCCCAAGAAGTTGTACCAGACCTAGTCAAAAAAAGAGAAGAGCAGAAAACAGCCATCATAAACGCTTATCTGGCAATGAAAAACAGTTTAATCATTTCTGATGCAAAGAAAACGGCTGTTACGGCAAGCGAATTTTCTACGGCACTTGGAAAATTCAAATTTAAAAAACTTACAATGCCGGAAATGAATGAATCAGCCACTGCCCGTGAACGAATAAAGGCAATAGCAGATAAGATAGCAGCATCTTCATCACTAAATGACCAGAGAAAAGATATGGAAAAACTATCGACGGAATTTTGGGCTATTATTGAAAGGCTAAAGCCGGAAAATATGCCCCTTTATCAACAGAAGTGCCCAATGACTGGTGCAACCTGGGTAAGCAATGAAAAGAAAATAGAGAACCCTTACTATCCAAAAAACATGCTTACCTGTGGTGAGGTAGTAGCTGAAAAGTAGTGTAAATAATTTGAATAAATAGGTTAGTGATTAATTGCCGCAAGATAATGGATGTTTCTTGCGGCTTTTTATTTGGAAGTATTGCCGATCTAGCGAGCCTACGTCCAGATGTTTATATATTAAACCCCATCAGCCGTGCCGTCGGGCTAGCCAATTATGAGGCGCTATACCTTAAAATTCTATCAGAATAAATTATCGGTTTATTGTTTTTTTAAATTAGTACCGACACTAGAACTACTTGCGTTCCCTTATTCTCAATGGGTCATAATGCGGTTATTAGATTGCCGTGTTTTTGTTTCTTTAGGATAACCAAAACCGGTACTTTTGGTTTAGAACTAGTCATGGCGATTTAGTTAAATCGCACAAGACGCACTTTTCTATTGGCTAATCTGTAGAACGCCTGTAGAAAGACGCCGTCGATAAACAGATTAGCTATTTACGGTATCGTCTGAATCAGAACGCATAACTTGTTTTAAAATCACATTCCGCAAACGATCTTCATGTTCATCGCCCCATAATCCTAATGCGGCAATCACGGGAATTACCGTTTTACCAAATTCGGTAAGGCTGTATTCTACTTTTGGAGGTACAACTGGATAAATAATTTTCGTAAGCAGTCCGTGTTCTTCCAATTCTTTTAACTGAATATTTAAAACCCTGCGTGTAGCATCCGGTATTTTACGTTGTAACTCACTTGGTCTTTTATGCCCCTCGTTAATAAACCAAAGCAGACGTATCTTCCATTTACCGTAAAGTACTTCACCTATCAGGTCGAGTCCACAATTCAAGTTCGGCATTATTTTTCTCGTATACATACTGCAAAATTAAGCGTATGACTCAATCTGCGCAATAGGGGACTAATTTATCCCTATCCGAATCGTAACTCCGTACTTGTCTAAACTTCTTTTATACTCCAATTTTGTCCTATAATTAATTTATAAAAGTGGAGCATTAAAATGGAACAATTTAATTTCAACAATGAGTTATCAGGCAAAATCGCCCTGGTAACCGGAGGTACAAAAGGAGCTGGGAGAGCAATTGCAGAAAGGCTTTTGCAAGCCGGAGCAACGGTTATTACTACCGCAAGAAACGCCCCTGAAAAAAACAACAGCAATCTGCATTTCATTCCTTCCGATTTGAGTAAGGCAGAAGGAACACAAAAAGTAATCAGCGAAGTGCTGTCGGTTTACGGGAGACTGGATATTCTGGTGAACAACCTTGGTTCTTCATCAACGCCTGCCGGAGGCTTTACTGTATTAACTGATGAAGATTGGGATTTAACCCTACAAGCTAACTTGCTTGCCCCTGTTCGACTAGACAGAGGTTTTTTACCACAAATGATAGATCGAAAAAGTGGCGTCATTATTCACATCGCATCAATTCAAGGCAAATTGCCGTTGCACGATTCTACTTTACCGTATGCGGCTGCAAAAGCAGCATTGATCAATTATAGTAAAAGTTTATCTAATGAAGTAACCCCAAAGGGTGTTCGTGTACTAACGGTTTCGCCAGGCTGGATCAATACCTCGGCATCGGAAGCCTGGCTGGGCGAAATTGCAAGAAACGCGAATAGTACTGTAGAAGAAGCGCAACAAAGTGTAATGAATGCCTTAGGTGGAATCCCTTTTGGAAGACCCGCAGAACCAGAAGAGGTTGCTGAATTAGTTGGTTTTCTGGTTTCACCAAGAGCTAATTATTTAACAGGAACAAATTTTGTAATAGACGGTGGAACTGACCCACTATTTAATCACCTCAAAAATAAAAACAATGAACTTACCAAAAGTAGTATCAGATTTAGTAAATACTCAAAACAATTTTGATAGCGTTGCCTATGCAAGTTGTTTTTCCGAAACAGCCATAGTTTATGATGAAGGCAAAATGCACACAGGACGAAAAGATATAGAACATTGGATTGCGGATGCCAACGAGCGATACGAGGCCACAATGCAGCCCCTAAGTTTTGAAGAAAAAGAAACGGAAAGCATATTAACGGTAAAAGCTTCAGGAAAATTTGACGGAAGCCCAATTACACTGAGTTATCATTTAGAAATAGCCGATGAATTGATACAAACATTGAAAATTACCGGATAAGTGCAAGTGGCCAATTCTAGGCCTTCTTTTTTCTGATGAATTTAATTATTATTTTCCAATCAATTGAAATTCTAAAATTACTCCTGGAATAACTTTCGGATATTCGAACGAACTCTTATATACGCTACTGAGAAAAAGCTCATCGAAAGATCGGCTTTTTTTGTTTAAGGCGGTATTAACTAAATCGAGCAAGAGATCCTTTTCTACAGCCAACCCATTCTACATTTTTAGCACTATTTTTTTGTGATTGGTTAAATACGCTGTATTTTCGTTCAACCAAACAATTTTTCATGAAAACTAAATTTTTGCTCCAGGCCTTATTCCTATTCATCACCAGTTCGAGTCTGTTTGCCCAAAAGCCCATTACCCCGGATGTTGATGCACTTAACCTGCATTTGAGCCATTACAAAGACTTTGAGACACACACTAAAAAGTTGCTCCGTGCAGGTTACAAAAAGATCGACTGGCCAATTTCTAAAAACGATGAAGGGTTGCAGAATTCGACATACGAGATAACCCAAGATACTATCCAGACGATACTGGAAATCATCCATGGAAAGGACAAGGAAGTGTTTAAAGTAAACATGTATTATGGATATACAGCAAATAAATGGGCAACGTTAAGCGATGCAAAGAAAATACAAACTGCAGAGGCACTTTTCTTTAACGTTCGGAGGATGGTGGGCAAGCAATTTGAAGACGAGACAAAACCCCAGCGCATCGTTTTTGGAAATTACAAGGCAACCGATTACGATAATCCAAAAACCTATTTGAAAGGGCTGGATGATGGGAATTTAGGATTTTTCTGCTACTGGGGGCCGTTTATGAAACATCCTGTCGAATTACACAGCCACAACGCAAGGTTGATAAAGGTTACGGTTGCCGACCCGGACGCAATGATGGAATACTACAAAGCCACAAAAAAATAAATCCGGCATCGGCTTATCTATAGGCGGCATGAGTCATAACTCAACTTCTATTAAATCAGTCCGAGACTTTTATAGTGGGTTCATTTTTACGTTAATTTGATACTCAATTATGGTTTTTCCCCAACAATCTAACCAAGCTTTTTCTTAGCAAAACTAGTAGCACCAGTATATGGATTAGATTATTTAAGGTTTAATTAAAGCTCTTTCTTAACTATCTCATCCTAAACTCACTCGGGGTACATTGATACTTCTCGCGAAAGCTTTTGGTAAAATTAGCGAGATCGTTAAAGCCGCAATTAAAGGCAATGTCTTTAATCCTTTGGCTAGAAAGGAGCAGCAGTTCGGCAGCTTTTTCCAGTCTTTTGGTTTTGATGTAATTGGCGGGTGTATCGTTATAATGCCGTGCAAATTCGCGTTTAAAAGAAGAAACGCTCAAATTATTCAGTTGGGCCAGGGCATCGATACTCAACTGGGCAAAGAGGTTGGCCTCAATAATTTGCTTAAAGGTGTAAGTGCCGGGCGAAAACAGCTGTGCAAAGATGGTTTGTACGGCCCGGGCATTGGGCGTTTGGGCGAGGAGCAGGATAATTTCTTTCAGTTTTAAAACCAGTATATCCTCATTAACGAGTGCGGGGTGCTGAAAATAAAACAGCAAGCCTTCTATGTATTTATCTATTAAGAAATTGTTGTTTAAAAGCTCTATGCTCTTGTTCGAAACCATGCGTTCCGGTGCCTGCAAAATTACCGGCATCTCGCGGTCGTAAATGCGTTTTAAAATATCGGGGTGAAAATTAACCACCATAATTTCGTTAACGCCGCCGGCATTGAGGTTGCTGATGGTTTTGCTGGCCTGGATACAATTTAAAAACAAAGCATGTTTATGCGGTATGTTTACGCGGTCTTCCTCGCGGTGATATTGTATTTCGCCCTGTAACAGGTACAAAAAGCAGGCATTATCGGTAATGGGAAAATCGAAGGTAAAGGGCGCCTGTATCCTGATGTTTTGTACCATGGATTTACCAAACAAGTCGTATTTTTTATGGTCGATAATCATGTTTAAAGGCCTTCGGCTATAAAAATAGAAAAACTAATGCAGGGTTTAGCTTTTCAGCGCCCATACATTAGTCTGTTAGATCTAAATTACAAAATATCCCTTAATTCAATTTGGCTAGCCTGCGCTGTTTAATGTACTGGTAAACGGCACCGGCAATAAATGCAATTAAAAGTACCAGCAAGGTTGTGGCAATTAGCGGATCGGCAGGACCTTTGGCCAGCGGATGCCCGAGCGGTATGCGGGTAAAGGTTTCGTTTACGGTAGGGATGAGCGACAGAAAGAAGCTGAAAGAGAGTAAAAAATTCTCTACATAGCGGACCTTGTTACTGGCGCTTCGCTTTACTGAAAGCCAAAATGCCACCAGCACTAAAATAAAAATGAATACCGAAAAAATATGCCCGGCATTGAAGCCGCCATGTTTAGAGATACCCAATGCGGTTAAAGCGGTAACGGTAGTGGTATAAAAGTATATTTTACCGCTGAGCTGCGTTAAATTAATTTTGCCAAAGCGTACAAACGAAATAATTGCCGCTGCAATGGCAATAATACCAATGATGGTATGAAATATTCCTAAAGCTGTTAGTCCCATAGTCTTTTTTGTTGATTGAATTGCTGGTTACAAAAGTGACTATAGTAAGTTTAAGGGGCTTTGTTTATCCGTTCAATTGATTGGTAATCTGGTTCAAAAGAAAATTATTGCACTGTACTTTTTATTTTTTTACCTGGCATAACTTAAATTAAACAGAAATCTGCTGTATTTTGGTATCATGAAATGGATTACCCGCGAACGTCCTAAAATTGACCGGATTGCCTGCCCCTGGCTCATCATCCGCTTTATTGATGCAGCTGCCGAGATATTGTATGTTCCTTATAACGAGGTGATGGATAAAGCAGCAGCTACAGGAGCTATACCTTTTGATATGCCGGGTGTAGAATACAGCCATTATGATGACCAGTGTACTTTTGACTACTTTATTAAAAAACATGGTTTAAAAGATGAGGCGCTTGGACGTATTGCGGCCATTGTGCGTGGGGCAGATACCGACCGGCACGATTTTGCCCCTCAGGCAGCCGGGCTTGAAGCTATTTTTTCGGGACTGGCCTATCATATTAAAAACGATCAGGAACTTTTGCAGCTGGGCTTAACCATTTACGATGGCCTTTATGCCTGGGCCAGTCATTTATATCAGTTGAAACATACGCAAGGCAGCACCGCAGAGCAGCTTTTACTGCAGGTGTATCACCAATACCTGAAACAGGAGCAAGCTAACAAAGCGCCTGTTTGGGCGCAAGCGCTTAAAGAAATGATACAAGACCAGCTCGATACGAACATGACCCTGAGTTTACAGCAGGCTTCTGAAGAGCTGGAAATTAATCCAGCCTACCTCTCGCGCGAGTTCTCTAAATATTTCGACAACCTTACTTTTGGCGATTATATGCGTAAGCTCCGCGTAGAAAAGGCCATTCAACTAATGGCGCATGAAAATTATTCACTTACCGAAATTGCCTACCTCACAGGTTTTTCCGACCAGAGTCATTTTAACCGCATTTTTAAAAAACACACGGGCCAAAATCCGCTCGATTATAAAAAAAGTTTGCGTTTAGGTAAAAAGGATACAAAATAGTAAAGGATGTTCTATTTTGAGTTTTAAGTACGCGCTAATATTGCGGCATGAACTTATTCCGCTATTTAACCATCACGATTACATTTTTATCGGCCGCTGCTTTTGGCCAAAATCAAACAGCCGCTACTTACCCTAAAATTGCCGGTTACGTGGGTATAATGCATCCCATTGTTACGTTTAGCAGTGCGGGTACCGACACCAATTTTGGCAGCCATTATGTGGTAAGCATGCCGGTGGGTATCAATATCTGGAAAAGCCAAAAGGTTGGTTTTTCTGCTGAGTTTGTACCTACGCTACGGGCTGAAAATGGCAGCAGTAAGATGAACAATTTCACCTTTCATCCGGGGGTATTGCTTGCCCTGGGCAGCGGCTTTACCTTTGCCGGCCGTTTGGCATTCGAAACATCAGGTCGTTACGGGTTAACACCGGTTTTAAACAAAACGGTAATTAAAAGTAAAAGCTGCAGTTACTTTGCGGCAGTTCCGCTACCCTTGCGTTTTGGTAACGATAAACCGGCATCCTTTACCCTTGGTTTTCAATTTGGCATTGCATTTTAAGTATGGCTACTCCAAAATATACACTGAAAGAGATTACCCTGTACTTTTTGCGATTGGGCACCTGGGGCTTTGGCGGCCCGGTAGCACTTGTGGGGTATATCCAACGCGATTTGGTTGAACAAAAAGCTTGGTTAAGCGAAGAAGAATACAAAGAAGGGCTGGCACTGGCGCAGCTGGCTCCCGGTCCGCTGGCGGCGCAACTGGGCATTTATATTGGTTTTGTACATTATGGTTTGCTCGGGGCTACACTTACGGGTCTGGCTTTTGTACTCCCCTCTTTTATTATGGTGGTTTTGCTGGGCATGGTTTACCAGGCCTACGCCGGCCTGAACTGGATGAGCGAAGTATTTTATGGTGTGGGTGCGGCGGTTATCGGCATCATTGCCCTGAGCGCCTATAAACTTACCATCAAATCCGTAGGTAAGTTAAACCTGGCAGCCATGAAAGCGAACTGGATGCTCTGGTTATTTTATTTATTGGCCATTATAACTACCATTGTTACCCAGCAAGAACAGATTTTATTGTTTATTGGCTGCGGGTTATTGTATATGGCCGTAAAGGCGCCTCCAGGCTGGCTAAAAAGACCCCCACAATTACCTGTGGTATTGCTTACGGGCATTGGCTTTTGGAATTATTCTAAAGCTACGCTTATCGAAATAGGCCTGTTCTTTTTAAAAGCGGGCACATTTGTGTTTGGCAGTGGGCTGGCCATAGTGCCATTTTTGCATAGTGGAGTGGTGGATGAATACCGGTGGTTAAGCGAATCGCAGTTTGTTGATGCGGTGGCTGTGGCCATGATTACTCCTGGTCCGGTGGTAATTACAGTGGGTTTTATTGGCTACCTGGTTAATGGTTTTCTAGGAGCTGCTGTAGCCGCCGCAGCTACGTTTTTGCCTTGTTTCCTTTTTACTGTAATACTGGCGCCCTATTTTAAAAAAATAGCTAAAAATACCAGTATTAAGGCTTTTGTTGATGGCATTACCGCAGCGGTTATTGGTGCTCTGGTAGGCTCGGTAGTGGTAATTGCCACCCGTTCAATTGTTGATTTGCCTACCGCACTAATTGCTCTTGCCAGCGGCATGGCACTTGTTTATGTAAAAAAAATACAGGAGCCATACATCATTATTGCGGCTGCCTTACTAGGGATTTTGATTAAGAGCATTTAAGCTAAACATTTGATCTTAGCGCTATGCTAAGACCAAATGTTGCATAGTTGTTATTTTACTTCTTTACCGCTTTTGTCGATTTTAAATTTACGGCCATTTGCTTCTACTTCGGCTACGCCTTTCCAGAAACCATTGGCAAAATCGTAGTTAAAGGATAGAACAGTTTTATCACTGGTATTGATAAAGCCCCATTTACCGCCTTTTGGAAAGCCTGAAAAAGCAGGTGTGCCACCCACATTTACAGCTGCAAAACCTTCGCTAAATCCATGGGCATAGCTGTACTTTAAGGGAATAACCACTTTACCAGCAGCATTAATGAAACCGTATTTATCACCACTCATTACTACTGCTAAACCTTCGTTAAAATCATAAGCGTTTTGGTAAGCAAAAGGAACAACAACCTTACCGTTCTTGTCTATATAGCCCCATTTTTGTCCGTCGAATACGCGCGCAAAGCCACCCCTAAAAGAGCCACTTAACGGGAAGCTGGCTGGAATAACCATGTTGCCGGCTTTATCTATAAATCCGTATTTCTTTACTTTACTATAGCCTTGCGTTACTTCCTGGGCCACACTGGCCAAACCTTCACTAAAATCTGAAGCATCTTTAAAGTTTAAAGGAATAATCAATTTGCCAGTCTGATCGATGTAGCCATCTTTATAACTCGTGGTTCTGATCCTAGCCAAACCTTCACTAAAATCGCCAATAAATTCGTAATTAAGCGGCACAATTTCCTTTCCTGTCGGATCAATCACCCCGTACATATATTTAAGCTGTACTACATACAGATTTACATTCTGTTTATAATATATGACATCGTATTTAGGGCTTACTACCACTTTGTTATTTTTATCTTTTAACCCGAATTTGTAAAGGGTATTGTCCCAAAAAGTTTCTAAACCCTGGGCACGAACGTTGTTCAGGGCCAATGCCAGAAAGCATAAAGCCAGTAGTAAAATTTTCTTCATCGTTATATTAGTTTTGGTTAAATAATTTGGTGTAACTAAGATAAATGAAGCGAATAATATTTGCAAGTGAGAGAAAGAACAAGCCCTTGTATGACGCGGAACAGGAACCAAAAAGGACAAACTTCTATAAATAAGAATCGTGGTTCCTAACTTAACAGGAACCACGATTAATTGTATTAAATCTGGTGCATTTAATTAGCCATCTTCTTAACTTTCTATTGCATTAAGATTGCCAGTCAAGCTGGCAATGACGGCCAGCTAATACTGGCGTTGGTTACCGCTTACCAGTTGGGGTTTTGCTTCAGATTGTTATTCAGCAAAATGTCTTCGCTTGGTATCGGGAATAAATAAGCTTTACTCTCGTCGAATTTACGACCTGCAGGGATGGTTTTAAAGTAAGGCAGAATATAACCTTCGGCACTCAGATAAATATCTTTATTTACCACTACGGTTGGGAACTGCGATTGTACAAACTTGATTCCTTCTACAGGCACATCAATAAACCTACCGGTTTTCCAGCGCATTAAATCGTCCCAGCGGGTATTTTCGAAAGCCATTTCTACACGGCGTTCTCTTCTTATTTCGCGCAGTAAAGGTGCAATAGTTTTGCCTGCATAAGTTAGGTAAATGGCATCCAGTCTTGGATCGGCTGGCTCGCTACCAACGGTTAAACGCGGCATGCCTACCCTATCGCGCAATTTGTTAATGGTTTGATCGATTACGGCCTGTGTAGCTTCTCCTAATTCGTATTTGGCTTCTGCATAGTTGAGCAAAATCTCTGCATAACGGAATACGGGAGCAGCTTGCTGTCCGCTGGTTACGCGGTCCCAATCGGCAGGGCTATTGTAAAACCATTTGCCCAGGCGATAACCCGTAGGGCATTTATTGCCACTTAAACCAGGCAGGTTAGGCAGCGGTGCGTTGTTAGCCCCCTGAATAGAAGTGTTGGCTAAGGCATAAGTGCCAAAATTACAAATGGTTTGTGTTAAACGCGGATCGCGGTTTTGCAGTTCTGCCTGAATAGAGCCTTTGCCCTGAAATACAGGACTAGTAGAAATGGTTTGTCCATCGTTACACAAATACTCATCAACTAAACTACGGGTAGCGCCAAACTGGTGCCTTAAATTCTGTGCAAAGTAACGGCTAAAAGCTGCACCATAGGTTAAAGCCGCAGAATACTCGCGCCACATAATTACTTCGGTATTGCCTCTATAGCTTTCTGTAGCAAACAAGCTGTTGTAAACGGTGTTTTTATCGCCCTGCACCAAAGCATATTTAGGCAATAATGCTTCGGATGCATCAGTAGAATACTTTAAGAATTTAACAGGATCTAAACCTAGTTCGCTATGGTATTTACGGAAAGTACCTTCAAAAAGACCAACCCTCGATTTGAGGAAATGTGCCATATCTTTATTGATGCGGTTGCTTTCTTCGCTTCCTTTGGCAGGCAGGTAAGCAATGGCTTTATCGAGAATGTTGATGATGGAATCCATTACCTGCGCCCTTGGCGTTCTTGGTGCATAAAGCTCAGGGGAGTTAATATTCAGCGCGTGACTTAACCAGGGCACATCTCCAAAAAGTTTAACCTTTGTGAAATAATCCATGGCTTTGAAAAAGTAAACTTCGCCCAGGTATTTGTTGGCTACATCGGCCGATATTTCTGCCCTTTTATAATTGTCTATAAAAAAGTTAAGCTGTTTAATCCCTTCAAAGTTCCACCCACCCGATCCGCTTGCAGCAGAAAGATAAGCATTGTACTCATTGGTACCTACCTTCGAATAGGTTAAGGGTGCTGCATTGTCGGTAATTACGTCGCCATAAACCAGGGTGTTTACATTTACACCCCAGGGTTGCACGGTACCATCGGCAAAGTCGGTACCAAAGCCTACAATGTAGCGCGGGTACAGGCTATTGGTGTACAGTTTAAGGTCGTTTTCGTTTTTCCAGTAATTCTGGTCAACAATATTATCGAGTGGATACCTGTCTAAAAAATCTTTCTTACAGGCAAATAAGCCTACTGCGCATAAAAGGCCTGCCAGGTATATTTTTATTGTATTTTTCATTTCCTTCAATTTTAAAAATTAATCTTTTTCACGGTTGGCAATTAAAAAATAGCCTGTACGCCAAAAGCGTAAGAGCGGATAATGGGGTACGACATGCTTACTACTTCGGGATCGAAAGTATCGGGTACATGTTTAAATTCGAACAGGTTGTAAGCGGAAGCATTTAGCCTGATTTTTTGGAAGCCGATTTTATTTACCCAACGGTTTGGCACGTTATAACCCAGTGCCAGGTTTTTAAGGCGCAGGTAAGCACCATTGGCCAGGTAGCGGGTTTGTACATTGCGGTTACGCGAGGCATTTTTATAAGCCGGGTAAAAGGCATCGGTGCGTTCAGGTGTCCACGAGTTGTTGTAGGTTTCGTAAGTACCGGTGGTACCTGCACCCCAGTAGAGGTTGTTGCCAATCCATAAATCGCGTTTGCCCACGCCTTGTATAAAGAAGTTAAGGTCGAAGTTTTTGTAACGCAGGTTAGTGTTGATGCCATATTGATACCTCGGCGTGCTGTTACCAATAATCCTTCTATCGCCAGAATTGCCTACAGTATTGTTTCCAAAACCAATTTTGCCATCTCCATCTACATCAGCATAACGTACATCGCCCGGAAACCAAAGTCCCGATGAAATTAAGCTCTGTGACGGGGCAGCGGTAATTTCGGCCTGACTCTGGAAGATGCCATAGGTTTCATAACCCCATATTTCGCCCATTTTTTGTCCTTCGTAAAGGGTTGCATCACTAATGAGGTTATTGGGATTGTTATCAAATTTCACCACTTTGGATTGGTAATCGCCAAGGGTTGCCGAAATATCGTAACCCAGGCCAAAATCGGTAGTGTTGCTGTATTTCATTACCAGCTCCCAACCACGGGTATCAATAGTACCCGAATTTACCTGTGGTGAAGATGCGCCCAATACAGATGGGTATTTTAAACCATCGGTTAAAATATCGGTCGTTCTTCTTCTGTACCAATCGAAATTGATTTCGAAGTTTTTAAGGGTAACCAAATCAAAACCAAAATCAATGGTAGTTGCCGTTTCCCAGGTTAAATTAGGGTCGATCAGATTTGGTGGCGTTGTACCAACAGGCCTTACGCCGTTAAGCAGGTATTGCAATTGTGAGGAAGTACCATAGTTAGAAATGTACAGGTAGTTTCTTACGTTCTGGTTACCGAGGCTACCGTAGGAAGCACGGAGTTTAAAATCGTTCACTACGGGTTTCATCCATTGGGCAAAAGATTCTTCGCTCAATCGCCAGCCGGCAGAGAAAGAAGGGAAAAATTTAAATCGCGATGCTGAAGGAAATTTAGAGGTTCCATCGTAACGGCCGTTCGATTCGAACAGGTATTTACCGGCATAATTATAGGTTAAACGGTAAAATAAACCCTGTACGGCCCAGTGCGATTCGCTATCGCCCACGGTTCTTTCGCCCTGTGCCTGACCTAAGGTTGGCACGTTTACATTAATAACATTGCGCTGCGCCGATACGGATTGGTCTACATACCACTCCTGGTTATAACCGAGTAAACCGGTAAAATTATGTTTGCCAGCAAGGGTCTTTTTGTAATCGGTATAAAAGTTTAGCGTGTATTTATTAGAGTTAAAATTATAACGGGAAATATAATCGGGATTGGTTTGCACCGTAGTGGTGGCATTCCGTGTGGTTTCTAAGCGTTCTAAAGTAGGCAGAATAGTTTTTTGTACGGAAGTATTGTTCAGATAAGAAATGTCACCTTTAACTGACCAGTCTTTAGTTAATGTAATGGTTGGTGAGGCTGTTAAAATTAAGTTCGAATTGGTTTCTTTGTTCGAAGAACCGTAATCCATAAACGATAGAATGTTATCGGTGTATTTAGATTTTACCCCCAGCGAGGCCGGTACGAGCATGGGCATGCTTACGTTACGCGAAGGCTCTTGCGACATGGCAGTCCACCAGCCACCTTTACCAGCCGGGTTAACGGGTTCAGTATAAGTAGAAGTATTGAAACCTGTTTTAAAGTCGATTTTAAACCAGTTATTTACCTGCGAGGATACGTTAAGCAAGGCATTGTAACGTTTCAGCACATCGGTATTGATGCGGTACAAACCATCCTGGTTTTGGTAACCAAACGAGCCATAATAACTGTTTTTCTCGTTAGCACCGGAAATAGAGAGGTTGTGTTTTTGCATGGGCGAATAATCGAGCAAGGCCTCTTTGTAAGGGTTTACATTACCCCGCCAAATGATGGTATTGGTATTACTCTGTGGATTTTCAAAATAATAGGGTTCCTGGTGCTCAGGATCATCCATATATTCTTTAATCTTCTGAAGTTTAACCAGTTCACTGCTACCCGCAGAAGTATTTTCGAGCGCAGCAGCTTTTACAATAGCTTCCTGAATGCTGTAGGCATCTAAAATATCAGGAATGGCTGTTGGCGTACTCCATTGGAAAGAGTTGGAATAGTTAACTGTTGATTTGCCTTTCTTACCCGATTTGGTTTTAATTAACAACACCCCAAAAGCACCACGCGCACCATAAATGGCTGCCGAAGCTGCATCTTTTAACAAGGTTACACTTTCAATATCTTCAGGATTAAGCAGGTTAGGATCCATTTCAATACCATCGACCAAAATAAAAGGTGAGCCTGCAGAGAACTTGATTTTGTTGCCATCATTGGCATCTTTAAAGAAAGAAGTTCCACCCCTAACATTATAACTTGGCGCGGTATTGGGACTACCGTTAGAGATATTGACGTTAAAGTTTGGCATTAAACCCTGCAACGCCTGCCCGAGATTTCCTGTTGGGCGGTTTTCGAGCATTTTAGAGTCGATCTGGCTTACTGCACCGGTAAGGTTGGCCTTTTTCTGCGTGCCGTACCCAACTACCACCACATCATCTAATGTTTTTTTATCTTCTTCGAGCGTTAAATTTAAAGTTGGGCCAGTAGTTGCTATTTCTTTAGCGATATAGCCGATATTAGAAAAAACCAATACCGAGCCCTTAGCACTTACAGTAATAGAGAATTCGCCATTACCATTGGTTGCTGTTCCATTTTTTGTTCCCTTCTCCAGCACGCTTACTCCGGGTAGCGGCTGTCCGTTACTGTCTTTTACGGTACCTTTTACGACCAGGCTTTTGGCCTTTGCTGTAGTAGTGTTCGAAGCGGGCAATTTGGTGCCGGCAAATGAAACGGCGCACGATAGCAGGCAGCACAAAAGGAGTAATGGCCACTTTTGAGGAACAGGCAAAAAGCCATCCTTGGGAAGTAACTGTTCTTT